>Ga0256405_10008152_pt1 | contig 15197 bp, 14 predicted proteins | sample RumenRJG_02DNA_FD_189096 | JGI IMG/M metagenome (GOLD analysis project Ga0256405, IMG submission 189096) | Bovine rumen microbial communities from Lethbridge, Alberta, Canada - RJG_02 | ecosystem: Host-associated > Mammals > Digestive system > Stomach > Rumen | place: Canada: Alberta... | reverse complement strand
ATTCATCCAGAGTGATCCGGAAGAGGCAGATGAATAAGAATCAAAAACTCCTACTCAAATCGGGTGTTCGAAAGATTGAGTAGGAGTTTTTCGGGAAGCTCAGATTGATAGAAAGAATTATGTATGTTAATGTATCCGTAACAGATACAAATACAATTTAGACAAAAAATGAGGTAAGAAATGAACACAGAAATTATTAGAAATAGAAAGAGCGTGCGGACATATAAAGAGCAGGCAATACCAGAGAAGATACTGGATCAGGTGAGAGATTATCTAGAGCAGGACACCGGACTGTTTCATGTGCCAGTTGCCTTTTCCGTTCTCAATGCACCAGAAACCGGGGTCAGCAGTCCTGTGATTTTTGGCGCAGACACCTATGTTGCCGGGAAATACAAAAAGCAGAGGAATGCAGAACTTTTGTTCGGGTATGCTTTCGAGAAGTTCATTCTTTACGCAACATCGCTGGGACTTGGAACAGTATGGCTGGCAGCGACGATTGACCGTAAAGCATTTGAAAAGGCTGTTCAGTTAAAGGAAGATGAGGTGATGCCGGCAGTCACCCCAATAGGATATGCAGCTGAAAAACAATCCATGCGAGAGAGTATGATGCGAAAAGGACTGAAATCGGGCATCCAGACTCCGGAAGACACAGAGTATATCGCAACTTATACGTTGGAGGTATGACAGTGGATACAAAATTCTCATCTTCCATTCACACTTTGATTCTGATCTCTGAATCAGAGACTCCCATGAATTCTGATCAGATTGCGGAAAGTGTTGGTACAAATGCAAGCTATATCCGGAAACTCACCACAAGATTAAGTAAAGCCGGAATCATAGAGGGGCGCCGGGGGGTCAGTGGTTTCCGACTTGTCAGAGAGCCGGAAGATATTTCTCTACTAGATATCTACAAGGCCGTCATGGAGACAGACAACCTGCACCTGTTTGATCTTCATCAGAATCCGAGTGATGCCTGTATTGTCGGGCATAATATCCGACCGGTTCTCGGAGGTATGTTTCGGAATATGGAAGAAAGTGTGGAAAAAAGATTACAGGGCATGACGCTCGCAGACTGTATTGGCAATATGCAGGAATATATCAGGAAGAATAACAAGGAGACCATACAATGAAAGCAGCAGTTTTAACTCATTATGACAAAAAGGGCATAGATCTAGTCATTCAGGACCTTCCGGTACCTGTTCCGGAGGATGATGAAATCCTTGTGCATATTATGGCGGCCGGCGTGAATCCGCTGGACAATATGATCATCCGCGGGGAAGTAAAACTGATCGTTCCTTATAAGGTGCCGCTCATTATGGGAAATGAATTTTCCGGGATTGTAGAAAAAGCTGGAAAGAAAGCAACACGTTTTAAAGCCGGTGACCGGGTTTATGGCAGGATGCTGCTTAAAAAGATCGGTGCATTTGAAAAATTCATTGACTATAAAAAAGAAAACTACGTCGATGTTTTATCCGAAGTCGACCATGTTCTTGATACGCTTGGCGACTGTGCGCTTCCTGATGAATTTAAGGTGTTGAAAAAGGGCGGCAGTCTGGTATCTCTAAGAGGACTGCCAAATGGCAGCTTTGCAAAAAGAAGCAGGATGCCGCTTATTAAGAAAATACTTTTTCTGGCTGCCGGGAGGAAGTACGATAAAATGGCGGCGACAAAGAGCCAGACCTATGATTTCCTCTTTGTACACGAGGATGGGAGTCAGTTGGAAAAGATAGCCGGCTTTTTTGACAAGGATCATCCACTGGAAACTTCTATTGATGCCGTATTCAGTTTGGATCAGGTCAATGATGCATTGGCTAAGGTAAAGCGCGGCGGTTCCAGAGGAAAAACAATCATTAAAGTTCATGAATCTCGGAGCACTAATGGATAAAAATGCGGAATCCGCAAAAATGTCATAAATATTAATGAAAGGATGGCAACGGGCAGCTCAATATTTTCAAGGCTACAAACACAAGATAAGCCTGTGATCTTAAACAGAGAGGACTGATTCTCATGGAATATAAGGGGACGAAAACTATGATAACAGGCGGGAAAAGATCATCAAAACAATATCGGAAGTGGATTTTGATACCTTCTTTAAGTTCGATTTCCGTGCAGTGAAGGTAAAGGCTTGCGAGGCAGTAAAGAAGGCCAAGAAGCTTCTTCAGTTCACTCTGGATGATGGAACAGGCAAAGACCGGATCATTCTTTCCGATATCCATGCTTATTGTGAGCCGGAAGAACTGGTCAAAAAGACATTGATCGCCATCTTGGGTAATAGTTTGTTTCGAGTGCATTATAAGCATCACAGAAAAAGATCAACCTCTTTATACGGGGTGGTTAGCGCTATTTATAGTCGTTCCCATAGTTACATGTAACCTCCTTCTGTTTTCAATTATCCTGCACAAGGAGCTTAAGGAAAGAGGATTGCAATACAAAGTTGTAGAGACAAAACCGCTAAAAAATTTCATCGGTATATCTATTATCATATATAATTCCCTTAATAGCGTTTGACTTTATTCAAAGGCAAGACATTACTCTGTGGCGCGGGAAAGAACCGGAATCATTTGAATATACTATACCCACGGCAAGAGAAGCATTCAGGTAAATATAGACCATGGGAAGAATAGGGAGTAAACGAATGGTAAGAGAGATCATGAGGGATGTCTTCTTCCTCGCACAGAAATCGGAGCCGGCGACGGAAGCTGATCTTCAGGTCGCGCGTGATCTTTTGGATACGCTGGAAGCACATGCAAACGAGTGCGTCGGAATGGCGGCCAATATGATCGGCGAGAAGAAGCAGATTATCGCCGTCAATATGGGCCTTGTCAACGTAGCTATGCTGAATCCGGCTATTCGTAAGAAGGCCAGGCCATTCGAAGCGGAAGAGGGCTGCCTTTCTCTTACTGGAACCCGGAAGACAAAGCGGTTTTGTGAAATTGAACTGGAATACCAGGATCTGGACATGAAGAAGCATGTTCAGAGATTTACCGGCTGGACCGCGCAGATCATCCAGCATGAGTGCGATCATTTGGAGGGGATTATCATATGACAACAGAACGCCTCATCTTCAGAGCCTGGGAGGAAAATGATGCCGCTGATCTGTTCGCACTTGCGAGTGATCCGCAGGTCGGACCGGAAGCTGGCTGGCCGCCGCACAAATCGGTGGAAGACAGCCTGCAGATTATCCGAAATGTCTTGCAGACGCCGGAAACCTATGCGCTGATCCGAAAGGAAGACAACATGCTGATTGGCTGCGCAGGATTAAAGATGGGAAAAGATTCGTGTTCAGGAAAGCAGGACGAGCCGGAGCTTGGCTACTGGATCGGAAGGCAATTCTGGGGCAAGGGTTATGCAACGGAGGCCGGAGAGAGACTGCTTCGTCATGCTTTCGAAGACATGAACAGCAACGCCGTATGGTGCTGCTATTACGATGGTAATGCGAGATCAAAGCGCGTGCAGGAAAAACTTGGGTTTACCTATGTGCGGACGGATCCCCAAGGAGACACCCTTCTCGGTTATACAATGCCGGAGATTGAGAATGTCCTTAGGAAAGCGGATTTTGATGGGAGAAGGGGGATTAGAACAGCCTTGCTGTGACTGCCGGACGGATCTCAGTAACAAATCGGAATTTGTCAATGGCAGAACGTCGCGCATTGAACGATTCCGTCAGATGATTTGCCTGCAGATGCGTTGATTGATTCTGCCAGGTTAATGTGTTCTATGCCGGTGCGCTGTTGGAGAAGAGAGTTAGCTGTAACTACATATTTGAGATAATTGTCCTTTATTGGATGGCGAAAAAACTTTAGGCAAGAGATCAATGTCGGTCATATGACCGATGAAAGGAGATGTATACAGTGGCAGAGCTGTTTGACATAGTCGGTGAAGACTTTTTTAAGCCACTCACCAGCCTGTTTAAATATATATATGTCGATTGTCTAAACATCATATATGACGCGTATCGAACAGAGCTGTCCTATGGTGCGGACAGAGACGTTCTCGTGGCCAAGCTAAGTTATTATTTCGAATGTATGGGAACCGGCGACATCCAATTTGAGGATGAAACAGAGTCATTGAAGGATTCTAAATCCAAGGCTTCGACTTTCCTTAGGAAGCTTAAAGATTATGGATGGGTAGAGTATGACATCGGGAACGATCAAAAGATCCGCGTTATAATGCCTAACCATTCCGTTACATTAATACAGACGATTAATAGTATTACGGATCAGAAAGAGATGGAGTATCAGAGTGAGATTTCAGCGATTTATTCGTTGCTTACCAATGAAGAACTCCTTTCGAGACCATATGTCCAGGTTGTAAAGCCGGTCTATGATCATACCTTATCGCTATTTACGGAACTTAAGAAGCTTAATACCAGTATCCGAAAGTATATTGAGGAGATAACGTCTGATAAAACGGCAGAGGAAATATTGGGGAACTTCTTTAGCTATCACGACGAAGTGGGATCAAAGGCTTACCACAGAATCAAGACAAATGATAATGTGTCCAGATTCAGAAATACAATTCTTCGTAGATTGCAGGATATGCTTGAGAACAAGGAACGGTTTGAGCTGATTGTTCAGGGCTTTATGAACATTGAGGGCGTCAATGATTTTGAAGAGGCTTCAGATATTGTTCACGGCATGATTGCCGAGACGATAGATCGCTTTAGATCATACGATGAGATTGTTGATGAAATCGACCGAAGAAATTCAAAATATATCCGAAATGCTGTTGAGCGCGCAAAATTTCTGCTTCTTAACAGTAATAATGCAGAAGGCAAGATTTCAAAGATACTGCAATATATGGCGGATCAGTTTAATAAGGATGAGGAAAACAATCTCACGGAAGATGCATCTACAGACATTTGTAGACTTTTCAATATATTTCCACAGGGCTTCTTAAGTGGGGAGTCGTTAAAGGCAATACCCATTTCAAAGAAGATTACCGAGGTTGATGAGCTGACAGATGGCTTCATTTTGACCGACGAAGAAAGAGAACTTCGAAGGTTGGCAATAATAGAGAAAAATAAGAACAGATTCTCCAAGAAAAATATTAGTGCTTTCGTTGATGAGATTCTCGAAGGGAAGCAAGTAGTAAAGGCATCGGAGATAGAGGTTTTGTCTCGTAGGGATATGATTCGAATCATATTCATATACCTGTATGGAAAAGAGGATAAAACGGAGTATATGATTAACAGCTGCGGAGAGCTGATAGAAAAAGAAGGGTTCAGGTTCCGAGATTTTGAAATCAAGAGGAGGATTCGTTGATGGAGTTCATAGATGTCTTAGAGAACATTCCGAAAGATAAATTCAAAGCAACGGCAAATAAGCTTCTCAATGAGTGCTTCATCATTAAGAAGAATAAGGATACTGTCTCAGAGTATAACTTTATCCTGAACTATCGAGATTATTTCGTGTCGTTATTTGATGTACTCGGATATGAATTGGTCATTCAGGAAGATCAGGGCGTTATAGGAATAAACAACCCCGCAGGCACAGGGAGAATACATTTGAAAAAGATTGAAAGCATGCTGCTTTTAATTCTTCGTCTCTTGTATATCGAGGAAAGAAAGAAGGTTTCCCAGACTGGGGATGTCATTGTGATCGTTGATCAGGTTTACGACAAATACAACATGCTTAAGATGCAGAACAAACTTGATAAAACAACACTCCGAAATTCAATGGGTTTATTCAGAAGGTATCATCTGCTCCAGAATCTGGATTCTGATATGTCAAATCCGGATACGAGAGTAATCATTTATCCTTCGATATTACTTGCCGTTGCCAATACAAGTTTGGACGACTTGTATCAATCGGCAAAGGATAAGCTCGATAAGTATGGTAGAGGAGGAGAAGATCGTGCAGACAGTTCAGACGATGAAGAAGCTGACGAAGATTAAGCTGATCAACTGGCACTATTTTCAAAATGAAACGATCAATGTTGATGGATCTTTTCTTCTAAGCGGAGAAAATGCATCCGGCAAATCGACAATTCTTGATGCGATACAGTTAGTGCTGACTACAAGTACAAGGTCGTTTAACCTCGCGACTACGGTTGGAGAGAAGCGAAGCAAGCGTGACTTGAAAGGTTACGTTCGTTGCAAGACCGGCGAAGAGGGCAATGCATATTATCGCACGGGAAGTGTGATTTCTTATGTTGCACTTGAATTTTATGAAGAGAGTAAGGATCGCTTTTTTACCATTGGAGTGAAAATCGATTCCCCGGATGTGGAAAGTGAACTGAAGAAGAAATGGTTTAAGGTTGAGGCTCCTATTGATGCCATCAATTTTATTGTGGGAAACAAGCCAGCTTTAGACGAGCAATTTACATCAAATGGAAAGAGAGTTCCCTTAATACAGACGACATCAGAAGCCAAAAATCAGTTCAGAGCAAGACTGGGCCATCTCGATGAGAACTTCTTTGAGATGATTCCGAAATCTATCGCATTCAAGCCGATGGATAACGTAAAGAGTTTCATCAATAAGTTTATTCTCCCGGAAAAAAAGATTGATGTGGATACTCTACGAGAGAATATTCGTAACCTGCGAGAAATGCAAACGATACTTGCGGAGGTGCGTAAGCAGATCGATCAGTTACAAGCCATACTGTCCAAGTATGAGGAATTAAAGGAAAATGATAAAGATATTCTGATCATCGATATTTTACTTAAGCTGGCTTCTTTGGCAGATAAAGAGCAGAAGATAGAAGCGGAGCTTGAAAACAAGACAAAGAAGGAGAGTGCGTTTTCTCGCAAGAATCATGATATTGAGGAAACCGAGAAATCTTTGAATTCTTTAGTCGAAAAGCATAACGAAGTTCAGGTCGCAATCAAAACAAGTGATTGTGCGACACTCATTGTTAAGCTTCAGAATGAGCTGAATATCATTGAGGAAAAGAAGAAATCTCTTCAGGAGAAGATGAAAGGATTGTCAGCTGGCCTGGTTAAGACGGAAGCTGCAGTGCGAGCTATAGGCCCTGACAATAGTCCGGTGACAGCACTTGAAGTGAGATCAATTAATGGCACGGACGTAGACGACGAGAGAAAAACAGATATTGTTGTATCTCTTGGTAGCGTAATAGAGAGGGAAACGAGTGCCGCTTACGAGGAACAGTCTGCATGTGCACAGAGGCTTCGAGAATCCAATGAAAAGAAAGAGCAGCTAAAGAGAGAAATAGAACTCTTGAAAAAGAACCAAATGAGCTATCCGCCAAATACGGTCAGATTGCAGAAACTGATTGCTGACGAACTTGCAAGTCGCAGGATTGACTCAGAGGTAAGGGTATTTGCGGATCTTTTAGAGGTAACTGAGCCTGAATGGCAGGACGCAGTGGAAGGCTACTTAAATACACAGCGATTCAATTTGATCGTAAATCCGGATGTATATGATATCGCTGCAGAAGTATATGACAGACATAAGAGTGAAATACATACGGTTGCGCTTGTTAATACAGGTGCACTGGATTTAGATGCATTAACAGATGATTCGAGCTTGGCAGGAACTGTAAAAAGTGAGAACAGATATGCGCTTGCTTATGCAAGGGAAATTCTAAATAGAGTCATACGTTGCAAGGATGTTAGAGAATTGAAACAACATAATGTTTCTATTACTTCTGGTTGCATGTTGTATCAGGGTAAAGCTGTACGAAAGATCAAGCCCGAAGTATATAAGACACCTTATATCGGCAAGTATGCCTATAAAAGACAACTGGAAATTAAAACTGAAGATCTCGTGCGGATTGAGGAAGAGATAAAAGGATTGCAGGAAAAGAGAACTACAATCGCTGAAAAAATCACAGCATTGCAGGGATTTAATCAGGAACTTCTTTTAGGATACGTTAGTGTACCTGGCGAACTGAAGAGTGTGACTGCGGATTTAGCGCGTGTTAAGGCTGAACTGAAAGAGGCAGAATCGGATCCTAATATTATAGAACTGAATTTTAAGGCTCAAAAACTGGCGGAGGAAATTGAGAAGCAGAAGAGAAGTCTTGACGGATTAAAGAAAGATGGCGTGAATCTTGAACGTGACTGTAAAGACATACTTGATAAAATCGAGATCTTAAGAAGTGAATGTGAATCGCTGATGTGTGAGATTGATGTGATGACAGCTGACTATCCCGGAGCGCGGGAAGCTGCTAAGCAGAAGCTTGATGAGCATCTAAAGTCCAAGAATGCTGGGACGATTTTTGAAAATTACTTGCCCCGAAGGAAAACCTTGGAAAATCAAAGGACGAGAAAGTATGGTGATCTTACTTCTCTTCAGACAAAATATAAGGATGGAGAGCTTGGGACAGGTGATTTGGAAGATGTAATCTCGGCCTATAATACAGAGTTTACAGAATTATCTAAACACGACCTTATACAGTGCGAGGAAAAACTTGAGGACGCACGCCAAGATTGCGAGCTGGAGTTCAGAGAGAATTTTCTGTCGAAGATGCGTGAAAACATTGAAAGAGCAAATGATATCTTTGCCGGGCTTAACAAATCACTGAAGGGTATCAAGTATGGTCATGACTCATACCGGTTTATTCTTAAATCCAATGCCATAAAACAAGGACTGTATGACATGATTACTTCAGATATAAATATCGGTGGGGCAACATTGTTTTCCAGCTTCTTTGAAGAACAGTATCACGAAGAGATGGAGGATCTGTTCTCTAAACTCACCGAGTCTGATACAGCAGGAGACTCGATTCTTCAGGAGTATACCGATTACCGTGGATATCTTGATTACGACATTGAAGTTACCTCCAATGGAAAGCCTCAACTATTTTCAAAGATTTACGGTGAAAAGAGTGGTGGAGAAACACAGACTCCTTATTATGTGGCTATTGCAGCATCGTTTGCACAAATGTATAGCCTTGGCGACAGCATTCGGATCATGATGCTGGATGAGGCTTTCGACAAGATGGATGATGAGCGTATTGCCAGCATGATGAAATTCTTTAAGGATCAGAATTTCCAGGTGATTTTGGCAACACCTCCGGCAAAGATGGAGATCATCGGAGAATATGTGGATGATATTTTTATAGTTTACCGAGAAGGTTATAACAGTTTTATAGAGGCGTATGCTTTATGAAGAAGTATGAAAGAGTAATACTGAATGTTCTTTTGGATCAGTATGAGAGAAGCAAAAGCTTTATCGGGGCAAATAAACAGAATCAGTCGTTCAGTAAAAAGATAGAAGACTTGTTTCCAGACTATGCAGATGCGGCACAGTATGATGTGTTTTCAAGTGTAAATGAACAGGTCCAGAATCTTGAAAAGACTGGAATGATTACGGTTAAAAGGAAAAAGAGAGGAAAGATTGAAACAGATGTGATTGCGTCCGTTCAGCTTAATCTCGAAAAACTGAGTGATGCATACAGATTACTTGGAAGACGGCCGAAAGCTGATCGGAACGATGAAATACTGAGTTTACTAAACCAGTATATGAATTGTACGCCGCTACTACATGACTTTTGCCAGGAGCAGGTAGATAGAATAAACAGTAATAGGAAGCCTCAGTACTCGGGTGATTTGGTCAAGCTTGAGCGGATTTTGAACGTGCTTGCTGAAGTAGAAAACGTCGAGGAAGAGGTTTTTATCCGGAATTTCTCTATCCGAGTATTAGGCGATTCAAAAGCATTTGATAAAATAAAGACATCTGTTGTATCGATCTTGTGTAAGTACGGTGAGTACGCGGATAAGGATCATGTGTTGGAAAATCTGAATATCGTTAATAATCCGGGGTACGTTTATGCTAAGGGGAATGGGCGGATTACGGTATCCGGACAAGTAATTGATTTTGGCAGTTTGGATGGTGACTTAGGACTGAGTTCGGCGCTTCTGGATAACATCGAGAGTGTGCAGGTTTATGCGTCCAAGGTTATTACTATTGAGAATCTTACGACCTTCAATAGCTATGCGGATAAGGATGCATTCGCTATTTATTTAGGCGGTTATCACAACAGCATAAGAAGAAAGCTGATCCGGAAGATACATGAGCAGAATCCGGATCTGGCTTATTTCCATTATGGAGATATAGATGCAGGAGGATTCAATATTCTGTTGGACCTGCGTGCTAAGACTGGCATTTCTTTTGTGCCGTACAATATGGACGTTGCAACGTTAGAAAAGTATAAAGATTTTACCAAGAAGCTTACAGAAAACGATAAAAGCCGTTTGAAGAATCTACTTGGTGGCGAGTTTGACTTGGTAGTTAGATATATGCTTGAGCATGACTGTAAATTGGAGCAGGAAGCGATAGAGCAATAGACACTAATGCTGAAGGAGTTATTATGAATGAAAATACGAAGAAAGTCCCCCTGTTCGGCAGCGGTTCTTTCTATATGCGTGCATTGGGACTGGCTCTGCCGATTATGCTGCAGCAGCTGATCCAGAACCTGGTGTCTCTCATTGATAATTTTATGGTGGCAGGACTTGGAGATATCTCCATGTCCGGTGTCAATGTGGCAGGACAGCTTCTCTTTGTCTTCCTTGTTTACCTGAATACGATCTGTATGTCTGGAGGAATCTTCCTGACCCAGTTCTTTGGGGCTAAGGATGAAGAAGGAATGAAGCAGGCATATCGCTTCAAGATCATTATGGGACTTGCTGCATTTATTCCATTTACCCTGGTGTGCCTGATCTTCCCCAGGGAAGTATTATCTCTTCTGCTGATTGGGAATACACAGGCAGATCTGATTCTTGATGAAGCGGTAAGCTATATACGTCTGGTTTTCTTTATGGGAATCCCCATGACGATCTCTATGTGTATGGCATCCTCTCTGCGTGATATCGGTGAGGTGAAGCAGCCGCTCGTTGCAACCATTATCGCAACGCTTACCAATACCTTCTTTAACTGGGTATTAATCTATGGAAATCTCGGTGCTCCCCGAATGGGAGTAAGGGGTGCAGCAGTAGCAACGGTCATTGCAAGATGCGTGGAGCTTGTGCTCTTCATTATCATCTTCCTTAAGCGAAGACCGGAATTCTATGTTGAAATCAAAGAATTCCTCCATGTAGACTGGAAGCTCTTCGGAGAGATTCTGAAGAAGGGATCTCTGATTCTCTTCTGCGAGATGGTATGGGTATTCTCTGAGACACTTACGACAGCGGTTTACAACGGACGTGGTGGTGCAGATGTAGTATCTGGAATGTCTGCTAGCTTTGCGATCGCGAATCTCTACTTCGTTGCTTTTGGTGGAATCTATTCTGCTACGGCGGTTATTATTGGAAAGTCCCTGGGCGAAGGAGACCTTGAGCTTGCAAAGAAACAGAAGCGCTGGCTCCTATCCGGTTGTGGCGTGTTTGGCTGTGCCATGACGGTCTTTGGGCTGTGCACGACCTTCCTGATTCCGATTGTCTTCGGAAGACTGAGCCGGGAAGCGCTTATTATCTGTAGGGAGATGGTCATCCTCATGTCCTTCTTCATGCCGATCTGGGTGTATATGAATGCACAGCAGGCAATTGCCCGTGCAGGTGGTGATACCAAGATGGGCGCCTATACAGATGCGGGACTTACCATTCTCATCCTGATCCCAGCTGTCCTGCTCCTGGGCATCTTCACAGAGGTTGGACCAGTCTTCCTCTATGGCGTGGTGAAGATACTTGATATCATCAAGGTATTCATCTTCCACTTCTGGCTGAAGAAGGAACTCTGGCTTCGAAATCTTACGGTTGAAGAAGACCAGAAGCTGGATGCAAAAGCATAAGTAGTTATAACTGGCAATAGATAAAAACTCTACGAAAACGGGTTTTTGTCTGTTGCCTATTTCATTGGAAAGGGTGATAATAAAGCACGTGGAGATAGTTTCCATAAATGACTCGTATTCAGGAGGATTTAGTATGAATAAGAAATTTGGTATCAAAGAAGTTGTTGCTGCCGGAATCGGAACCGCACTCTTTGTTGTTCTGACCCAGGTACAGATTCCTATCGGAATTCCTAACACTGCTCTTCAGCCTCGTATGGCAGTTCTTGCATTCCTGTCCGCAATCTTCGGACCTCTCGTAGGAGCCATCATTGGTCTGGTCGGACATGCACTTGGCGATGCCCTTTTCTATGGAAGTGTATGGTGGAGCTGGGTAATTCCCGAAGCAGTTGTTGGTATCGCAATCGGTGTCTTCGCTAAGAAGTTCGAGGTTCGCGAAGGTGGATTCAACGGTAAGAAGATCGTTCTCTTCAATATCGTTCAGGTAGTTGCAAATGCAGTTGCATGGATCCTTGTTGCACCTGTTCTCGATATCCTTGTATACAGCGAACCCGCAAATAAGGTATTCCTTCAGGGCGTATTCGCATGGCTTGGTGATGTCATCATCATCGGTATTCTCGGATCCCTGCTTCTGGTTGCATACTCCAAGATCGCAGGTAAGAGCGGAAGCCTTACTAAGGAAGACTAATTACGGATCTGCCCTACATTTCCCGAGGGGAGAAGGACTTGCTTCGCAAATGTAGAGCCTGATACCATAGGATAGGCCATGGCCGATAGGTACTTTGTGTACTGATTTCGGTCCATGGCCTTTTTTGCTGTGAATTGGCGCCTGATTCTGTATAATAAGTAAAGTTTAAGGAATTAAGCGGATTGCTTTAGATAGGATATTCATAAGATGGAACCTATTATTGAATTTCAAAATTATTCTTTCAAATATCGTCAGCAGCAGGAAGCGACGGTAAAGGATATTAACCTGAAGATCTACCCTGGGGAGAAGATTCTGATTACGGGCCCGAGTGGATGCGGTAAGTCGACCCTTGCGCATTGTATCAATGGCCTGATTCCCAATTCCTATGCAGGGGAGCACACCGGAAGCCTTATGGTTGCAGGGGTTGACCCGGCCAAGGAAGGTGTCTTCGGTATGTCGAAGAGGGTTGGAACGGTTCTACAGGATACGGACGGACAGTTCATCGGTCTTACAGTGGCAGAGGATCTGGCCTTCGCGCTGGAGAATGACTGTGTAGAGCAGGACGATATGTTCCGTAGAGTGGATGAGGTAGCTCGGATCGTTGATATGAAGAAGTATCTCCACCATTCGCCGTCTGCACTGTCGGGCGGGCAGAAACAGCGCGTCTCCATGGGTGGTGTTCTGGTGGATGATATTGATATTCTCCTCTTCGATGAACCTCTTGCGAATCTGGATCCTGCAACGGGGAAGCATACCATCGAGCTGATCGATCGAATCTGTAAGTCAGAGAAGGTAACGACCATTATCATTGAACATCGTCTGGAGGATGTGCTCTGGAGAGATGTGGATCGTGTGGTAGTTGTAAATGATGGCCGAATCGTGGCGGACGAGAGACCGGATGACCTCTTGTCAACGGATCTGCTTCCGGAACTTGGGGTAAGAGAACCGCTCTATGTCAGTGCGATCAAGCACGCGGGCTGTAAGATTCAGGCAGAGGATCACCCTAGTCATATTGAGACGATGAATGTTGCGCCTTATAAGGATGCAGTAGAGCAGTGGTTTCAGTCGACGGTGATAAAGAAGGCAGAACCGGGACAGGAGACTGTCCTTGCAGTGGAAAATCTATCCTTCGCCTATGATGAGAATGAGCCTGTACTTAGCGACATTAATTTCGAGGTCAAAAAGGGTGAGATGATCTCCATCGTTGGAAGAAACGGGGCGGGCAAGTCTACCCTGTCTTCCCTGATCTGTGGTTTCATCACTCCGGATCAGGGGCGTATTCTACTGAATGGGGAGGACATCGCACCGCTTTCCATCAAGGAGAGAGGGGAGAAGATCGGCCTCGTCATGCAGTCACCGAATCAGATGATCTCAAAACCCATGATCTATGATGAAGTTGCCTTAGGCCTTGAGGTAAGAGGTGTTCCCGAGGAAGAGATCAAGGAAAGAGTCTATGAGACGCTGAAGATCTGCGGCCTCTATCAGATGAGAAACTGGCCGGTCTCTGCTCTGTCCTTCGGGCAGAAGAAGAGAGTGTCGATTGCTTCCATTCTGGTAATGAATCCGGAGATCATGATCCTGGATGAGCCGACGGCTGGACAGGACTATCGCCACTATACCGAGATCATGGAATTCTTAAAGCGCTTGAATGAAGAGATGGGTCTTACCATTATCATGATCACGCACGATATGCATCTGATGCTGGAATATACCAATCGTGCCCTGGTATTGTCCGAAGGCAGATTATTAAAGGACGCAAGACCTTCCGTAGTGCTGACCGATGAAAAACTGTCAGAGCGCGCCTATCTGAAGAAAACTTCTCTCTATGATCTTGCAGTGAAGTGCGATATTCCCGATGTCTCAGGATTTACGGACTGTTTTATCATTTATGAGAGAGAACATATGAGAGAGGAGGGAGCAGCGAATGAGTAAACAGGTATTGTCTTACGCAGAGAAAGACACACCGATCCACAAGCTGTCCGGGGTTACCAAGCTGGTTTTCTTCCTGATCTGGTGCCTTACTTCGGCCCTGACCTATGACACCCGTGTACTTCTTATTATGATTGCAGTCTCCTTCATCCTCTTCTTCATCTCGAAGACAGAGTGGAAGCAGGTAGGTTCCATCTTCAAGTTTATCCTGTTGATGATGGTCATCAATGTTGTGGCAATCTTCCTCCTGTCCCCTTATCAGGGATGCGAGATCTATGGAACGAGGACGGTACTTGCCGCCGGATTCCGAGGCCATGAGATTACGGCGGAAGAGCTCTTCTACCTCCTCAATGTGGTTATTAAGTATTTCACAGTGACGCCCTCCATCTTCATCTTCCTGGTGACGACGAACCCTTCCGAATTCGCGGCGTCTCTGAATCTGGTGGGAATTCCATACATGGTTTCCTATTCGATTGCAATCGCACTGCGTTATATTCCGGATGTGCAGGATGATTATACGAGAATCCACAATGCCCAGCAGGCGCGTGGTATCGAGATGAGTGGCAAGGCCAAGCTGATGGACCGCATCAAGCACACATCAGCTATTATCTTCCCTCTGCTCTTCTCGACGATGGAGAGAATCGACGTTGTTTCGAATGCTATGGAGCTTCGAGGATTTGGTAAGAATAAGAAACGTAGCTGGTATTCAGCGAAGAAGCTTAAGGCAGCGGATTACATAAGTATGGCTGCAAGTGCGGTCTTCGCAATTGCAGCCTTGGTGTTCACTTTCTATGACGGAAGCAGATTCTATAATCCCTTCGTGTAAATGTAAAGCTTACCCCATTGAGTTGGAGTTCAATATTCGTTACTTTGGCCCTACTTACCGCTTTCT
>Ga0256405_10008151_pt1 | contig 15197 bp, 11 predicted proteins | sample RumenRJG_02DNA_FD_189096 | JGI IMG/M metagenome (GOLD analysis project Ga0256405, IMG submission 189096) | Bovine rumen microbial communities from Lethbridge, Alberta, Canada - RJG_02 | ecosystem: Host-associated > Mammals > Digestive system > Stomach > Rumen | place: Canada: Alberta... | reverse complement strand
AGCACGAGGTGGTTTATACGGTCCCTCTGTTCGGCGCATGGCTGGATTTCAAGGCCGCCGACAGCCGGGAGCCCATCGAAGCGCCGGAGGACTTCTACGACCACGGGGATGTTCTGCCCCTGGGATACGCCCGGTACCGGGTCTGTTTCCGTTGAGCGTCCGGCCGTTCTTGACAAACTCCGCCGTCCGTGCTATACTCGTTTTATACGGAAAACAGTCGGATGGAGACGGTCTGAGACATGAAAACATCGGAAGAAAAGCTCCGGCGCAGGCAGGAGAAGCAGGAAAAACGGGCGGCGGAGAAGAGGAAAAAGGAAAAATCCCGCGCCATCCGGGCCAGGGAGCTGGTGGTGCCGGTGCTGAGGGACGCGGTTCCTCTTCTGCGGGATCCGGAGCAGGAGAAGCTGGTCCTGCCTTTTGAGCGGGAGGCGGACCGGATTTCGGATTCGCTTGAGGACGGGATGGCGGAGATGAAAGCCTTCTACGTCCGTCTGGCGGAATCAGACGCGCCGGAGGAGATGCGGGACGAGGTGCTGGGACGGGCGCTGTCCTGGCGGAGATCCGGGGATCGTCTGGCGGCGGCCTCTCTCCGGTCCTATGAGGCGGCGGACGAGGTCAGCGCTCGGTTCAACGACCTGACCAAGGCCAGAAAGAAAAGCCGCCTCCCGGTCATCGGACGCGCTCCCGCCAACGCCGTCATCGATCTGGAGGAGGAGCAGGGGAACCACTTCGCGAAAGGGCTGAATCTCTACAAGCTCCTCATGATCCTCTACATCGGGTCCTTCGCGGGCGTGGTGGTGGAGCTGATCTGGTGCTTTCTGCGCCACGGGTATCTGGAGAGCAGGGCTGGGCTGGTATACGGTCCCTTCAATCTGCTCTACGGCGTGGGCGCGGCGGCTCTGACCGTGTTCCTGTACCGCTACCGGAACCGGGGACGCTGGCTGTCATTCCTTGTGGGCATGGCCGTGGGCAGCGCGGTGGAATACGCCTGCTCCTGGGCTCAGGAGACCTTTCTGGGCTCCCGGTCCTGGGACTACAGCGAAATGCCCTTCAACCTGAACGGGCGCATCTGTCTGGAGTATTCCGTCTTCTGGGGCTTCCTCGGCATCCTGTGGCTGAAGAATCTCTATCCCCGCATGGCGGCGATCATCATCCGGATCCCCGACAAATGGGGCCGGATCCTGACCTGGGCGCTGTTTGCCTTCTTCCTCTTCGACGCCGTGGTGTCCCTTCTGGCGGTTATGCGCTGGCACGGCCGGGTGACGGGAGTCGGAGCGTCAAACGCCTTCTGGAGGTTCGTGGATCTGCGTTTTCCGGACGAGCGGATGCAGAGGATCTACGCCAACTTGGTCTGGTCCTGACGGGAAGGTCCGAAACCCGCAAAAAAACCGAAACTTTCCCGTTTTTTTACGGAAAACTTTACTGAGGGTATGGATTTTGCAGACAAGATATGCTATAATACCACAGTAAGGATCACACGATCCGCTTACCATCAACGAAAAAATGAAAAGAGGATTTATCATGAACAAGCAGGAACTCATCCGGAAGATCGCGGCGGACGCGGGTCTTACCCAGAAGCAGGCCGCGGCGGCTCTCGAGTCTGCCGTGAAGACCATCGAAGACACCGTTGCGGACGGCGGCAAGGTCTCCCTGATCGGCTTCGGCACCTTCGAGGCCAAGGAGCGCAAGGCCAGAACCAGCCGCAACCCCCGGACCGGCGAGGCTGTCGACGTCCCCGCTTCCACCGCTCCCGCCTTCAAGGCCGGCAAGGAATTCAAGGACAAGGTCAACAAATAAGTCACACAGACACGGAAACCGGCTTTCGCGGCCGGTTTTTTCGTTCCGCGGAACATGCGGATGCACAGTGCAAATGCACAGTGCAAATGCACAGTGCGGATATACAGGAGGACTGCATATGGATCGGAATCGGTTTGCAAACCCGCTGCCCTCGGACCGGCCATACCGGCTGGTACACGATACCCGGGGCGTTCCGGAGGCCCTGGACAGGCTGAAGGAGGACGGCTTCGGCGGCATCGTGACCAACGCGGACTGGCACACCGGAGCGGACAATCCGGGACAGGTCCCCGGACATTATCTCGGCGAGGAGGAGGATTTCCGCCGCCTGGACCGGGTGATCGGGGAATGCGCCGCGCGGGACCTGGGCGTCTGGCTCTACGACGAGAAGGGCTATCCCAGCGCGTCCGCCGACGGACTCACCATGCTGGGCCATCCGGAATACGAGGCCAGGGGCTTCACGGAGCTGGCCGGAGGAGGAGAGGGCACGGTGTTCCGCCGTCCGGATCTCTTCGAGAAGATCATTTTCGCCTGCCGCGCCGACGGATCCCCGGTTCCCTTCGACGCCGACCACGCGAAGGGAGCGGATCGGATCTACGCCGTGCGGCCCGTGTTCGAGGGATCCCACGCCCAGAAATGCGGATGGGGACCGCGGCATTACCCGAATCTGCTGGACCGCAGAGCCGTCGGAGCCTTCATCCGGTGCACCTACGATCGGTATTTTGAGAAGACGGAGCGGTTCGGGGACTTCGCCGCCGTGTTCACCGACGAGCCCAGCCTTATGGCCGGGTACGTCAACTGCGGCGTTCCCATGCCCTATGCGTTTCTGCCCTGGGCCGACGATCTGCCGGAGGTCTTCCGCCGGATGCACGGGCGTGAATTCGTCCTCGATCTGCCGGTCCTGTTCTCCCGGGAGGAGCGGTTCGAGGAGGGAAAGCTCCGGTACTGGCAGACCGTGGCCGCCATGATGAACGACGCCTTCTTCGGTCAGATCGCCGACTGGTGCGCGTCCCACGGCATCGCCTTCTCCGGCCACTGCCTGCTGGAGGAGAGTCTGTCCATGCACGTGCCGCTGTACGGAAACCTGATCCGCCAGCTGAAAACCCTCCGGTATCCCGGCGTGGACATGCTGACCGGGGATCCCGAGGCCTACAAGCGCTCCCCGATCGACTACGCCATGGCCTGCCGGTACGCGGGAGGAGCGGCCCGGATGACGGGGAAGACGGAGCGGGTCATGGTGGAGATCTGCCCGCTTCCTCAGACCAGAGGCATGAAGGAGTTTACCTTCGCCGAGGAGCGCGGGACCATGGATCTGATCTTCCGGGCGGGGATCAACCACATCAACTCCTATCTGACGCCTGAGCGGCTGAACGGGGAGTTCCCCCACTACGCCGCCATCTACGGACGGTCCGCGTATATGCTCCGGGGCGCCCGCTGGAACGGACGGATCGGCATGTACTATCCCATCGAGACCGCCCAGGGCTTCTACTATCCCGACACCGTGGGCGTCAATTCGGGAGCCTCCCTGCCCGAAGCCATCCGGGGCGAAGAGGCCGTCATGCGGGAGCTGAATCTGGCCGCGGCGGAGGCCGGTCTGGACTATACCGTCGTCGACGCGGACTGGATCGTGGAAGCCGCGTGCGAAAACGGCGTCCTGAAGGCGAACGGCCTTGCAGTCGAAGCCCTGCTTATGCCCGCCGTCCGGTGGATCGCCCCAGCTGTGCAGGAGAAGCTGGCGCGGTTTGAAAAAGAGGGCGGGCTGATCCTGTGGGTCGGATGCGTTCCGGAGGGGATGACGGACTGCGCCGCGGCCGATGTGAACGGAGCCGTCGGGAGCCTGAAGGAGAGGATCCGATACGGGCTGTCTCTGAGGGCGGAGCGGCCGGAGAGCCTCTTTGTCAGCCCCTATGAGAAGGAGGAAAAGCGCATGTGGTACCTGGTCAACTCCTCCCCGGAGGAAAACCTCGTGGAGCTTGAACCGGAGCCGTCCTGCGAGATCTGGAATACCTTTACGGGAGACGTGAGCCGGGAACGCACCTTCACCATGCCGCCCTACACCTCCGTCTTCGTCACGGAGGACTGACCGGGCACACCCTACAGCGCCGGATTTTCCCCTGTAATTTTTCCCCAAACCCATTGACAAAGCCCGCGGGCCGTGGTATAATATACACCGTTCACGGGCTTGTAGCTCAGTTGGGAGAGCGCTGCGTTCGCAACGCAGAGGTCGTGGGTTCGAATCCCATCAGGTCCATAAGAAAGGCCGGTCTTTATGACCGGTCTTTTCTTATGAATTTGATAGTCTGAGAGACCGCGTGGAGTTTCCTTCGCTCTCAGACGTCTCCGACTGCAGTATACTCGGAAGTTACAGTAATGGTTTAGTCAGCACGTCGTGGAAACTCCGGGAAGCCGCGCCAGCCGCGTCGGGGTTCGAATCCCATCAGGTCCATAACGAAAAATCAGTCCCTCGGGGGCTGATTTTTTGTTATCGATCTCGGTGGGTGAGTCCCACATGGAGTTTCTTTCGATTGCAAACGACTTCGGCTGAAGCAAACTCGGAAGCCGCAGTTGGGAATCAGCCCGCACACCCGTGGAAACTCCGGGAAGCCGCGCCAGCCGCGTCGGGGTTCGAATCCCATCAGGTCCATACGGTTATTCTTTTGAAACCGTCCATCCCCGAAACAGATTGACTTTTTCTTCGTGATCGTGTATAATGATCCTGCATACTCCATGAAAACACTTTCGTTTTCATGAATTCAAGGGGGAATTACCGTGAAACACACCGTCCGCAAACTGACCGCCGTCATCCTCGCGTCCGTTCTGCTGATGGCGATCCTTCCCGCCGCGGCCTCCGCCGTGAATGCGGGACCTTCCGCGCCGTCCTTCACCGCCGTCATGCGCCACACGCCCCATACGCTCTTCCCGGTGCCCGGAACCGCCGTCCTCGAAGTGACCGACGCCGAGACCGGACTGCCTGTCGCCGGTGCGAAGTATGACCTGTACCGGATCTCCGCCTACGGCGGCAAGGATACGAAGGTCGCTTCCTCCGCCACCAATCAGAACGGCATGATCACCGTCAGCCACGCCATGACCGGAGCCTTCTACTGGATCGCGGCCGGTGAGACCGAGGGCTATACCGCGGATGAGACGAAGCACGAGTTCTCCGTCATCGGCGCTCATCGGACCGTCACCGAAATCGCTCTGGCGAAGCCCGCGGCGGAAGAGGAATCCGACGCGCTGTCCGGACTGCTTCTCGGCGGCTGGAACACCGACGTGGATCCCGAGATCACCGACGAGCTCAAGGCCGTTTTCGAAAAGGGAATCGAGGGCCTGCTGGGCGTGACCTACGAGCCCTATTCCTATTACGCTACCCAGATCGTGGCCGGACGGAACCACTGCTTCCTCTGCACCGCGACTCCGGTCGTTCCGGATGCCGAGCCCTACTTCGCCTTTGTGTTCCTCTACGAGGATCTGCAGGGCAACGTGGAGCTGACTCAGATCGTGACCATGGAGGAGTTCCTCCGGAGCGCCTTCAGTGCCGTCGACTCCCTGCTGGGCGAGACCGCGGCGATCCTCGGCGAGGAATAAGCGGAAGCATTCATTTCCGAACAGAAACAGCGTCAAAACCGGGACGGACGGGATCTGCCCCGGTTTTTGCGTTCCGGCGGATACCGGACGATGTCCGGAGAGAGGTCCGCACGGGACGGCGCAACCGGCGGTTGAGAAAAAGACAAACAACGGGGCCTTGCCTTTTCGGGGACAGCGCGGTATCATGAAGGCACGGATCGGCCGGTTCGAATTCAAAAAGACTGCGAGGATGCAATCATGTCCTTCGGCGAAACCATCAGAACCCTCAGAAAAAAAGCGGATTACACACAGGAAACGCTGGCGGAGCTTCTCGGGATCTCACCGCAGGCCGTCAGCCGGTGGGAATGCGATACTGCCATGCCGGATCTGTCCCTGCTTCCGAGGCTGGCGTATCTGTTCGGCGTCAGCACCGATACGCTGCTGGGCGTGGAGCTGGAAAAGCGGGACCGCGCCATCGAAGCGATCCGTGAAGCGGCGAACCGCGCCGTCTCCGACGGATACCGCCGGGAAGGAATCCGGATGCTGAGGGAAGGACTGGAGTCCTATCCGAACTCCCATGTCCTCATGGCGGCTCTGGCGGACGCTCTGCTGCTGGAAGGCCGGCTCGAGGAAAGCCTGTCCCTGGCGGAGTGGGTGATCGAACACGAGCCGGATATGAAGCGGAAGGCGGACGCGATTTCCACGGCCTCCTGCGTTCTGGACCGGATGGGACGGCACGCTCAGGCGGTGGAGCTTGTCAGAAAGCTCCCGGAGTTCGGCTGCGACGATCTGCTCATCCATCTGCTCAAGGGCTCCGAACGGGTCCGGGAACTGCGTCACAAGGCCCTGACCGACGGTATGATGTCCCTGAGCTGTCTTTTCTGGCTGACCTCGGCGGAGAACAACCGCGGGGAACCGGAGCTGGATGACGACGAACGCCGCCTCGCTCTGGAGCGTCTTCTCAGCCTGTACGACGATTTCTTCCCGGACGGGGACTGCGGCTTTTACGCCCAGTTTCCAGCCCGGATCCACCGGGAGCTGGCGGCGCTTGACGCATCGGAGGGCAGGGAAGAGGAGGCTATTGACCATCTGCGGGAATGCGTGAGGTTCGGGACCGTGTTTGAGCGGTACGATCCGGAAGCGGAACGGAGCTCTCTCTTCTTCCGCGGAGAGGCGGACGGCGGATGGGTGAGGAATGAGCCGGGATCGGAGGGCTGGGACGAGCTCCGCGGGTGGCTTGCCGATCCGCTCTTCGACGGAATCCGGGAGAGGATCGGTGAATAAAGGACGGAAAAACGGACGGGAGAATCCGATGAGACTCTTCCGTCCGTTTGATTATGCTGTGAGCTTGCTTACGCCGTGGCCTGCTTGGCCTTGAGCAGCTTGTCCGCCTTGTCCAGCATGCCGGAGTCCTGACGCTGGGCCATGACGAGCCTCCAGTAGAAGCCCTTCTTGTCCAGAAGCTCCTGATGGGTTCCGAACTCCACCAGATGCCCCTTGTCCAGCACGATCAGCCGGTCGGCGTTGCGGAGCGTGGACAGCCGGTGGGCAATGCAGAAGGCCGTCCGGTCCTTGGCCAGCTTGTTGATGGCGTCCTGAATGAGCTTTTCCGTCTCGGTGTCCAGGGCCGCGGTGGCCTCGTCCAGGATCAGGATCTTCGGGTTGTGGATCAGGGCCCGGGCGATGGCCACTCTCTGACGCTCACCGCCGGAGAGGGAGTAGCCCTTCTCGCCGATCATGGTGTTGTACCCGTCGGGAAGATTGACGATGAAGTCGTGGGCGTTGGCCAGCTTGGCGGCGGCGATGACCTCCTCGTCGGTGGCGTGGGGCTTGGCGTACTTGATGTTGTCCCGGATGGAGCCGGAGAACAGGTGGGTCTCCTGAAGCACCACGCCGATCTGGGACCGGAGCGCGTTCTGGGAGATGTCCTTGATGTTGACGTCGTCGATGAGGATGGCGCCGTCTGTCACGTCGTACAGACGCATGAGAAGGTTGATGAGGGTGGTCTTGCCGGAGCCGGAATGGCCCACGACGCCGATCATCTCGCCCTTCTTCACGGTCAGGTTGATGTCCTCCAGCACGGGGTTGTAGCTGTCGTAGCCGAAGGTCACGTGGTCGAAGGTGACGTCGCCCTCGATGTCGATATCGATAGGCAGGTTGATGTCCGCCACCTCGGGCTGTTCCTCCAGGATCTCAAGCACCTTGCCGAGAGAGGTCAGGAACGCGGAGATCTGGCGCGGGATGCCCGTGATCCAGAGCAGAGGCCCGTAGATGATGTTGGCGTAGGAGTTGAACTGGTGCAGGTCGCCGTAGTTCATGGTCCCCTTGAACAGCAGGTAGTTGCCGTAGAACAGGATCAGATAGGACCCGATTCTCGTCACGAAGCCCAGAAGGGGGAAGAAGGTGTCAAACAGCAGGGCGTTCGATTCGGTGGAGGCGGCATGGCGGTCGGTGCGCTTGTTGAAGGTGGCGATCTCCCGCTCCTCGTTGCCGTAGGACTTCACCACGCGGATGCCGTTCAGCACGTCCTGCAGGAACAGGCGCACGTGATAGCCCAGCACCCAGTTCTTCCGGTTCCGGTTCTGCATGGTAGACCAGAACTTCCGCACCAGCCACACCACGAAGGGGATCGGAATGAACACGAACATGGACATGATCGGGTTGATGATCAGGAGGAAGACCAGCGCCAGGATGAAGGACGCCGCCTGAGTGAACAGGGAGGGCAGCTGACCCGTCATGAAGGCCTGCACCGCGTTCACGTCCCCCGTGATGCGTCCCATCAGGTCGCCGGTGGACTTGTGGGAGATGGAGGAGATGGACAGGGTGGAGATCTTTTCATAGAGCAGCGTCCGCATCATCAGGGTGAACTTGTTGCCCGCGATGGCGGAGAGGCGGCTCTGGATCACGCCCAGGATGCGCTGCACCAGATCGATCGAGATGATCGCCAGAAAGATCAGCAGAAACGCCCGGGTGTGCTTGTCCGCAAAGACGGAGCCGATGGGCCGGATGCTCTCGTTGGTCAGGTAGTCGTTGACCGCCACGCGCTGAATGGCGGGCAGGATGAACTGGATGGCCAGGGACACCACGGACACGATCAGCGGGAAGAAGAGCATGAAGCGCAGACCGCGGGTCAGTCCCCAGAGCTTCTTGTAGACCTCCGCGGAGTTGCGGCAGAAGGGGCAGATGGTGGTGCCGGGGATGAAGGGACGTCCGCACTTCGGGCAGAAATGCTCGTTCTCCTTGTTCTCCACCGGCTTCCCGGGCTCCCGCGCCTCCCGTCTCTTGTTCGCCAGATCCTCGCAGGCCTGCACGAGCACGGAATACCGGGGCAGGTTCCGTCCGGAGAGGAACTGGCAGATGAGGGTCGTCGTCCCGTCCACCACGCCGTAGAAGGCGCAGTTGCCGTAGAGGACCTCCGTGGAGAACACGGTGCAGCGGGTGAGGTCGTAGGAGGAGAGGACCTTGCCGTCCAGGATGCAGAAGATGCTTCGGTCGGTGACGGCGGTCCAGCCCTTGACGAACTTCTCGTCCAGAACGTTGAAGGGGACGCAGTACATGAGGATTTCATCCGGGGAAGCGGCTGCGTCGTAGGCGGCCCGGTCCTTCTCCGGCATTTCGTACATTAATTTCATGAGGAGCCTCCCGTCGGATCAGAGGTAAATCTCGATGGTGCGGTAGGTGAGGCGGTCCAGCTTCGTGGGGTCCGGAATCAGGAAGCAGTTGCCGTCCATGTCAAAGATGTAGATCCGTCCGTCCTCCAGCACGCGGATGTTGGAGAAGGGGTTGTTCAGCACGATGGAGACCTTGCCGGCGGAGGTTTCGGCCTCCCAGTAGTTGTAGCCGAACTTCTCCTTGGCGGAGGTGATGCGGTGGATGACGGGGGTGAAGTAGCGGATGTCAAGCTCGGCGTTGATGAGATCCACCGTCGCCTTGTCGAAGGTGTTCAGGTTGCGGATCATGCCGATCTCGGCGCCCCGTCCCTTGGCGCGGGTGTCGGGCTCCCTGACGGAGAGAAATTCGTTCGGCGCTGTCACCGGGAAGGAGCGGCGGATCACCACCCGCTCGAAGAACTCCTCCTCCCCCTCGGCGTTGATGATCTTCAGGGAGATGAGCCCGCCCTCGGAGGCGGAGAACCAGCTGTTTTCCGGGGTCATGTTGATGGAAACACGGTGCTTGAAGAGATCATCCGTGTTGACCTCGCCGTCCCCGTCCTCCGCGGCCTCAGCCGTTTTGGCTTCCGCGGCTTCCGCCTTTTTCGCCTCGGCCGTTTCGTTCTTCTTCGCTGCCTCCACGGCGGATTCTTGTCCTGAAACGGGGGCGGCGGTCTTCTTTTCGTCCTTCGGCGTATTCTTTTTACTCATAATAACCTCCTGCCGCCCCGATTACATTCCGGAGAGGACTTTCTTCATGGCTTCACTCTGGAGCTTGTACAGCTTGTAGTAGACGCCGCCCTTGGCCAGAAGCTCATCCGGCGGACCTTCCTCGGCGATTTCTCCGTTCTCGATGACGAAGAGGTAGTTGCAGTCCTTGAGGGTGGAGAGACGATGCGCGATGGTGATGCAGGTGCGGCCCTCCACCAGCTTGGCCAGCGCGTCGCTGATGAGCCGCTCGGTCTCCGTGTCCATGGCTGCCGTGGCCTCGTCCAGGATCAGAATGGACGGAGACATGAGCAGGGCGCGGGCGATGGAGACGCGCTGACGTTCGCCGCCGGACAGGGAGCGTGAGCCGGAGCCGACCTCCGTTTCATATCCCTCGGGCAGGCGGACGATGAAGTCGTGGGCGTTCGCCGCCTTGGCCGCCGCGATGACCTCCTCCATGGTGGCGTCCGGTCTGGCGTAGCGGATGTTGTCGGCGATGGTGCCCCGGAAGAGGAAAATCTCCTGGGACACGATGGCGATGTTCTTCCTCACGGAGGACATCTTGATATTCTTGAGGTCCACCCCGTCCATGAGGATCTGGCCGGAGATGGGGTCGTACATGCGGGTGATGAGGTTGGCGATGGTGGACTTGCCGGAGCCGGTGTGCCCCACCAGGCCGATGTTGTCGCCCGCGTGGATTTTGATGTTCACGTCCTTCAGGATGGGACGGTTGGGGTTGTAGTGGAAGGAGACGTTCTTGAACTCGATGTCGCCGTCAAAGGTCTCCCTGACCACGGGCTCCCGGGATTCCATCACGTCCGGCACCATGTCCAGCACCTCGAACATGCGCTGCGCGGCGTTCATGGTGTCGGTCACCAGGTTGGTGAAGGTGGAGAAGAACTGCAGGGGGCCGAAGATCATGCCGATGTAGCCGAGGTAGGTGGTGAATTCACCGTAGGTCATGTGCTCGCCCATAACCTCCAGGCCGCCGAAGCCCCAGATAGCCTGGGAGGACATGCCGATCAGCAGGGAGACGATGGGGAAGATGGTGAGGGAGGTGATGTTCACCTTCAGGTTGGCGGCGTACAGGCGGTCGGAATACTTGTAGAAGCGGTGGGTCTCCTCGGCTTCCTTGGCGAAGGCCTTGACCACGCGGATGCCGTTCAGCGAGTCGCCCAGCATGGAGTTCAGCGAGGAGGATGCCCGGTACTGCTTGGAGTACATTCTCCACAGCTTCGGCAGCATGACCCGGAAGATGACCACGATGAGCGGAACCGGAATGAACACGATCAGCGTCATTTTCCAGTTCAGCCAGAACAGGAAGAAGGTCAGGCCGATGAAGTTCAGGGCGTTGATGATGAAGGGCGGCAGGCCGTCGATGTAGAAGGAGCGGATGCGCTCCGCGTCGTAGTTCACGCGGTTGATGAGCCGTCCGGTGGAGTTGTTGTTGAAGTAGGAAAGGGAGAGATTCAGCATGGAATCGAAGACCTTTTCCTTCATTTCCTTCATCATGCGGGTGGAGAGCTTGGCGTTTGTGCGGTTCTGGATGATGTTGATGAGCAGGGAGAGCAGCGCCAGGCCCACGATGACGGAGAGTACAATGAAGAGCTTGGTCAGGGAGTGCCATTCGCCCCGCTCGCTGATGACCCGGTCGTAGAGGATCCGGCCGTTGATGATGGGGCTCACCAGGGACACGGCGGAGGAGGCCAGCATGCAGATGATCACCAGCACCACGTGCCACTTGTAGGGCTTGAGGAAGTCCAGAAGGCGGGTCAGCAGGGCGTTCTTGTTTTGGCAGTGCTTGCAGACCTTTCGGAACTGGTTCTCGTAGACCCGTCCGCACTTGGGGCACTTGGCGTTGAACTGCTCGAAGATCTGGTCGTCCTCGGTGACCTCGTCGCCCCGGAGGAACCGGTCGATGAGCTCGCAGAAGGCGAAGAGACGCTGGCGGGTGGCGTTGGTGCTCTGTGCCTTGATCTCGGTGACGGTATCCTTGTTCCAGTCCTCGAGGATTTTGTCCCGCTCCTCCTTCTCCGCGTCCCCGGGGATCTCGGGACGGGGTGTCTCGTGGCGCAGGGTCAGGAGCCTGGTGGAGGAGAGGCAGGTGTCCACGGAGAGATCGGAATAATAATCCATGGAGAAGGAGTCCAGATAGTGGACCTCTCCCGCGTACTCGATCTTTCCCCAGTCGTCAAAGTCCGTATGGTGTCTGTGCTGTTTCCGGGGGATGGAGTCCGGATTGCCCAGAAGCCGGTGGATCAGGCGGGTCTTTTTCTCGTAGACCAGCCAGGATTCCCCGAAGTTTCCGTCGAAATCCAGATCCATCCGCACGGCCATGGTCATGTCGTCCGGGGACAGCCCCTTTTCGGCCACGGCCGACGCTGCGGCGTCTGTGAATTTGTCAAGCGGAAGCATAGGTGAGCCTCCCTTTCCCTGATTTTGCGTCCCGTCGCGTATTATCCCGAAAAATTCATATTTTTCTGTACACAAGACTGCGTGTTTATGGTATAATACACAGGAACACTCTGCTGTCCGGCGCGGCGGATGCAAGAATCCCCGCCTCAACAGTCTCTTTATGATAGCCTCCCGCGCCGGAATTTGCAATAGTTTTTTGAAAAAAGTTCATTTTCGGCATCTGACACAAATCGGCTTCGCGCGAATGGAGTAAAAATGCTTAAAAAAACAAAGGGCTGGACGAAGAGCAAAAACGTCCATTCCAAGCGGTACAAGAACGATCTGGCCAACTATCTGCACGAGCGGAGCATCAAGTGCGTCACCGAGCGGATCGACGGCATCGAGGAGGTCATCGGCCGCTCCGGCGTGATCATGAAGCGGGAGGACGAGCTGGTCATCTACTGCGGCAGCGAGACCGTCATGCGGACGAAGATCGACGACCTTTACGCCTGGGAGCTTCTGTCCCTGGAGGGCGTCGTCATCACGGCCCACGATCTGGAGCACGGCGGGGAGGAGCGCACCGTCATCGCGTTCTACACCTACTGGCGCCCCATGGAGAGCTGACGGTGGAGATCCCGGTAGACGGACGGCTGGCGGGCATGACGATCCGGGAGGTTCTCACACGGGAGCTGGGCTTTTCCTCCAATCTCATCAAAAAGCTGAAGTTTTCCGAAAACGGGATCCTGGTGGACGGGGCCTTTGTGACGGTGCGCCATGTGCTCCGGGAGGGCGAGCGACTGACCCTCTCGACCGAGGACCGGGCGGAGGACGTGAGCCCCTACCTGATCCCCGTGGACCTGCCCGTGGAGATCCTCTACGAGGACGAATGGATCACCGCCGTGAACAAGCCGCCGGACATGCCCGCCCATCCCTCCCAGGGACACCGGCTGGACACCCTGGCCAACGCCCTGGCCTGGCGGTACCGGGACCGGATCTACGTGTTCCGCCCCGTCAACCGGCTGGACCGGGACACCTCCGGCTGCATGCTGACCTCCAACACCAAGGACGCCTCCTATAAAATGTATGCCGCCATGACCGGAGGACTGATCCGCAAGGAATATCTGGCGGTGCTGGACGGGATCCCCCGGGAGGAGGAGGGCGTGCTCCGCTCCTTCATGCGCCGGAAGCCGGACAGCGTCATCGAGCGCCAGGAATGCGCCGAAGAGGACGAGGGAGCGAGGGAGGCCGTCACGGAATACCGGGTGCTGTCCGCGGCAGAAGGACACGCGCTGGTATCGGCCCGGCCCGTCACCGGCAGGACCCATCAGCTGAGGGTCCAGTTCGCAGGGATCGGCTGTCCCATCACGGGGGATTCCCTGTACGGGGAGGCGTCCCCTCTCATCGCGCGCCACGCCCTGCATTCGGTCCGCACCGCCTTTCCCCATCCCATGACCGGGGAGACGATCCGGGTGGAAGCGCCCCTGCCTCCGGATATGACCGGGCTGGCCGACGCGCTGGGACTGACCGAGTGAGGAAATCCGCTTCAAGGAGGAATCCGTATGGTACGCTTTCTGCGCCGGGTCAACCGCTGGGTTCACCCGCTGACGCTGTTTTTCATCCTGTGCGGGATCGCCGCCGCCGGGATCCACATCGGCTGTTATCTGTCCCCGGGCTTTGCGGACGCCTTCAACGCCGGACCGGCCTCCCATGTGCGGATGTTCATGGCGCGGCTCACCGGATGGATCCCCTTCTCCCTGGCGGAGTTCATCGTGCTGGGCTCCCCCGTTATCGCGGCCGTGGTCATTGCCGTGTCCGTCCGGAAGGCGGGCAGGAGCGGCCGGTATTTCGTGCGGACCCTGACGGGGCTTCTGTCCTTCGCCGTCTTCCTCTACGCCATGTTCGTCTTCTCCTTCGCCGCCGGCTACCGGACTACGGGGCTGGGCGCGAAGCTGGGACTGGACCGGCGAAAGGTCACCGTGGAGGAGCTGGGAGACACCATGCGGATCACGGTGGACCGGCTGAACGAGCTGGCGGACGAGATCATGATCGTCCGGGACCGGGGCTCCGTGCGTCCTTACTCCCATGAGGACACGGTGCGCCTCTGCCTGGACTCCTACGGGGCGGTGACGGACCGGTACGGGTTCCCGGCGAAGTTCGAGGCCCCCGTGAAGGAGCTGGTGACGTCCGACCTCATGACCTACACCCACATCTCCGGCATGTACACCTATTTCACCGGGGAATCCAACCTGAACACCAACTACCCCTACTACGTGAACGTATACACCACGGCCCACGAGATGGCCCATCAGCGGGGGATCGCGCGGGAGGACGAGGCCAACTTCATGGCGTTTCTGGTCTGCATCGGATCGCCGGATCCCTTCATGCAGTACGCGGGGTATCTGAATATGTACGAATACCTGTATTCCGCCCTGTCCTCCGACCGGGAGCTGAGGGAGAGCATCCGGGACACGCTGGATCCCCGGGTGCGGTACGATCTGGTGTGCTACAGCCGCTTTTTCGACAAATACCGCGACAACACCGCCGCCAAGGTATCCAACACCGTCAACAACACCTATCTGAAGATGCAGGGGACGGAGGGCGCCAGAAGCTACGGCCTGGTGGTGGATCTGGCGGTGGCCTATTACCGGGATCGGCCGGGATCGTGACCCGCCGGAAAGGAGGAGGACCATGGCGATGACCGGAGTTCGGATCCGGACGGCCGCTCTGCTTCTGGCAGCTGCGCTGACGTTTTCCGCATCGGCCGGGGCGTCCGGTACGGCGGATCCTCCCGTCCCGGAGCCGGGGAACGAAGAGGTCTCGGACACAGCGGTCCCGGAGGATATGCCCTCCCTGTTCCGCAACGATCTGCCCTGGTACAAGGACACGCTGGAGCCGCTGATCATGCGGAACGGCGTCCCCTACGTGCCGGCGGACTTCCTCGGGATGTTCCCGGGCATATCGTTCACCATGCCGGCGGACAACAATCTGCTGCTGGCCTCCGCGGACGGGACGTCCTATGTGTCCATCCTGCTGGACGACGGGACCTCGGTGGTCAACGGGGAGATCGGCGACACGGTGGGGGTGTTC
>Ga0256405_10008149_pt1 | contig 15201 bp, 11 predicted proteins | sample RumenRJG_02DNA_FD_189096 | JGI IMG/M metagenome (GOLD analysis project Ga0256405, IMG submission 189096) | Bovine rumen microbial communities from Lethbridge, Alberta, Canada - RJG_02 | ecosystem: Host-associated > Mammals > Digestive system > Stomach > Rumen | place: Canada: Alberta... | reverse complement strand
AGAACCAGGGTAGCATTGGGACTTGGCCGTGCACAGCCTCACCCAATCCGCGCCAAGGGTAACTTTAGGATTAGCGTAATAATTGAACTTTTTAAGCAGTTTGTTGAATGGACAGCATCAATGGATTAAAAATAAGAATATAGCTGGTATCGAATATCAGTATATTCCATATATAAATGGCGACAGTTCAAAATCGACAGTTAACATCGGTGTGTATAGTACTAGCGATGGCGCAATGGTTAGTAGCTATAAACGTATATACATTGGCATCGCAGATAGTTTTTCGACTGATACATCTGGAAACCCGGTTGCTAACAATTTGACTTTATATGGGCCATATACATATACTCAATGCATGAATGCATCGTTTTTCAAGAATCTGTCCATAAAAGGGAAATATATGGCCTATACAGTCTATAATCAAAGTGGCGACTTTGTCGGTAACCCAGTCGTTGGGATACTATCTAGTCCAACAGCCTCGGGCATGGGATCATTTAATGATGGTCTTGGATTAAAAACCACTAGGTATGATATGGCCAATTATTTCACATACTATTCATTTATGTATATCCCACAAGATGCTGTGTTTACGCAATATTCAAACAGCGGATATAGTGGCGTTACTGTCACTAGTGCAAGTGCTGGAATTATATATGGAACGCGCGCCATGTCTATGCCTAGCGTTGAGTACGTATATAGTTCTAATAGAAATGCCTATCCAGATGACGGCGAAATGAATGGTGATTGGTACTCATATATTGGGTCAGCAAATGATGATATCGAAGATAGACTCCATTATGGAGAACTGTTTGTAATGCAATCTGACGATAAAACTGTAACTGTAGTTTTTCCAAGAGCACCAAAGTTTGTAATAATCCCAATTTCTAATAGAGAAGGCATTCTTAATATGAAGTCAGAAGGATCTATAGAATGGGATTATAGTTGTGGAAGGCAGGGCGTTGGTGTAACTACAATATATCCAGGGTCCATGAAAATAACATTATATAAAGATGGCACTGCCAATAATAGCAAATATTATGCAGACTGTTTATTAAAAGGAAAAACGCTAACTATAACGTCAAGCTGGGGGTACTTATATAGAATGTTTACATATGGATATCCGTCAAAATTTATGTACTTTTGGTAATCGATTCGGACTAATCGCTATCCATTTATCTCAATATTCTTTCCAAATAGTTTAGCCAATTTATATGCACCGCTACCGGTATATGATCTGTAATAAGGTGCTGAACTGCTACGTTGGCCAAGCCTATAAATCGCAATTATTCCGGGTATAGTGCCATCAATAGAATCGATATATGCTATATCCGATGATACAGGAAAAGGACAAACATTAGTGATTTCCTCTTTTTCAAAATCGAACATCATATTTAGTGATGCGGCAGTTTTTTCGTTTGGCTTGAATACTCGAGCTTTGTAGACATTTGTAAACCCTGGATTCTTGCTAATGATGTTTAACGCAGATTGTGTAGTTATTTTTTGAATATTGCCAATATCAGAATCCGGTATTTTGTAAAGCACGTTATTAAAAATCGAATAGTACGCTCCATTATAGTGCGTTAAGATACTTCCAGACCGTATTGCAAAGCCATCAGAAAGGCCAACGGTTGTATGCGTCAACTCTGACTGTGTTTGTAGATCATAAATGATGCAGCGAATTGCGGTGCGCGTTGATGCATTCTCGTATGCTTCGATATACAGTTTATTATCCACGGCAAATGCAACACTATAAGGACCGGGTGATGTTGTCCATGAGGTACCGCCATCCCACTTCGTCGAAAGAAGCGTACTTACAGAAGCATAAGAAGTACTACTTATCTCGCATTGATATAAAATAAACGCATCCTTGCCAGCTGACTGATATGCATTATAGAACATTGGGAAATATATTTTATCTCCCAGAACTGCTACTCTTCCAAAAATTGATCCATTTCCTTGACGGCCTCCAAAATCACCATAATACATAATTCCAGAAATTGTTCCTGAACTTGATAAAGAGTGGTCGTAAACAGTAAGACTTGTGCTAGCAGAGTAACTATCAGAACTGGTAGCCGCATTTGTTATGACATAATTGTCAGTAATAATTATGCCGGCATACTCATTGAAACGGGAATCTGAATCTCGTGTAAAATACGAGGTGGGTGTCGTAACGAATTTGTTCGTTTCGATGTTATATACAAACCACTTCATCGACGTGCTATTGGAAGAGACCTGAACAGTATTAAAAACAACAAGATAGTCTGGTATGCCTTTAGAAAAATCATAGATGATACTATCTGCTCCGAGTTCTGCATAATCACTACAATAATAGAAATACAGATTCGGATACCCACTAGCCACGAGAACATCTCGTTCCCATGTTAATGAAGTTTCATTCAAACGATATCGATACAAACCTCCCGATTCGCTATATAGCATGTACTTGTTCCCATTACATGAAAACGGAAAAGATCTATTTCTTGATCCATTTGGCGCAAACTGATTAGTTGTTTGACCCGAGGAATCGACAATGGCGAGCGTTATTCCTAGATCATCTGACGGAACTTCATTCAACAAACTGCTTACTAAATTCCAATAGCTTGGAAAAGATACATGACCTTAACATAGGTTGAGAATTCAACAGTCTGCGTCGATGTGATCTTCACACCCATAACCTCTGTTGCAAAATTAGTGTAACCTTTTGCCGTCTGCGGGTTGTAGTTAGCGCGTTCATTTAAGCACCAATTTATTCCGGCATCCGATATTATCGCTTGAATAGTAAAATCTTCATTATTCGAAGACCGGCACGAAGCCGCTATTAAAAACGCATTGAATCCGAAGTTATATATTGTGCCAGTAGGTACACCAGCATCTCTAACAATAAACATTTTTACATTTGCATTATTGATTAAACTGCTTATTTGGTTCAATATCGCATCCGTACTGTACTCTTGATACGTTTTGCCCTCAGGGGGCGGATTGATATGGGAGAACCCATAGAGGTTCATTGTCGCCTCTTTAGGCGTGATGTGATCGATCTTGTTGAGAATCGTAGTGACGATATTGTCGTCAAGGGTGGACTTGATGTCATCCCACCAGTCATTGAACTCACCATCCCACTGGCTCCAGAGCTCATCAACAGTTGTGCTGGAGAGGATGCCCGTCACATACGGAGTGCCAGTAGAGAGACCGATGTAGTTCTGGATGTTCGCCGCGCTAATCGATGTAGCGCCCTTCGGAACAGTTACTGCCGCCAGTTTATGGTAGTAAATACCATTTGTGGTATCGTCAGTGACCGTCGGCTCAACAGGAGACGCCGCAGGAGTGCCCGCGATAACCACAAGGCTGTTAGATCTTACGGCACTGCTCTTATCAACCTTAAGGCAGATAAGGTCTTTGCGGGCAAGCGAAGAACTCGCCGCCCCGAGAGTCACAGGATATGCTGTATCGTTATAGCTCCAGGTCTGATTGAGCCATGCTCTACCAGTGCCGATATTGACTCCGAGACCACTCGACGCCGGAGTCACCTGGAAATGATCGCCAATACTATCGAAGATACCGTCAGTGATGAGGCCATCAAAGATAGCCGCCATCTGCTCGGCATTGTATTTGCGATCGCTGTTTATGCTGTTAAAGAAGCCAGATGTAAACATTAGCTTACCTCCTTAATTCATAAGCTCGTCGCTTCCGACGTTCGTAAAGTACGGAATTATCCGCTCGCCAGAGTCATTATGTGAGTAAATCACTTCAGCAACTCGGCAACGGCCAGTCATTCCGTATTCGTTTTCAACCTGGACAATGTCGCCCAGATCAAAGTCTCGCCCAAGGGTAAACTGTTGAAGAGCCTCGATCTTACCGGTAAATGCTCCAGTTACCTCGTAATTTGTAAGCTTCTTTTTACCCTCTTGCTGGATGATCGCTTTATATTCCTCCTGAGTATACGGAGTGTTCTCAACATCATCCTTAAAGTGCGATTTTGAACTCTCCATGAAAAGCTCCCGCCGAGCAAGTCCAGATTGTACGCCAGCGGTGCCAGAAACGTCCTCTGAGTATACCTCATGACGCTCAGCAGAAGTTTCACCATCGTAGACCGTATAGTCGTACTCATTGTACATGAGAATTGCGTTGCGGCCATTTGAGTTCTTGATTGTGAGAGATGTGTTCTCGAGATTCTCGTACTTTGGTGAGAACACGACCCAGGGGTTTGTCTCCTGCCGGTAACTTCGATCGAGACCGGCATAGAGACTCATTTTGAATCCGCCATCTCCATTCGGCAGCACCTTGAATCCAAGGTCATAAAGAGAGCACAACGTCCGTACAGTCGTTAAGACATTTTCGCCATGAAGTTCGTACATACTCGCTGTAACCTTGGAAGTAACTGCGGAGTCGGTCGAGTCCTCGAATGCGAAATTCGGAACCGCTCGAGTGCTGATCGACGGGGAAATCAGGTTCTCCGTTACGATTCTCTTAATAAGATCCTGCACAGTTCCACCTTGGTCAAACGTGATCTTATTCCAGATAACTCTACGGTCGAGAATTGATTCAAGGCTTCTGCCAGAGACGATGAAAATCGGATCGACATCGATTTCTTTTTTGGTCTGAAAGTCCTCGATGATCATATACCGATCACTATCTGGCGTCATGATGTAGTTATCAGCCTTGAGATTTGGATTTGTGGCATATGCGTAGGCTGGCAGATACAGACTGAAGTCTCCCTGGTCTCTGAAAAATACATTCCAGACAGCTTCTGTAAAGGTGTCGATGATATCGATTGGTTGGAAGTTTTTATCCAGCACGTAGAATATCATTCTTACACCCCCTGGTAGGCGGTTCGATACTCGACTTTGAATTCGAGATTATCTTCACCTTCATCAGCTGCGAATGAGAACGTATTCTCACCAGAATGAAGTGTAACCCACGTCGAGTTCATGTCGAGAGCATTGATGATATTGGTATACGTTCCGCCACGCAGAAGCCGCACATAACGATTTCCGCTAACCGTTGAGATCACAATATCATCGCCTTCGTGGAACGCGGTTCCGGTGAGTGATTGGATCTTATCGGTCAGAATCATCATGTAGTTCGCTGTACCCTGCTTGTAGAAGATCGGGTTCTTGACATCACCGCGAGCATGCATGGTGATGATAACACCGATATCCACTTCGCCTTTGTAGTTGATGATTCCGTATTTTGAATCCTTGACTTCGGACATAACAAGAAGATTTCGAGTAAGCGGGAGTGGAACAATCTCATCCCACTCCCGAATAACTCTTCCGAAATCATCGTATTCTTTGTGGTGAATAGTCATCGTGTCGTCTTCAACCTTCTCGTTTGAGAACGGGAATTCGAACATCGGTTCAATGCCACTAAATACCACAGTTGTAAGACCACCAATGGCGTAGAAATACGGATCGGGACAGTGAATATCAATCTGAATCTCCTCGTTCTTACTGAAGATCGTCGGAGAATTCTTTGACACATATCCTTTGATCTCAAGGGTGTGATTGTCGGTCTCAAAGGTCAGCTTGATTTCATGCTTGACAGGGAAATATCTATAGGTCTTCTGCCTACAGGTTTCAACAGACTCTTTACTCTTTGAGTCGAGCGGCTGAACCTTAAGAATGATTTGCCGGGGCTTGGCCCTGGTACCGGTGAATAAACCGCCGTCCGCAGTTGCATAGTTGGTCATGTTCACATCGGTATCAGGAGCCCCAATTCCGGAAATATCTGTGATGAGAAGCCCCGATTCCTCGGGATCAAACAGATCCATCTTGAGCGACTCGTTAAGATGGTTTGTTACTGTCAACGATCGAATCGTAACGAATCACTCCTTTCTTATTTTGATATGCCGGCCGCAACGGAACGGAGATTCTCTTCGAGTTTCTCGGCGTTAAGATTCTCAGAGCTGTAGTTGTTCTGAGTGATGCTCACGTTGTAGCCTTCAGTGCGAGAGCCCTTGACCTCGCTGCCGTAAATCGGCTCCATGCCCTTGGCAATACGACCGATGTTGATCTGACCAGCATACATCTGGCCTGCAAGCTCAGAAGCAGCAAGATTGCTCTTGATAACACTCTGATCCAGTGTGCTGCCAAGTTCTCTCGCATAGCTCGCCGCATCCTTGCCTTCTTTCTCCCAACGTTCGTACAGTCCTTTACTATCCGGGTCATAGTTGTCATTGCCCATACGATAGTTGAGATATCCGACGGCATTCTTAAGAGTCTTGATTGTCTCAGACTCCTTGGCAGACGGTGTGTATATGGGTTGTCCTCTTTCATCGCGAGCAGTCACATAGCTGTTCCATTGGCCAGCCATTGTTGCCATTTGCTTGGCTTTGGCCTGTTTAGCCTCGCTATCGAGCTTGGAGAACATCTCTTGAGCAAGCTTACGAACAGCCTCAACTGCAACGTCCGTAGTGCTCTTAATGCCATCGGCGAGGCCTTCGGCCAAGAGCTCACCAAGACGAGTTCCGTTGTACTTCTCCCAGTCTCCATCGGCATCGAGAACTTCCTGAAGAATATCAGTCGTGCGATTGTAGACCTCGTTCTGGATGTCGTAGGTAGACATATTCGCAATGCCGGCTCTGATGGACTCCTCAACGCTCTCCGGAAGGGTCTGGAACCGCTCCGAAGTAGCTGTGATGTAATCCATCGTGAGTTTGTTGGTGGCATTTTGAATTCTCTCATACTGGGCATTGATCTTCTTGATCTCTTCAGCCGTGAGTTGATCCCAAGAGACGATCTCATCGAGGTTTTCAGGACCGGCTTCGAGGAGACCCTGCAGATAGACATCGTTGAGACCTTCACGCTTGAGCTTAATGAGCGTATTGGTGAAATACGTCATCTGACGCTCCTGGGCGTCGAGGTTGCTCATCATTGTCTTGAAGCTCGTGGTCTCAAGATTAATAGACTTCTGAGAGAACGATGGGGCAGTAAAGACTCCACCAAAGCCCTGGGAGATACTAGAGCTGATAGAGCTATAGTACTCGACCCAAGCATCTTTGGCTGCTTTGGCCTGCTGCTTGTTCATGTCGCCGAAGTTCTTGATAGCCTGAATCTCCTCATCATAGAGGTTCATGAGCTTGTAGTGCTCGAGGACTAGGTCTTCGGTAGAGGCAATGGCGTTGTTCCAAGGCGTTACGTTGTCGTAGAGCTTTAGCAGCATATCGCCCTTGTCGTAGAAGTACTGAACAGAGTCAGATGCGTAGGAGAAGACATCGAGAAGCTCTTCAAGGGATTCAGAGATGTCGTCAGTAGCTGTGACAACAGAACCAGCACCTGCGGCGGCGTAATCGCCCATATCTCCAAAGTCGCCGAGACCTTCTACAGCCTCTTCGGCTTGCTTACGAATATCTTCACCCCAGCCCTGCCTTGTTTTGGCAGTTAGCACAGACCACTTATCGTATGGGTTGTACCCAAGCTTTTGCTCGATCTGATAATCTGTGAGACCAGAGCGCTTCATCCATTTGTAGTTCTCTTCGTCGCCGCGATTTAGGAATATTCCTTGCTTGCCAGTCAACTTTTGGTAGTATCCGCCAACAGTAGTCCCGCCAAGCCAGCCGCTAATTTTGGACTTTCCTTTATCGAGCATGTTAGCCATACCATCGATAAAGGCATTTCCGGTCTTAGCGCCTTCGGAATAGGCCGCATTTTGAACATCGTCAGATGCTGCATTGAGCGCGAGTTCTTTAAGAGCAGACTCAACCTGGGATTCAGAGTCAACGATCTTATGGCTCACGCCGTCAACATACAGCTGACCGTCATCCTCGGCAAACTGACTGATTTCTTCCTCGATGCCGTCATGAGTATAAACCCAGATGCCATGCGCGGCCTGCCGCAAAGTCCCCTGATTCTCAATAATACCATTCACAATGCCGTAGATCAGATACTGGCCATCCTTCCACATGACAACGGAAGGAGAATTGATCTGAGCGGCTTGCTCAAAGCTGTTCTTAAACGTAAAGAACAATCCGGCAGCGGCTTTCTTGACACTGGAAGAATTATCATTAAGGCCATTTTGAAGCCCCCTGACAATGTATCCTGCGGAATCATACATGGCTTTCTCGATCTTCGGATAAATATCATAGATGGCGCCGACCATGCTAAGACCGAAGTTCGAGATGTTCCTAATTGCCTGAGTAATCTGGCTACTGCTAAGAGAGCCAAGCTGCGTAATGCCATCGGAAAGCTGCTGGACACCAGTTGCGAACTTCATAACACCGTCGCCAAACCAATCCATGCCCTTGCCGAATTCGATAACTGCAAGGCCGATAAGGTCGAGAACAGCAGCACCGATAAGGCTTACAGATTGAAGCGCACCGAGCGCAGCGACAGCGATCCCAAGTACAATAACTGCGCCATAGAATGCTTCCATGGCTTGCGGGAGCCCTTCTGAATACTGTGCCATTTCAGATAAAGTCATACCGATGGCGACAGTAAGTACGGCCCCTGCAAGGCATCCCGCAAGAATTGACAGGGAATTTGACACCTGTCCCATCAGCGCAATCGAAGCACCGAGAAGCGCAGCAGCAATACCAAGCCCGACAGCAGAAGCCGCAATCTGCTGCCAACTTACCCCTTGGGTAGCATTTGCAAGAAGCGAGAGCGCATAAGCCACAGCAACAGCAAGACCGGCAGCGGAAACGACTCCGATCAAATCAGAGAGTTTCCAATCATACTGCCCAATCAATGCCATGGCACCGCCAAGAGCAAGCAATGCAGCACCAAGACCAGTAGCCGCTGCAACAACAGTTTTCCAGTCCTTTGCAAAGTACATGATTGCCGAGATGGCGGCAGCAATCGCAACGACATCGATAACCATCGCTCGAATTGCTTTGCCATCAGCATTCGCTGCGAGTTTTCCAGCTCCGAAGAATGCAACACCAAGCGCAACAAGAGTTCCACCAAGCGCCACTGCGGCAGGATAGACGTCTTTGCCGAGAAGCGATAGAACCGTCAACGATGCAACTATGGCACCAATATCAATGGCCATCGCAACAAGCGCTCTGGATGACGCCTGGAAACGCATACCAAACGTCATCGGAACAGTCAGCGCCATCAGCACACCGCCAAGCGCAACTGCTCCAGCTCCAATGTCATTCCAATTGGTTCCAGATAGAATTCTGAGGCCAGCGGCAATTGCCAATACAGCAACACCAATGCCAACCAAAGACCCCATCTGCGCCTTGATAGCAAATCCGATCGGGACCGCCTGGGCCAATTTTGCGAATGCGACCATGATCATGCCGGCCGCCGTCGCGAATGCAAACCCATTATGAATTAGGTTGTTGATGTCAAACTCCCAGTTGGCAATCCGATCAAGCAGCAGCCACACGCCATGCATAGCAGCGACTGCAACGCCAAGACCTGCCGCAGCAAGGAGAATCGGCCCGCTCATTGCACTAAGCGCTACTGCAATAGCGCCAAGTGTTGCGATCATCGACACAATACCGGCAGTGAATGAGAGCCAATTATCAACTTTCAGTTTAGTCAGCTGCTTAAGTACATGCACAAATAGCAGCATGCTCGCAACTGTCATCAGTACGCCGGCGCCCGCCGAGGCATTGGACTTGCCCATAAATGCCATGGCTGCGGTAAACGATGCGATGATGCCAATCAGCGAGAGAATGCTCGTGCCATCGACATCTTTTGCAGCGTCCGAAATCTTCTTGAACGCTGTCGCCATGATATAGATGCTCGCTGCGAACGCGATCATGTTCGAGGCAGTCGCCTTGAATTTAGGCACAAAATTGCCGATTGCAATGATGCCAGTTGTGAAATACGCCATGAGCGAGAGCATGTACGCAATATCTGATCCAGTTACATTACTAAGCGACTGAACCTGCTTAAACGCAAGTACAAATACCATGAGTCCTGCGCCAAGAATAGCGATTGCAGTAGCAGCCTTAAGCATCTCAGCAGTCGAAGATGCAATCATCGTCATAGCTCCGGCAAATGCTGCCGAAATTATAACAACTGCACTAAGCGCTGCGACAGTGTCCCAAAGCTGGTCTCTTGGAATTTTGGAGATGATCCACAGAGCAGCGGCAATCTCCATAATACCAGCACCAATCTGAAGAAGCGCTGAATACTTGGTCGCCTTGGCCAATGCTTTGAAATATCCAGTAACCGACTTAAACACATCGCCAAAGCTGGTCATTGAACTTATGAAACCGGTAACCGCTTTAATCAGCTTGTCAATAGAGCCCAGTAGTACAAATACTGCGACTGCAACGCCTAGTGCCACGACCTTGCCGGTATTAAGTCTGCTGAAGAAGTTACCGATAGCATTGCCAAGATCTTCGATGCTATGGATATTGCTCTTGCTGAAGATTGAAGTAATCAGCGTGGAGATCGCATCGCCGACGATTTTGAAGCCATCCTTCAGATCTTGGAATATCTTCTGGAACAGACTAAACTTCTCAACCGTCTTGGTCGTATTCTCGATGACCTTTTCTTCCTGCTTCTCAACAACGCTAAAGCCCTGGAACAGTCCAAGACACCAGCTGAACGCTGCTTGCATCGCTTCAGACACCCAGCGAACAGCCGTAGCGATCATGTTGAATGCAGTTGCAAGATTCTGCGCTGTGAATACGTGCTCGGACATAAATCCGAAACACTTTCGGAGAATCTCTCCAACCGTGAGAATCGCCTTACCGAACGTTCCTCCGACGTAAGAAACAATTGACCCGAGTGCACCAAGGAATGAACTTGTGCCAGTAGAATTCTGGAGAGCTTCATTGAAATTCGCAAAGATCGATGTGACAAAGTCAAAACCAACAGCGAGCACGGTAAGGGCTGTATAGATAAGCCCGAGCGCAGCCTCAAATAGCTTCGACTTCTTCGCAAGTCTTGAGAACAAGTCGCCAAGACTCTTGGATTTTCCGATGAAATCCAGAACCCGAACAACAGAATCACGAAGCGCAAGCGCAAAAGATAGAACAATTACACCAGCAGTCTTAAGAACCGTAGCAACAGTCCTAAGCGGTGTAAATATCTTGACAAAAGTTCCTCTCAGGCCTTCCAGCGCATCGTCGCTTAATATCAACGACTCTGTAAACATTCGGAATCGCTTCGTAAGCTGCACCAGATCGTACCATGTTGCCTGCGGGAACACTGTCTGCCAAGCATCTCGAATTGAGCCGAATATCCCACCGAGAGCCGTTGCAAGATTCTGGAATCCGGCGAGCAGATCGTCTCTGCCGCCAACTTCTTTCCAGTCCTTGAGCATCTGGTTGCGATACTCAGCGCTCTCAGCGAATATCCCATAGAGGAATTCGGCGAAATTCGTCCAGAGATCCTTGGCTTCCATATAATCGCCGAAGACCACCTCGAAGGTATTCATCCATCCTGTCGAAACTGCATCCTTAACAGAATCGATAGCTTCCTGAAAGGTCTTTGCTTCTTGAGCGGCGGCGAAAGCATTACGACCGAAGTCATACTCTGAATTTGCAAGTTCCGCAATCAGCTCGTTAAGGCGCGCTGCCGAAACGCTGGTGCGGTCCATGTAATCCTCGGCCCGGAACGTGCCCTTCTGGTAGTCCTCGATAGCACCGAGAATAGACGAAGTATAGAGTCCGGTCTCTTTATAGACCTCGTTGAGCCTTGTTGCGAATCCGCCATACTTATTGAGTGTCTGGAGCAGGACCTCGCTGCTCAGCCACCCACTCTTCAGGGAATCGCGGAATCCCTTAACGGAAACTTCGGTGCCGTCAATGGTCATCCAGACGTCTTCAGCAACGCGTTGGAGCTGTCCCATAGCCTCCGCCGTCTCAATAGCAGTCTGCTTGAATTCAGCCGTGCCCATATTGGCAAGCTCGATGCTCTTCCAGTCAAGGAGCTTCAGAGCGCCAGACGAAATCGCCTGCGAAAGGTTATACATCGCTCGGCTGGCTTCATTGACGCCGGCTCCAGACTTTGCAGCCCAGGTTGCGATGCCCTGCATGGACTCGACCGCCATGTCGAGCGGAACCTGGTTCGCGGTGAACTTACCGATGTTGTTCACCATATCGAGGAAATTGTATGAGGTTTCATCCGTGAACCAGTTCAGCGTTTCGAGCTGACTATTCACATACTTCATTCGATCACCGACGTCCTCGATTTCGTTGGCAACCGCTCCCATGATCGTCTGGACCGCAGTGGTCTTCTGGGCATACTTGTCCCAACCGACACTAGCCTGATCAAGACCGGTCATGGACCAACCAATGCGCTCCATCTGCCGTTCAAGGCTGAGGGCACGATTGGCAATATCATCGAAGAATTTATTGATAATGGTTCCCTTCAGAGTGAATCGGTCAGCGACTCTGCCGACAGAATCCATAAGTCCTTCAAAGCTTACTTTTCGAGAGGCTCGTTCCAGCTCGTCGAAGCCCTTGGAAACCCCCTCGAATTTCAGCTTATTTTGAAGCTTGTCTAAAGTGGAAATTGTTGTGCTGACGTCTGCTTCAAACTGCTTGTTGTTAAATTGTACCTCGACAACTCTCTGGTCGCTTTCAAAGCTCACGTAGTCAACTCCTTCCACATTTCTTTCATGATTTGGTCAAAGACCGGGGCAAGTGCAGGGTCGATATAGTGCCGACCCTCCACCCAGCCATGGTCTCTGGTTTGGTGTCCCTGATCCAGAATAATCGCGATCTGCACATGATTCACAACATTCGTATTATACCAGGTTAGTTTTACACCTTGCTGCGTCGCCTCAAGGTGATACCCCCATGAAGCGGCCGTTAAGCCAGTCTTCACAGGGGTAGCGGACTTCAATGCATCGAGGCCCATATCACCATATTTGGCGAAGCGGGATAAGTCTGTGGAGCGAGAGGCCTTCTTCAGAAACTTTTCAAGGTTATTGAAGTTTCCTTTCTGCCTAACGCGAATAGAACCCATATGATCACCCCGTTGTTCCGAGCCTTGCCTTTCTCTGTGCATTCAGCTTGGCCTGCTGAGCCAGAGCCGCTTTTCTCGGAATCTTCTTTGGCGGTTTTTCCTTCTCGTTGATTACTCGAATCAGCGTTAGAAGCCGCTCAATGTGCCATTTCTGGCACTCAAAAGGTACTCCCGCCTTGATCATCCAGTAGTAGATAATCTCCGACGTGATGACCTTAGTACTCGGCGACTTCTTGTTTTCATCTTCGCGAAACCATGTCGCCGTATGCGTGTCGTTGATGTACTCTCCGATCTTGTTGAGCTCAGCCACACCAAGATGCGAGAGTTCTTCCAGCGTCGGCTCGGCGTTTATCACCATACAGGCAATGTACATCAGCATTTCGCCGTCCGTTTTGTCGCTGTTGAAATACGGTTTGTGGGTAATGCCTTCCCACTTGGAAATAGAAATGAGGGAATGCTCAAGTTTTAGAAAGGGGCCCTTATGCGAGACAAAGGTCTCACTCTGTTCATCCCACTCATCCCAATCGGGAACCTTAATGGGAAGCATGACATCACCTCTTATACGTTAGGGAGAAGCTGCGCAACAGCAGGACCAGAAAGCTGCTTCTCGGCTTCCTTCTGCGCGTCCTCCATCTTGATCTCGTCTTGAATCTTCTTCGGAAGAATGGATTTCAGGAACTTCGCCGCCGCGACGTTGTCGGTGCTGAGCTTCATGAAGAGCTCGCTGTAAGCCGGGCACTGCTCGAAAGCATCGCGAAGTTCGGGGCTCTTGATGAATCGCTTACCATCGGTGCTCTTCTGGCCATATGCCTTCAGGATCATGTCCTTGAAGATCTTGACCAGCGTCGCCGTGTCTCTGGTATTTGCGATCTGAACCATGAGTGCGGCCATGCCGCCGTTAACGCTGAGGTTCATTTCCTGAATCTCAGCCTCGGTCAGGTTAAACATGAAGATCTCTTCACGGTCAATGCCATTGTAATCGGTATACTTGATGGGAAGTTCGTACATGTCTTTTCGTCTCCTTTTTGAATCATTTTGAATTCCCTAAGGAAAGGGCCCCGAAGGGCCCAATCCTGTAGGGGGGAACCGCAATTATTATTCGGGATCTTTGCCGGTAAACAGCTTGTAGACCTCGGCAGGCAGAGGCAGGCGGCCTTCGGTTGCCGGAGTCCCGGCTTCCGTATCGGCATCGGTACCGTAAAGGATGTCCTCAAGCTTCTTGAGCTGGGTGCCATCGACCTTAGTGGAGTCGATAACGATCGTGGAGAGAGGCTTGTAGCCGGGAACAGAAACCGGAGTAGAGTTGACTTCCCAAGAGAACGTAACGGCCTCGGGAGAGTCATTAACGGTCTCATAGTTCTTGTCAGACGGCGCAACCTTGCAGCCGTAGACCAGATGCAGCTTATAGCCTGCATCGTCGCCATCCTCGGCATTACCGACCTTGGTGCGCCAGCTGAAGCCGAAGGGCTTGCGGGTCTGCTGACCGAAGTACACACCCGCAGCAACAGCGTCGCTGCCGTCGCACTCGGCGAATTCGTCAGGATAGGTGTACGCCTCGATGGTGCCACTCCAGTTCTCGGCGCTCATCAGACTGAAGTACTTCATGTTGTCAGCGTAGTGATCGTTGGGCTCGCCGCCCTCGGGAGTCTCATTGACAGCGGTCAGGCCATTCCAGGCATAAGCCTTGGAATACTGGGAGCCGGCAGTGGTACCATGAAGGTACAGAACACCGTGGTCAACACCCAGCTCATAGACACGTTCTTTTTCAGTGTCCCAAATGAGTTTAGACATAGGATTTATTCCTCCTTATTTTAATGTCCAGAAACGGTACACCCAGTGATCCAGGTTATCGCTTTGGAAATGCCGTAAGAAGCGGCATCGAGGCAGCTTCGCAAACAGCTTTTCGTACTTGGACTCCGGATTTGCGCTAATCACAGTAATCTCATAGCAGTGGTTCTGCTTGTAGTTAATGTTTGAAGCGTAAGTCTGGTCCACGTCACTCATGCGATAAGTGATCGCTGGATATTTGAACTTGGCTTTTTCCGGAGGCTGGAATAAAACCCGATCTTCGGGAAGTTCGGTTATGGTCTCCAGATAGGTCTGAAGATCATCCCTCGTCCTCGGATGCGGAAGACTCAGTACGTTCGTAATCGTCATCGCCAACCTCCTGAACAGAGTATACGTTGCCAAGCTCGAGGGTGAGACGGGGCCGTCCAACGGTAACACTTGTGACGTTCCATTTAACCCCGTCCCACACGACGTACTTGATTTGATGGTAGTTCTTAGATGCATAGGCATCGGCAAGAATGCTGATGGAATTGTTCAT
>Ga0256405_10008148_pt1 | contig 15201 bp, 14 predicted proteins | sample RumenRJG_02DNA_FD_189096 | JGI IMG/M metagenome (GOLD analysis project Ga0256405, IMG submission 189096) | Bovine rumen microbial communities from Lethbridge, Alberta, Canada - RJG_02 | ecosystem: Host-associated > Mammals > Digestive system > Stomach > Rumen | place: Canada: Alberta... | reverse complement strand
CCAGAGCATTCTCACTCAGCGGCAGTACTTTTCCCGTTTTCCTGCAGCCGCGGCAGACGGTCTGTCCGTCTTCCAGCGCAAAGATCGGTTCTTTGATGTCCGTCCGGCCGCAGACCGCGCAGAATTCCCCCGCCGGTGCATAGCCCTCTTCGGTCATCAGCCGCAGCTCAAAAGCCGCCTTGATCTTTTCCGCGCTGTACAGGCCCTCGCTCAGCGCATAAAGGCAGTTCAATCCGAGCTGCATCAGTTCCGGTTCCGGCTGGTCCTCCCCCGCGTACTGTTCCAGGCATTCCGCAAAGTAGCTGCCGAGCGCCAGACGTTCCAGATCCATCCGAAGCCCCTGGAAGGCTTCCTTCGTCACGCCTTCCCGCACGGTATACCGGCCGTTCTTTTCAAAGAGCGTCAGTTCCGCGTAGGTCAGCTGCTGGGTGGCCGCCGCGATGCGGCTCTTTTTGCTGAGCGCGCCGTGGGCGGCGAGCGTCAGCTTGCCCGCATCCGCTGTCAGTGCAGTCAGGATCCGGTCTGCCTCCTTGAAGCGCACTTCCCGGAGGATCAGCGCGTTTTCCGTTCGGAACATATTCCTTTACTCCGTGTATCCGAAGTTTCTCAGCTGCGCAAGCGAATCGCGCCAGCTGTCTTTCACCTTGACCCAGGTCTGAAGATTGACTTTTGTGCCGAGGAACGCCTCCATATCCTCCCTGGCCAGCGCTCCGATCTTTTTGAGCATGGCGCCTTTTTTGCCGATGATGATGCCCTTATGGCTTTCCTTTTCGCAGAAAACCGTGGCCTCGATGTCCACGAGCCCGTTGTCCCGTTCCGAGAAGGACGTGATCTCCACCGCTGTGCCGTGGGGGATTTCCTTCTCCAGGCAGAGCAGCAGCTTCTCCCGGATCAGCTCGGCACAGATCTGGCGCTCCGGCTGATCGGTGATCATGTCATCCGGGAAGAAGTGCGGACCCTCTTCGGCATATTTTTCCAGTTCTGACAGAAGTTCCTCGAGGCCCTCGCCCGTCTTTGCCGAGATCGGGAGAATCGCGTCAAAGCTGTGCCTTGCCCCGTATACCGCCATGACCTCCAGCAGTTTTTCCTTCTCCACCGTATCGATCTTGTTGATCAGGAGGATGGCCGGCAGCTTCTGTTCTTCGATTCTGGCAATCAGCGCCTCTTCCTGCGGTCCGATGGCCGGGATCGGCTCCACCACCAGCAGCACGCCGTCCACATCCGCGACGCTCTCGCGCACGACGTTGACCATATAATCGCCGAGTCTGGTCCGCGGCTTATGAAAGCCCGGCGTATCCATCAGGACAAACTGGGTCTCTCCGCGGCTCACGATCGCGGTGATACGGTTGCGGGTCGTCTGCGGCTTATTGGAAACGATGGCGATTTTTTCCCCGACCAGGGCATTGGTCAGGGTGGATTTCCCCACGTTGGGTCTGCCGCAGATGGTGATCATCGCACTTTTTGTTACCGGTTCAGTCATCATTCTCTTCTCCGTTTTCTCGTAAAGTGTCCCGGCATCCGTCATCTCGGAGCCGCTTTCTGTCTGAATCTGAGTCCGGGGCTTAATCCCGGTCGCCCATGATGGCCTTCTCGCGCTCCCGCATCTGTCTTTTCTGCTCGCCCTCATCCACGTGATCGTAGCCCAGCAGATGCAGGACGGAATGGACGGTCAGATACTGAATTTCCCGGTCAAAGCCGTGGCCGAATTCCTCTCCCTGCCGCTCACAGGCGGGGATCGAAATCATCATATCGCCCAGCATCACCGCGCCGGTCTCCCAGTCCTTCTCACAGGCCTCCGGGTCAAACGCGCCCGGTGTCAGCTCGTTCAGTGGGAAAGACAGTACATCCGTCTCCCGGTCGACGCCGCGAAACTCCCGGTTCACCCGCTGGATTCCGTCTCCGTCCGTCAGCATGACGCTGATGAGGCAGGGTACCTGCACGTTTTCCGCCAGAAGCGCCTTTTCCGCCGCCCTGCGGATCAAAGAGGCCGCGTTTCTGTGGCCGAGGTTTTTCACCTCTCTGCTGACTGCGATCTCATGCATGGCCGCGTCTCCTTCCGTTCTGTCCGGCGCTCCTCGCGCCGGGGCGTCTGGTCACCGGGTTCTGTCCGCCGGAAGCGCGGTTTCCGTTTCTACCGGTCTGATCCCGCCCGCCGCTCTTCTGCGGCTTTGCGTCCTCCGCCGAAGGATGCTGCTTTTCATAGACTTCATAAGCCTCGATGATCTTCTGGACCAGCCGGTGCCGGACCACGTCCGCCCCCGTCAGGGTACAGACGGCAATGTCGTCGATTCCTTCCAGCACCCGCATGGCGACCTTCAGGCCGCTGACCTTGTCTTCCGGCAGGTCGATCTGGGTGATATCGCCGGTGATGACGACCTTTGAGCCAAAGCCGATTCTCGTGAGGAACATCTTCATCTGCTCCCGGGAGGTGTTCTGCGCCTCGTCGAGGATGATAAAGCTGTCGTCCAGCGTACGTCCGCGCATATAGGCAAGCGGAGCAACTTCGATGTTTCCCTTTTCCAGATACTTCTGATAGGTATCCGCTCCCAGCATATCAAACAGCGCGTCATACAGCGGCCTCAGATACGGGTCCACCTTGCTCTGCAGATCCCCCGGCAGGAAACCCAGCCGCTCGCCCGCTTCCACCGCGGGTCTTGTCAGGATAATCCGGTTGACCTTCTCCGCCCGGAAAGCCGCTACCGCCGCGGCGACGGCGAGATAGGTCTTGCCCGTTCCGGCGGGACCGATTCCGAGCGTCACGGTGTTTTTCGCGATGGCATCGCAGTATTCCCTCTGGCCCAGGGTTTTCGGCTTGATGGGCTTGCCCTTGGCGGTGATGCAGATCACATCCCCGGCCAGCTTCTGGATTTCGTTCTCCTTGCCGCTTTGAACCAGGCCGAGAATATAGCGGACGCTCTGTGCGTCGATGCTCTCGCCGCGGGCGGCCAGAGCCAGCAGGCCGTTGATCGCCTTCTCAGCGAGCATCACATTCTCCTCTTCACCGGAGATGTGGATCTGGTTTTCGCGATCCAGAATCTTCACGCTGAGCTCCGACTCGATGAGCCGGAGGTTCTGGTCAAAAGAGCCGAACACGCTGATCACGTGTTCCATTCTCTCAACTTCGATGCTTCTGTCAATCATAGGGTTTCTTCACTCCTCAGAAGGAAAACAGGATGCCGATCACGGCCGAGGCCGCGATAAAGACGATGGGATGCAGTTTCTTGAGCGGCTTGATGCCCCGTGTCGCAATCAGGAGCAGCGCGGCCAGCGCCACCGCCTTCCATTGGAACAGCCCCGCATAAGCTGCGATTCCGCTTCCCTGTGCCAGCGCCTCCGGATTCAGGAAGGTGATTTTCGCCACCAGGAGCCCGGCCGCGGCGATCAGGGCGATGGAGCAGGGACGAAGCCCGTAGAACGCTGCATCCACCGTCTTGTTCTCGCGAAACTGCTTCAGCACCCGCGCGATGATCAGAATGATGATGATGGACGGGCAGATCAGCCCCGCTGTCGCGGTCACCGCGCCCGGGATCCCCGCGGTTTCAAAGCCCACATAGGTCGCCATATTGACGCCGATGGGGCCCGGCGTCGATTCGGACACCGCAATCATGTCCGCGAGTTTTGCCTGGGTAAACCAGCCGGTTCTGGTACTCATATCGTACAGGAAGGGCAGCGTGGCCATGCCTCCGCCGACGGCGAAGAGCCCGGTCTTGAAAAACTCCCAGAACAGTCGGAGCAGAATCATTTTCCGCGCACCCCCATCCGTGTCAGGACAATCCCCGACGCTGCGCAAAGCAGCACAAATACCACCGGGGAGATGTCAAAAAACACCGAGAGCACAAACACCAGCAGAAACAGCACCAGCGCTCCCTTATCCTTCACCGCGCCTTTCCACAGCTTCAGCACCGAATTGAAGATCAGAACGCAGACGCAGACCCGAACCGCCGAGAACGCGCTCTTCACAGCCGGGATATCGGCAAAATTTGTCAGGATCCCGGCAATCAGCGTAATGATCACCAGAGACGGGAACACCACGCCAAGCGTCGCGATGATTCCGCCCGCGATTCCGGCGACCTTGTAGCCGATGAACGTAGCTGTATTGACGGCAATTACGCCGGGGGTACACTGACCCACGGCGTAATAGTCCATCAGTTCTTCACTGCTCGCCCATCCCTGCCTGTCGACAATTTCGCGTTCCAGAATCGGGATCATCGCATAACCGCCGCCGAAGGTCATCACGCCGACCTTCGCGAAGCTGAGAAACAGCGAGAGTAATTTCATTTTCCAAGAGTCTCCGCGTAATCGGTCAGCCGGCCGAGCTTTGCCTTGCAGTCGTCGGCGCTCGCTCCCCGTACCAGCAGATAGACCTTGATCTTCGGCTCGGTGCCGGACGGACGGACGATGAAGATGCTGCCGTCGGAAAGCTCAAAGTACAGGACATTGGACCCGAAGTACGGCGTCCTGTCGACCTTGCCGAGGCCCATGACATTGATTGTGCCGTCTTTGTAGTCACGCAGCCGGATCACTTCGGTGCCGCCGATGCTGGTGGGCGGATTGCCGCGCAGTTTCTTCATCAGATTCTGCATTTTTTCCAGGCCGTCAACCCCCGGCATCACCAGGTTCAGGGTCTTCTCCATGTACCAGCCGTACTTTTCATACAGCGCCGACAGCGCATCAAGCAGAGTCATGCCCTTGGCGTGGTACCAGGCCGCCATCTCGGCGATCAGCATGGAGATGGTCACGGCATCCTTGTCACGGACATAGTCGCCGACCATGTAGCCGTAGCTCTCTTCAAAAGCGAAGATGTAGTTGAAGCTTTTGGCCGCTTCCCAGGTGGCGATTCTCTCGGCCATGAACTTGAAGCCGGTGAAGGTGTCTTCAAAGTGGACACCGTTGGCCTCCGCGACGGTACGCGCCATCGGCGTGGACACCAGGCTGCACATGGTTCCGGGATGCTCCGGCATCGAGCCGGTGGTCTTGCGCGCCTGGATGATATAGTCCAGAAGCAGAACACCCATCTGGTTGCCGGTGATGGTGACATACTCTCCGGCGGCATTGCGGACCATGGTTCCCACACGGTCAGAGTCAGGGTCGGTGCCGATGATGAGGTCGCTGTCCACTTTCTTGGCCAGATCCACCGCCAGATAGAAACCTTCCGGGTTCTCCGGGTTCGGACTCACCACCGTCGGGAAGTTCCCGTCGATGACCATCTGCTCGGGCACCGGATAAATATGCTTCACCCCCAGGCGCCTCAGTGCTTCGGGAACCAGCTTGTGGCCGCAGCCGTGAAACGGCGTATAGACGATGCGGAACTCATCCGCAACGGCCTTGACCGCGTCGGGGTTGATGGCCTGCTGCATGACCTTCCCCAGGAAGGCCTCATCGGTCTCCTCACCGATCACGGCGATCTGCCCGTTCTTGACAGCCTCGTCATAGCTGCAGGTCTTGAAGCAGGTGAAGAGATCCGTCTCGGCCATGCGCTTTGCGATGGCGTCGGCATGCTGCGGAGGCAGCTGGGCGCCGTCAGACCAGTAGACCTTATACCCGTTGTACTCTTTCGGGTTGTGGCTGGCGGTGACATTGAGGCCTGCGGTGGCGCCGTAGTAGCGCACGGCGAAGCTCAGTTCCGGTGTGGGACGCAGTGCATCGAAAATGCGGACATAAATCCCGTTGGCCGCCATCACCGCCGCGGCTTCTTCGGCGAACTGACGTCCGTTCAGACGGCAGTCATGCGCGATGACGATGCCCTTCTTCTTGGCGTTTTCCCCTTCGGCGCAGATCACATCCGCGAAGGCCTGTGTTGCATGGCGAATGATGTGGATATTCATGTTGTGCAGGCCGGTTTTCATGGTGCCGCGCAGTCCGGCGGTGCCGAACTCCAGCGGGGCATAGAATCTCTCCCGGATTTCCTTTTCGTCGCCGGCAATCGCGTTAAGCTCTTCCCACTCCTGCTCGCTGAGTGCAGGGCTGTCCAGCCAGCGCTGATACTCTTCCATGAATGTTTGCATTTCATTCCTCCCGCGTTTGTTGTTTTATTTATGGTACCTGGACCCTTCCTTGATCTGAAACCCGCGGTAAATCTGCTCCAGCAGCATCACCCGGGCGAGATGGTGCGGAAAGGTCATTTTCGACATGCTCAGGCGAAGATCCGCCCGGTCTTTCAGCTTCCCTGCGAGACCGAAGGATCCTCCGATCACGAAACTGATGCGCGGCCTTCCGGCGCTCTCCGTGCGGGTCAGCAGCCCGGCAACCGCCTCGCTTGTCATCTGCTCTCCCTCAATGCAGAGACAGATGAGCGTTCCGTCCTTCAGGATCTTCTTTTCAATCTGTTCGGCTTCTCTGTTCAGCGCCGCTTCGATTTCCGCGGCAGAGGGCTTCTCTCCGAGGCGCTCTTCCGGGAGCTCAATCAGTTCAAGTCGGCAGAAGGCATTCAGCCGCTTGGAATATTCCGAAACGGCTTCCGCGTAGAAGCGCTCTTTCAGCTTTCCGACACAGATCAGCCGAATATTCAGCATCAGGATATGGAGAACGCTCTCACAGAGCCGGAATCTTCCTCGTCATAGTGTACCTGAATATCCGCTCCCAGTGCGTTCAGTTTCTCGACAAAGCGCTCATATCCGCGCTCAATGAAGTGGATATCGTCGATCTCCGTCACACCCGAGGCGACCATTCCTGCGATGACCATCGCCGCGCCTGCCCGCAGATCGCAGGCATGCACCGGCGCGCCCGTCAGTCTCCGTCCGCCGTCGATCACGGCCACCCGGCCGTCCACCTGGATCTCCGCGCCCATCTTGCGCAGCTCATTGACATACTTGAATCGGTTGTCGTAGATTCCTTCGGTGATGACCGACGTCCCGTTCGCCAGGCACAGCAGCACGCCGAACTGCGGCTGCATATCCGTCGGAAAGCCCGGGTACGGCATGGTCTTGAGGTTGATCCGCCGCAGGCTGGTCGGTCCCTTGACCAGAAGGGCTTCTTCAAACTCTTCGATCACGGTTCCGGTCTCGCGCAGTTTTGCGCTGATTCCCTCCATATGCTTGGGGATGATGTTCTTGATGAGAACCTCGCCGCCCGTTGCCGCCGCTGCGACCATATAGGTGCCGGCTTCAATCTGGTCCGGGATGATGGTGTAGGTGCCGCCGTGCAGCTCCTCCACGCCGTTGATTTTGATGGTGTCGGTACCGGCACCACGCACGTCCGCTCCCATGGAGTTGAGGAAGTTTGCCAGATCCACGATATGCGGTTCTCTCGCCGCGTTTTCGATGATGGTTCTGCCCTCGGCGAGAACGGCCGCGATCATGATGTTCATCGTCGCCCCGACAGAGACCTTATCCAGGTAGATTCTGGCACCGTGAAGTCTTCCGTCAACGGCATCGGCATAGACAAAGCCGTTCTTTACGCTGATCTCAGCCCCCAGAGCCCTCATGCCCTTGATATGCTGATCAATCGGCCGCACGCCGAAATTGCATCCGCCCGGCATCGTGGTCTTTGCACTGCCGAAGCGCCCCAGCATCGAGCCGATCAGATAATAGGATGCGCGGATTTTACGCATCAGGTCATAGGGCGCGTCCTGATAGCGTGTGTCGGTACAGTCGATTTCTATTGTGCTTTTATTCAGATAGCTGACCCGGGCACCGAGCTGGGTCAGGATTGTAAGCAGAGTATCGGTATCGCTGATTTGCGGAATATTCTCGATCCGGCATACGCCCTTTACCAGGAGCGCCGCCGGAATAATCGCGACGGCCGCGTTCTTCGCGCCGCTGATTTCGACTTCGCCGTGCAGCGCAGCGCCGCCGCGGATAATATACTGATCCATGGAACACCTTCCCATTCGCTTTGGTGTTGTTGAGGCAACACCGGCGAAATATACTACCACAGAATCGCGCAATTGGCAAGCATATTCATGATAAGCCGGTAAAAGCGCAGGTTAAGTATAACACAGTTACAGCTCTTTTTCCATAAGAAACTTCCAAAAAAATCGCTGATTTCAGAAAAATACTGAGCATTTGCCACAAATTCACCGCAAAATAGTGTTTCTTTTTCATCAAGCGTTGACAATTCGGTTGCATTATGTAAACGAGGGGCCGGCATCTGCCTTCCCCTCGTCGTTTTTTCTTCCCGCTGCGTCTGATCAGCCTTTTATGTTGGTCAGGAACAGCAGATATCCTTCCCCGTCTCCGGGATACTGATAGTCTCCGATACAGAGCTCGTTCGTATATGCCGTGAACTCCCCCCATCGGCATTCAAACGGGAAATACTCCCAGTCTGTCGGAAGCCGGATGCTCTCCTTCCGCAGCTGCCGCTCGGAGCCGCTGACGGTCTCCCAGACAAGCTCAATGGTGCGCAGCGGCCTGTCCCAGCTGTCCAGAAAGCGGTAGGCATCCGGCGCGGCCGAATAATCAAACACCGTGATGTTGCCTACCTCGCCGTTGTCATTCAGGCTCATCACTTCCCGCAGCACCAGCGTGCCGCGGTCAAAGGCGAGCTTCTGCCGGTACCCGCTGCTGTAGACTGCATCCGCCCAGATCAGATCTCCCTCGATCCGGTCCAGCTTCAGTACAGCCGGGCCGTCAAAATACCCCAGAATAAAGTTCTCGAGATTCTGCCGGACCATCGCATCTTCTTCAAAGCTGCCTATCTGCGGGCGCACTTTTCCGTCCGTACTCTGCCCCAGTTCAAAATAGCAGGATCGGAACTGGCCGGTCACATTCCCGTAGGCCTCCGAGATCATCACCGGATCCTTCCCGTGCAGAAAAAGCCAGGTAGAATCGTCCGGGTTGTAGGTCCGGCTGTAGATCCGGACAGCGGGATACATGGAAAGGATTTTACTCAGCCCGTTCTGCTCCTTCAGCAGGTCCCAGCTGAAGGTCAGCGCCGGATCCACCTCCGGCACGTTCTCCGGAATACTCAGATCCGTGATCCGATAGCGGAATGTGCCGCCTGCGTCTTTGTTTTCCTCAAACATGAGCACGAAGGAACGCTCTGCAACGGTCCGGAGGTCGTAATGCTGCCGCACCGTCACCGTCTCCCTCAGCCCGGGTCCTGCCTCCACCGAGAACTCAAGCTCCACGCCCAGCAGTTCATCAAGGCGCTGCTTATGGAAGGCAAAATCGTAGTTCACGCTCCCGTCGGCACTCCGCAGCAGCCTCGGTCCGCTGTCTCCAAGCCATGCATCGGCTTCCCCGACGGGCACGATCACCCCGAGGGAGCGCTGAAACTCATCTACCGCGCTCTGCGGCAGCAGATCGATCCCGTCAACCCTGTACAGCAGGGCCGCATACCAGCCCGTTGCATCCCAGGCAAAATACGGCTCCCACGGACAGATCCGATCCGTATAGGAATTCCAGCACATCATTCCGACGGCCAGGGCCTGTGCCCAGGTGTCCTCTTCCAGGTTTTCGGGTGTTGCCGGTGTTGCGGGGGCTGCGGCAGGGGCCGCACCGATGGGCATTCCCGGTCCCATGATCCGCTCTGCGGGCGGCTCGGCAGCCGCGCTGAGGCTGCCGCCCAGAAGGACGCCGACAAGAAGGATGCTCAGCAGGCTTCTCAGCTGTTTTTTCAAATCAGACCTCTTCTTTCTCCTCGTGCCCTGCCTCCTGTTTTCCCTTATATTCCAGGCAGAGCATGGTCAGGTCGTCAAACTGCATGGCCTCGCCGGTAAAAGCTTCCACATCCTCCTTAACTCCCTGGAGAATTCCTTTCGGATCGCGGTCCGCCACACGGTTTAATGCTTCTTCCATCCGCTCCATTCCGTAGAACGCTCCGTCGGTGTTGTTTGCTTCCGGAACGCCGTCGGTATAGACAAAGATGGCATCGCCCGGCATCATCTGAATTTCATAATCCTTGTATCTGGCTCTGGCAAGTGCCCCCAGCACCAGACCGTGCTTGTCTTTGAACACACGGAACCGGCCGTCCTGTCCACGGAGCACGGGATACTCGTGTCCGGCGTTGGTGCAGGTCAGAAGTCCGGTATTCAGATCCAGAATGCCGAGCCACACCGTGACAAACATCTTGGACTTGTTGCTTTTGCAGATCTGGGCATTCACCGCGTTCAGGATCTCGCTCGGGCTTCCGCCCTCCTGTGCCCGATAGTTGATAAGGATTTTGGCCGACATCATGAACAGCGCTGCCGGAACGCCTTTATCCGAAACATCCGCGATCAGGATGGCCAGATGGTTTTCATCAATCAGGAAGAAATCATAGAAGTCGCCTCCCACTTCCTTGGCAGGAGTCATGCTGGCATAGAGGTCGAAGTCCTCCCGCTCGGGAAAGGCCGGGAAAATATGCGGCAGCATGGATTCCTGAATCTGGGAAGCCGTGCGCAGCTCCGTGCTGACACGCTCCTTCTCGGCGGTAACCCGGGTCAGATGGTCTGTGTAGTCCACGATGCGGCTCTCCATGGACCGGATCTCCTGGTACAGGTCGCTGACTTCATCATTGGTTTTCAGATCCAGCTGGATCACATCGTCCTTTGTAAACTCCCTGTCCTCATTGGCGAAGTTCGCCGCAGCGCTCGCCAGCTGCCGCAGGGGGCGTATCGCGGTCCGCCGCAGCAGGATGATACTGGAAGCAACCGCGATCACCAGCAGGAGGGCGACAAACACAAGGCTCTGCCGAAGGAACACGTACCGTTCATTGACAATCTCCGTCATGTTGAGATCCACCCCGGCGATGGCAATGGCTTCCCCGGTCTCCGGGTTGACCACCGGTCTGATCACGGTGAGGAGCCAGCCGAACTCCGAGTAGTAGACGGTTGGGGGAATTGCTGCGTTGTCCTCATAGTCTGAGAATTCCTCGATCGGCGCCTCCGCCGTCCCGACATAGAGGAGCGTTTCTTTCGGATCCGCAATGTTATACGCGATCCCGTCCACATCGATCTGATAGTACGCGCTGTCAACATCGAAATAGTCTTCGATCGCCTGCAGTGCATACAGAATCTGCTGGTAGTCGTCCAGCAGGCTCCATCTCTCAGTTTCGGCCTGTGCATCTTCTCCGGTCTCGGATTCATCCTCTCTCCGGGATTCCTCTTCTTCGAACATTACGGAAAACCAGCCCGGCCTGCTTCGCATCCACTCTCTGATAATCTCCTCGTCATTTGCTTTGACGGCAAGCTCGTGAATCTTCCGGAATGAATCGGTATCAATCGCTTTCCAGAAGAATTCCAGTTCCTCTATTTCGATGTTGTTTGCACAGGCATCCGCGGCCCGTTCCATCGAAGTGTTGTAGTTGTCGTCCACCCTCTGGCAGAAGATATAATAGCTGATGGCCATCAGGCCCACTGCGACGGCAAGGATATTGCCGATCACCAGCACATTCAGCTTCATCTGCATGGTTCGTCTGCGCGGCTGCCGTTTCACGCTCTGTTTTTCCTTAGCCATTTTCATGTCCCTACAGTGTCTTCCGGATGGTCAGGATGTTCTTTCCGTCTCTGTACTCATACAGGACGTCGTCCATGCTCTTCCTGACCAGAAAAATGCCGAGTCCGCCGACTTTCCGCTCTCTGGCGGAGAGGGTGACGTCAGGCTCGCCGCTCTCCAGCGGGTTGAACGGCTTCCCTTCATCCTGAAAGGAGATGCTCACTGCGCCGGTGCTGCTGTCGTGGTCGACCAAAACGGTCGCCTCTCCGCTTCCTTCGCCGTAGGCATAACTGGAGATGTTGCCGTACAGCTCATCGATGGCAATGTTGATCTGCGTTTTCGTCTTCTCGGGACAGCCCAGTTCATCCAGCTCCCGGTCGACAAAGTCAATCACTTCGGGGATGTTTTCCCGTTTCGCCGGTAAAGACAGCTTTTTCACACCTGCTCTCCTCCTCTCCTCAGAATGCTGTTGATTGCTCTCCGCTCAGACGATCGTCAGGATATCCAGAAACCCGGTCACATCAAACACGTCATGGATGATGTCGTTGACATGGGTAACTTCCATCGTCTTATCCTGCTCCTCCATCTCCTGCTCAAACGTGAGCAGAACACGCAGGCCCGCAGAAGAGAGATAGTCGAGCTTTTCAAAGTCCAGGGTCAGTCTGGAAATGTCGTTCAGCATCGGCTCCACTTCGCTCTGGAATTCGGGCGCGGTATTGGTATCCAGACGGCCGTCCAGTTTTACGGTCAGGGTGTTGCCCTCCAGTTTTTTTACGATGTTCAGCATGTTTTTTCCTCCTTCTATTGTTCCGGTTATATCTGTTTTTCTTTATGATTCCGTTGCCCGGCTTGAACCAGATCAGTATTGATAGGTCCCGCGATACTTCTTCAGCGCATACAGCGTGACCAGAATGCTGAGCAGTTCCGCCGCCGGCCATGCGCTCCAGAGGCCCGGGCCACCGAACAGCGCCGTCAGGCCGTAAAGGCAACAGGTCAGGATCACAAACGAGCGGATCAGTGACAGCAGGCCGGAGACGATGCCGTTGCCGAAGGCTGTAAACAGCCCCGACCCGAAGACGTTGAAGCCCGTAAACAGGCAGGCGGGCAGGACAATCAGATATCCGAGAGAGGCAATGTTAAAGAACTCTGTCCCCTGCCGGAAGAAGATCCCGACGATCTGACTGCGAAAAGCGAACAGCAGCAGCATGGTTGCGAGGCCCAGAGCCATGATCCAGCGGACACTCAGGTGGAAGACTCTCTGCCGCATTTTGACATTCCCGCTGCCGTAATGATACGAAAACACCGGTTCCACGGCCGAGGTAAAGCCCATGAACACCATGGAAATCAGCACCTGCACATAGGTCACCACCGTAAGCGCGCTCACCCCCACCTCGCCGTAGCAGCGGTAGGCCAGGTGATTCATGAACAGCACCGTGATGCCCTCTGCCAGGTTCGACACCATATCCGAAGATCCGTTGAAGCAGATGCCGCCGATCTCCTTCATGTCGGGTTTGGCCAGCTCCAGGTGATAGGAGCTCTTGCGTGCGATGGAATAGAACCAGATGGCATAGATGATCGTGCTGCAGTAGCCGATCACCGTCGCGATGGCGGCGCCGCGGATCCCCATATGGAGCTTTGCCATAAAGACATAGTCCAGCACACAGTTGAGGACACCGCCGATCATGATCACGATGGCCGCCACCACCGTCTTGCCCTCTCCGATGATGAGGATGCCGAGTTCCGACTGCAACAGAATGGTCAGGGAGAAGGCGCTCAGCATCGTGTAGTACGGCCGCAGATATTCGATATTTCCGTCCGTCGCGCCGCACAGGCGCATGATGGGGTCGGCAAAGATCAGGCAGACGGCCGTGAAAATGATCCCGCAGATGACCGTGAAGGTCATTACCCTTGAAAAGGTCTCTCCGGCCTCTTTTCGTTTTCCTTCGCCGACTTTTTTGACGATGACGGCGTTGCCGCCGCTGCCGATCATGATCCCCACCGCGATGAAGAGGCTGATGATCGGATAGTAGAGGCTGATGGCGCTGATCGCCAGCGATCCGACATAGCGTTCAATAAACAGTCCGTCCACCATCTGGTATACACCGATGAAGACGAAGGTGAAGATGCTGGGTGCGACAAACTTCAGCAATGACCAGAAGGTAAATTCCTGTGACAGTTCCTGTTCCTGATCCATCTGCTCTTACTTCTTTCTGCTGAAAATACCGGCGATTGTCTTGAAGAAGGTCTTCTTGTCTTCCAGTTTTTCCTTGATTTCGCCGATGGTCACGTCCGCCTGGGAGTTGTGCGTCACGAGGGCCTGAGCCAGCTTGACATAGATGTCCTTGAAGCGTTCCATGCTCTCTTCGGCATAGAGGCTGGCGGCAAAGTCGATCATCAGGGTCAGCCCGTCGGCGCCGTCCAGGATTTCCATATCCAGCATGGTCTGAGACGCAGCCTGATTCTGGCGGATGTCCACCATCTCGATATCGAAGCCGTCCATTCCGCCCATGTCACGGATATCCTGCTGATACAGCAGGTAAGCGCTCTCGCCGTCCTTGACCTGGTTGCGGCTGTCCACATAGGGATAACAGCTGTGCTCAATGCCCTTCTGCACCTGCTCATGCACGTCGGCGAAGACGTTGCGCAGCGTGTCGCTGTCCTTGAAGCGGATGCCCACGGGCAGATCGCGGAACAGCAGGCCCACCGTCGTCATGTTCTGCAGATCCTCGCGGCCGTTGTAGATCCACGAGATCTTCACATCCGGTGCGTGGTTGTAAATCGAGATCGCCAGGGCGGCCACCGTGATGAAGAATTCATTCCGGCTGATCTTGTAGGCCTTCTCCATGGCGTTCATCTGCGGCTGCAGAATGCCGAGCGGTGCAAAGAGCTCGCCCATCTCGTTTTCTCTGGAGTCGTGGTCGGTCTTCGGGAAGCTGGACCATTCGATTCCGTCGTAACGGTCTTCGAAGTACTTTCTGCTCTCCTCATAGAAGGGCGTGTTCTCGGCCTCTTCTCGCCGCTGCAGCATCAGATAGTAGAAGTCGGGATCCGCTTCCATGCCCATATAGGTCTTGCCGATGTCGCTCATGAAGACCTTCAGCGAGGTGCCGTCGAACACCGAGTGATGCACGTCGAAGAACACATAGCCCGCTTTTTCCGTTTCAAACACTCTGCAGCGGTAAAGTCTTCCGCCGACGATCTTGAACGGGTAGACCATCGTGTCGCGGACAAAGCGGAACTCAAACTCCGTCATCTTTTCCACATGGATGTCCTGCAGCAGCTCGGGGTGATAGCTCTGTACCAGCTCTCTGTCCTTGTTCCAGGAGAATTTCGTGAGCAGGGCCGGATGGCGTGAGATGACGTCTTTCAGCGTCTCCGCCATCTTCTCCAGGTCGATCATCTCTTTGTCCAGCTTCATCATGGAGTAGAGGTTGTACATGGTGGAATTCGGCGTATAGAGCTGATAGTCGACCATGTAGAGCTGCTCCGTGGTGAGCCGGTGCTCCATCTCTCTGGCCTGCTGTTCCTTCACAATGGGAGGCACCCCGTCGTTGTCCTTCAGGCTTTCGAGGTACAGCTCCGCAATCTTCTCGGGCGTGCGTCCGCGGAAGATGATGCCCGCGCTCAGGCCCTCCAGGCTGCACTGGCTGACCACGTCGATGGACCCCAGGGAATCGCCGCCCAGTTCGTAGAAGTCGTCATGGATGCCCACCTTTGAAAGCCCCAGAACCTGCGCCATCGCGTCGCAGATGGCCGCCTCGGTGTCATTCGTCGGGGCCACATAGCTGCTCTGGAAATCCTTTGCGTCCGGCGCGGGCAGCGCGCGGCGGTCCAGCTTTCCGCTGGC
>Ga0256405_10008147_pt1 | contig 15202 bp, 14 predicted proteins | sample RumenRJG_02DNA_FD_189096 | JGI IMG/M metagenome (GOLD analysis project Ga0256405, IMG submission 189096) | Bovine rumen microbial communities from Lethbridge, Alberta, Canada - RJG_02 | ecosystem: Host-associated > Mammals > Digestive system > Stomach > Rumen | place: Canada: Alberta... | reverse complement strand
GAAGCCGACAACGCCAGATTGCCAACCTTAACAAAACGACAAGCCCCAACTTCCGGCTAAACTTTCGTTTAGCCTTTCTAAGTTTCGTTTACTTTGGCAAACAGCCCAATTAAGTGAGTCAAATCGGAAAGGCAAGGTTTCGAGGTGGAGAGCAGAGGCAAAAAGGAACAAATGGGGAGACACCCCTTTGTCGTTGCTCTTTTTATCGCAAATTTCGATGTTTTCTTTCACTTTCCTTATTTTTAACGATGTTGGCATATTATAGCGAAACTTCCGCGCTGAAATCAAACACGGCAAAATAAGATTATGGCGCGGACGAAATCGAAAGGGATTTGCCGCGCCGTCGCACGATGTGCTTTCGGCCGCCGCCGAGCGACTTAGTGCCTAAAGCTGCGCTGGCCGGTGAAGACCATCGCGACGCCTGCGTCGTTCGCGCAGTCGATCACGTCCCAGTCGCGGATCGCGCCACCGGGCTGGACAACCGACGTTATGCCCTGGCGGATACCGACCTCAAGTCCGTCGCGGAACGGGAAGAACGCGTCCGAAACCATCGCGCAGCCGGGAAGCCCGCCCTTCTCCGCCTTCGTCTGCTCCATGATCTCGGCCTGCTTCTTCGCGCCGTCGTCCTCGCCGAACTTGAGGCGGAGGTCGTTGAACGGAAGCTGGTATTTTTCCCACGCGATCCAGTCGGCGTGCTTCGTGTACGCCTTGTCGCGCGCAATCTCCGCGACGCCGACGCGATCCTGCTCGCCCGTGCCGATGCCGACCGTCGCGCCGTCCTTCACGTAGAGGACGGAGTTGGACGTGACGCCCGCCTCGACGAGCCAGCCGAACACGAGGTCCTCGTACTCCTTCGCCGTCGGGAGGCGCTTGATCTTGTGCTCTTCAAATGTCACTTCGCCCGTCGCCTTGTTCGTGATCTTGCGGTTGCAGTAGGCGGGCATGAAGTCTTCGGGCTTCCTCGCGTTCGCGCTGAACGACGTCTGCGCGACAATGCCGCCGTCAATAAGCGACTTGAAATCGACGACGTGCTTTGCGACAAAGTCGGTGAGGCGCGACATGTTCTTGATGCGAAAGACGCGCAGGTTCTTCTTCGTGGCGAAAAGATCCATTACGCCAGGCGCGAAGTCAGGCGCAACGACGACCTCGGCGTAGTTCTCGACGATGAGCTTCGCCGTCTCCATGTCACAGTCGCGGTTCAGCGCAATCGCGCCGCCAAACGCCGCGAGGCGGTCGGCCTTGTTCGCGCGGAAGTACGCCTCGGCGAGCGTGGAGCCAGTCGCGACGCCGCACGGGTTGTTGTGCTTGACGATGACGGCGCAGGGCTTGTCCATCAAATAGCGGAGAATGTTGAGCGCGTTGTCCGTGTCGGTGACGTTAGTCTTCCCCGGATGCTTGCCGGACTGGAGAAGCTCGGGAACGGACGCGAGGTACTGGCCCGCCTGAAGCATCTCGACGTCGCCAAGGACGAGGTTGCCGTTCACAAGCTTGTAGAGCGCGGCTTCCTGGCCGGGGTTCTCGCCGTAGCGAAGCCCTTTCTCCTCGCCGCCGATGTTCCACGTAACCTTCTCGTAGCGGAACGTCTGGCGGTTCGCGCCGTCGATGAACGAAATCTCCATCGCGGGCGCAAAGTGATCGGCTTCAATCGTCTTGTATGCTTCCTTCAGGTCTTTCATGGCTTTTTTGCTTTTAGGTTTTAATTAAGAAATATTTTTAGTTGGAGTCTTGAGTTGGAGTTGGAGAATGGAATTTTAACATTCCTTTCTCCTGCTCCAATTCACATCCCCAACCATCTCAAGGATCAAATCTCCACATTCCTTTCTCCAACTCCAACTCATTTCTCCAACTACTTACGGCGCGAAGGCGTCGCCCGAGAAGAGGTTGCGCGGGACTCCGTTGAAGTAGAACTCCTGGCCAGTCGCGTCGAGGACGCTGCGCCAGGACTGGCCGTCGGTGTCGAGCTTCTGGCGCTCGATCGTCGCAAGCGCGATCGGCACGAGCGCGAAGCTCTCGCCGATGTTGCCCACGACGCAGTCGGTGCGCCCCGCCATCGCAGCGTGGACGGCCGCGCGCGCGAGCTCGTAGCAGCGAATCGCGTCGGTGCCACGCGCTGGGCAGCTGCGGATGATGTAGCTCGGGTCGATGTACTTGACGCTCGCGTCGAAGCCCTTCTCCTTGAAGTGCCGCGAGATGCGCCTCTTCAAAAACTCTCCGATATCCTTCTTGAGTATGTTGCCGCTCGCGTCGCGCTCCTCGACGCCTTCCATGAACTCCTGCCCCGCGCCCTCGGCCACGACGATGACGGCGTGGGACTTGCCGGCGGCGAAGCGGCGCTCGAGCGCCCTCAAGAGCCCGCGCTCGCCGTCGAGCTCGAACTTGACCTCCGGGACGAGGCAGAAGTTGACGACGGGGTTCGCCACCGTCGCGGACGCCGCAATGAAGCCGGAGTCGCGCCCCATGAGCTTCACGAGGCCGATGCCGTGTGGCGTGCCCTTCGCCTCGACGTGGGCGTTCCTGATGACCTCCGCGGCTTCGGCGACTGCGCTCTCGAAGCCGAAGCTTCGGCCTACGAACATCAGGTCGTTGTCAATCGTCTTCGGGATGCCGACGACGGAGATCTTGAGCCCGCGCTTCAGCACTTCCGCCGCGATGTCGCTCGCGCATCGCAAGGAGCCGTCGCCACCGATGCAGAAGAGGACGTTGATGTTCATCCTCTCGAGCGTGTCGACCATCACGTCGGCCGGCTGCTGGCCGCGGCTCGAACCGAGGACCGTGCCTCCCGCCTCGTGGATCGTGTCCACCGTGTCGGGATTCAGGAGCATCGGCTCGTAGCCGTACTTCGGGTTGAGCCCCGCGTAGCCGTAGCGTATGCCGTACACCTTCTTGACGCCATAGTCGAACTCGAGGATTTCGACGAGGCTCTTTATGACCGTGTTGAGGCCGGGGCATAGGCCGCCCGCCGTCACGATGCCGACGCGCGTCCAGCTCGGATCGTGGAATATCTTCTCCTTTGGGCCTGCCTTCTCGAACGTCGGCAGGTGTCCGAGTTTCGTCTCGGCGAAGCGCGCATGCGACTCGCTTTCGGTGGCGAAGACCCGTTCGCCGTCGGCGACGTACTTGCGGTGACGGACAGGCGACGGCAGCTTGCATGGCCCGAGCGTCTTTACGGTACAGACGAACTTCTCGCGGTCGGACAGTATCTTGTCGAGTATGGCGGACATCTACAAAGCCTCTTCAGTCGTTGTTTTGCCTTCAAGGTTCTTTTGTTTTCGGAATATTATACCAAATCCTGACCGCCGCTTCGCCCATGAGCAAAAAGAACTTCTGCCGTCCTTGCCCGAAAGTCTCTCCTAAAGCATCGCAAGCATCTTGCGGCGAAGCTCCGCGAACTCAGCGGCGGTCACAAGCCCTTGGCGGGAAAGGCGCTGAAGTCGTTTCAGCCGCGCCTCGATGGAAATCCCGGCTGACGGCACCGACGCGAACGGCACGGCTGCGGGGGCAAACGGCGATGGCGTCTGCGCTGCTTCCTCGCCGAGCGACGGCAGCGCGGAAACGGCACGGCGCAAGGCGTCCTCGTTTTCGTGGTAGTAGTGGCGCGTCATCGCAGACGTGGCATGTCCGACAATTGCCTGCACTACCGGCAATGGAACGCCTGCGTTCGCGGCGAGCGATACGAAGGTGTGGCGCAGCGAATGGAAAGTCGCCTCCGGTGTCTTGCGTCTGCGCCCTTCTATTCTCACGCTTGTCGAGATTCCCGCCAAGCGGAATATCCGCGCAAGTCCATAGCTGACCTTCCCGCGAGATGTGCGATACCACTCGGAAAGCCGCTCCAGCACCCATTCGCCGCGACTTGACTCCGGCACGGCCGCAAGCGCGGCGAAGAGTACGTCGTGAATCGGTATCGTGACGGGCTGGCCGCGGGAATGGCGGCTTGTCTTGCTTGGAATGATCTGGATTACTCTTCTCGCGAGATCGACGCATCGCCACTTGAGGCAGCAGCAGTCGCCGAGCCGAAGCCCGGTGTATATTCCGATGACGAATAGCTTCTTCCATTCGTCGCCCTGCCTCGCCGCGGCGGCGAGAAGCCGCATGAGCTCACCCACGGTAAACTCCCGGCGCGAATGTCCGTCGCCAGCGAGAAGCAAGACGCCATCCCAGGGATCGCGCTCAAGCCCAGCTCGCCCTGCGAGGCAGATGAATATCTCGCGCAGCACGCAAACGCGGAAGTTGTACGTCGTGGCGCAGACGCGAGAGCGGAGTTCCGCGAGATATTCGGCAACCGCCTCGCGCGAGACCTCTTTTAACGCGTCGATTTCAGGATGCGCGGCGGCCATCCATCGGGCGAATGCAAGATAGACGTTTCGCTTCGCGTTCAGCGTTGACGGCGCCTGGTCGCGCCTGTTTGGCGACTTGATGTATTCCGGCCATGCGTCCGCAAGCGCAAGATGGCGTTCGCCGCCGCCGAGCGGGGCGAGAAACTTTACAAGTGCCTTTTCAGCCCTTGCCCTGTCCGTGGTTCCCGTGGATCGGCTCAGCCGACGGCCCTTCCAGCCGACGCGAAGAGTCCATATTCCGTTTTTCTCCTGCTGGAGGTTTCCTGTTCCCCTTGTACGTGCCATCTGCAATCTCCTTTCGTATTGGTTTAATCTGGCGTTACCAGACATTCTACCAATACAAGGAATCGTGGGGACACACCCCGCGAAACACCTGTTTTTCAGGCGGTTGGCGGGTGATTGGCAGTAGCTCTTAGTTTTTTGGGAAAATACGTCAAATGCCCAATATGCTTAAAGACTCGTTGTGGTTCCGGCTGTTTTTTTGCTTCGGCGAACGGAGGAGATGTATTCGTTAATCTCATCGAGCGTTGGTTCGCCCTCCTGCGACATTTCGACTTTCTGACGCATGGAGGCAAAGGCTCTTTGCGCCGCGTTGTCGCGCATAATCAACTTCCCATCGAAGGGAAGACCGCCAACCATGACAGTCCGCTTGAAGAACATCCTTATTGCAGTAGGCAGGTCAATACCTATTGCGTCATAGATGGCAGCCGTCTGTTCTTTGAGACCCCTATCAACCCTTACTTGTATTAATGCTTGGTTCATTCAGACCACCTTCGTTATGCATTAGTTTTTTATTTGTATGTATTGTATCATGTTCACCTTTGCCTTGTCAATGGGGTCTTCAAAATCTGGATGGGGACCCCACGAAACGCCTGTTTTCCTGGATATAGCCCCTTAAGGCGGTCAGACTACTCGCCGGGGTTGGGAATCGTACGCAACCCCAGCCGACGCAAGGCATCGTTCTTCTGTTCCCAGACCTCTTCTGAGGTTTCCTTTTCCAGTTCGCGGCGGGTGCGCTCGTATATCTGAATCTCCTGAGCTGTGCGTTCGTTGAGCCGCCGCCAGAACGAGCGCGGCGTGCCGTTGCCGTTGGCGAGGTACTCGCGCATCTCCTCGCGCATTCCATTGACGATCTGCTTCAGCTCCGTGATCTCTCGCGATTCAGCGATGTCGATGGGGATGTCGTTCTCCACATCGAGATCGTTTCGGGCGTATTCCTCGAATATGGCATAGCTCTTTTCGTCGATTCGCCTCGGGTTTGCGCCTCGGGCGCACATAAGCTTGCCGGGCTGGGCGAAGACCGCGAGCATCTGATCGCCGACGCGCGGCAGAATCGCCGCGAAGTCGCCGCGCTCCAAACCCTCCATGATCGCCGGGTCGCCATAGATCTGGTGGCGCGGGGTAAAAGTGATTGTCGACTCGGAAGCTTTCTTGGCCGCAAAGAACGCATAGAGCGCAAAGGAGAGGACGAGAAGCGATGCGACTGTAGTGCTCCAGCCGATTATAATCGCGGTCTTTGCGGGCCTCACCTCGCCGTTCGCCTTAGAGCCGTCAGCCGCGACAACCTTGATCGCCTTTATCCCACGCGCCCGCAACGCCGCAAACACGGCCTCGCGGCTCTCGGCCTCCATCGCCGCCTCGTGCCGCGCCCCGTCGCTCGTCTTGTATGCGTAGGTGTATTTCATCGCGATGATTTTCTTTAAGATTCTTCGCCGCCCCCTTTACGCCGCATCGCGAATTTGGTACAATACCGACGAACCCCTTGATGGGTTGCTAACCGACCGTGAGCCTCTGGCGATGCGGGGCAGGGTCTCGAGCCGAAAGGTTCGAGACCCTTGCAGTATATGGAAGCAGAAATGAAAAGAACAATCGCATACATTGATGGCTACAATCTCTACTATGGACTTCTTCAAAAGAATCCTGGGGCCAAGTGGCTTGATCCTGTTGCGTTTGTCAAAGCACTGCTCCGTAGCGACCACGAAATTCTCCGCGTCAAGTTCTTCACCGCGAGGGCAAGGCCGTATCCTCCAGACGAAGCGGCGATAGCGCGGCAAAACGCGTATTTGCAGGCGGTTTCTGCGGATGCCCGCGTCCAGATCGTCGAGGGATACTACAACCGCAACAAGATATGGCTGCCGCATGTCTTTGCGAAATGCAGGGAATGCAAAGACTCCCGCAACGGGATGGCTCGAGTCATGAAGTTCGAGGAAAAACGCTCCGACGTCAATCTTACGTCTGCGTTGCTTTCGGACGCGTTCAGAAACAAGGCCGACACCTTTGTTCTCGTTAGCGGCGACTCCGACTACATCGCTCCTGTCGACATCGTCAGGTTTGAATTGAAAAAAAGCGTGCTCGTCTTTAATCCGCGCATCGACAGGCCTTCCGACCTCATGTATCATGCGACATACTACAAGAGCATCCCCCGCGACTTGCCTGCAAAGTGCCAGCTTCCCGAAACTGTGACACTTGCAAACGGCAGCACAATCCACCGCCCTCCGGCGTGGAAGTGAAGTCCTCGCCTCTCCCTGCCGCATTCTCATCGCCTCAACCCAGAAAGCCTGCCCACTTCTGTAGAAGCTGTCACTTCTCGGTCTTCTTTTCCTCGGGCTTGATCTTCAGCGGCTCGGTGGGCAGCGCGTGAACCTTGTCCCAGATCGCTCGCTGGATGTCGTTCGTAGGCGCGGGTGCCCACCCTTGTCGGCAGGCAACGGTGTAAAGCGCGGGCTTTGCCGCCTGTAGTCCTATGGACGAGACCGATTCGTACACGGCACTGCATTGGTTGGGCGAGAGGACAGACACCTTGAGCGAGTCGAGATCCTTCACGCCATAGACAGGCGATAAGACGCTCTTCACGATCTTGCCGTTGGGTGCCGCCGTCGAGAACCCGCCGAGCGCAAGCGCGATGCCTCGCCAGGTCTCCTTCGACAGCCGTTCGGCAAAGAGCGCCGCGTCGGCGGCCTTAAGGGAAGCGGCGTTTACTATGCCCACGGCGTCCTCTGGGTACGCCGAAAGCGTCGGCTTATCCTTTACGTCGACGATCAGCACGACTGCCGGGCTGTTCTTCGTTTTGCAAGATCGGGCGAAATCGAATAGGTCCGCGCCGTCCGGGAGAGACTTCACGAGCGGCGTTGCGGCGAGGTGGAACTGCCGCTTCATGGTAGGCAGAAACGCATCGAGGAAGCCATCATTCGCGCCTCTTGCATCGACGAGCAAGAACGTCCTGCCGTTTGTCTTCGGCGTGACGAGTCCGCCTGACCTCCTGTCCATCAGATCCTTCAGTTCCGGCGAGAGTAGCTTGCCGCCATGAGGGCCCGTAGGCGCATCCTTAAGCATCCGATCTATCTTCTCGTTCAGAGCATCCAGTTCGGAAAACGAATCCTTCTCCGCATACACCGATGCGGCAAGGAATGCCGCGACTGCAACCATTAGACTTTTCATCTGTTTTCTCCTTGTGGGTTTCTCAAATACCTGAACTGAAAATAGTCGACACTCTTTGACGTCTGAAGCACCTCTAGCCCCCGCGCCCTTCGACCCTCATCGCCCGACGCGACGCCATCGCGATAAATGAGATAGGCGAGCGTCGGCGTCATCTCGCCCGAAGCGGCGAGACGGTCCAATTCCTTCCTCGCCCATTCACGCTTCGGCGTGTAGCATATCGCGTATGCAATTTCGGCATAGCAGAGATTGCCTAGGCCAGGGACTACCCCTGTCGCCTCGTATTGGGCCGCGTTCGCCCTCTTGTAGCTCTCCTTGTATTCCTCCATCCGCTGGCGATACCACCTCAACGCTTCGAACGCCTCCTGCTCCCGGTCAAGCTCACCCAAGGCGAAGATGTGAATTTGGACGCAGTTCAGATATGCCTTTGGATTCAGCTCCTTGGCAAGCTCGAATTCGCGGCATGCGGTCTCAAGGTCGTGCGCAAACTCGAAGGCGCACATACCAAGCCCGGCATGTGCCACGGCGTTTCCGTCGCCGTCGGCCGCGATGGTGGCGTTCCATACGGACATGTCGTCATGCCAAACGTCAACCTGCCGCCATGTTGCAAACGAAAATGCAGGGACAGCGGCAAGGAAAAGGAATAGGGAATGTCGCGCCCTGAGCATGGCCGAGACCGCCACCATCGACAGCCCGACAGCCGGGATGTAGGTGAAGCGGTCGGCAAAAGCGTGATAGCCGAAATTGGCTATCCCGAGGAACGGACCTACGCCGAAGACAAACCAGGCGATACCTAGAAGAGTCCAGTCGGCCGCTTCGGCGTATTCCCAGGCGTCGTCAGTCTTGCTCTTTATGAACAGCATCCTGCGTTCGTTCCAAATGCGGTAAAAGCGGAAAAGAAGCCAGATGCCCGTCGCAAGGGACAAGACGACGCCGGCAAACAGCCCCCTGGGAAGCGCCGGATAGCGATTCATGCACTGTGGACCAAGATGCGCTGGCCAAATGGTGTTCGTCACGTAAATACCAAATGCACTCATTGCGTTAAGGAGGCGGTGGAAAAGCGGACACTCGGCAAAGTCTCCCGTCGCCCCACCTATTGCCTGGATGGCCGAGGCCTCAAATCCCACGGCTACCATGATGAGCACCGCAAGCAGATACATCCAGGGACGAATTCGCCGGATGACAAACGCATCCACCAACAGCATCAGGAACGGGAACGTCATCGCACTGGGCTTGGCCATTGCAGACATGGCAAAGCACAGGATTGACGCGGAATACACGAGGAGGGACTTGCCGTCGGTCTTGCCCTTGCGCGACACAGATATCCATGCATGCATAGCCAGCAGCTCAAAGGCAAACCCCAAGACGTCTTTGCGCGATGCAAGCCAAGCGACCGACTCAACCCTTAGGGGGTGCAGCGACCACAGGAGGGCGGCGACGGCAGAAATGGCAACGCGCTTAAACGGAGTGGTCCCTGCATATCCAACGAGGACATAGAACAGCGCATACAGCAAAGCCGTGTTGACGGCATGCAGTGCCGCACAATGGAGATGCATCGCACCCCAGCAATCGCACCCGAACAGCGAGATGTCCGTCATGTAGCTGAAAAACGTCAGAGGCATCCATATGGCATGCCCCACGGAATGCAAGGCCCAGTTGAGGTTCGCTGAAGACACCCCGCCTGCAACTCCGTCTTCGCCCACCAAATACTCGTAGTCATCTATGTTGACCAGCCCGAAGTCCGCCGTCTTCATGTAGACGACGAACGTGACGGTCGCCAGCGACAAAGCGAAAAGCATCTGGCGGAAACTCGTCATTCCTCTTCCTGCGCCGTCTCCGCCCAAGAGGGGAGCCGCAGTTCCTTCAGCCCCATCTCGCGCATAACAGGGTTCATGTCTTCGACATACCGCCGCGCCGCCTCCGCATCCCTCGCCTTGATGATCTTACGCATGTCCTCCTGCACGATCCGCTCGTACATGCGCTCCTTGCGCGTACTGTCGCTGATTTCCCTGTATATGTCGTCGAACGACCTACCCTTGTCGAGTTCCGCGATGATCTCCTGCTTGATTTCCAAAGTCACATTCTTGGCGTTCACGACGTGCGGCGGATCGCCTTCGTCGATGGTGATGTCCATATTCCGTATCGCCGCGAGAAACGCCTCGTCGCTGCCCGTCTGAAAGCGCATGCGCGAGCGCAGAGCATTCAACCCGCTCGGCATCCCGCCTGGCCTAACCGCAGCCCACAGCATGTTGTCTGCCCGCGACTTGAATATAGGCGTCGAGCGCACCACGTGCTCATTACCCTCGGCATCCACCACCTTAATGCCGCTCATGCTGGCATAATGAATGTTATTCGTGTTGTCGGTAGGCACATTGCTGCTGTGTCCGTAGCGGCGGACTTCAACCTGCGGCACTGCGTTCGTCGGCTCTTCCGCGGCCTCCCGCCTAGATGGCGCTGGCTTTGCCTTGGACACCGGCGTTTTCCTGGGCTTGTCCGTCTGCGGCTCTTCGACTTTGTTCGATGGGATGAATAGCCAAACCGCGACAAAGGCGGCCATGGACAGCAAACCCCATATCGTCAATCTCGCGACGACAGGACTACTTTTGCGCTTCTGCGGCTTCTTGTCGGCATTTTTCGGTGGTGCAATCATCGTCGAATTCCTCAATATGAAGACAAGGCCCGCCCGCGCATCGCGGACGGGCCTTATTCTATTTCAACAGGAAATGAAAACCGTTACCAGCTTGTCATCTCCCGTTCCTCTCCTTTACGCACGCTTGCGCTTAAGGGCAAGGCCAGCGAAGCCGAGGAGCAAGAGCAAGCCAGACGTTGGCTCCGGGGCAACGTTGAAGTTGCTCATCTGGGAACCACCATCCCAAGCCGCAGAGATGTTCAACGAAGATGTAGTAATATTAAGAGCCTTGGTTGTTGTCGAGACCGCAATGTAATGATCGTCACCATCAACATTGTTATCGATCAGCAACCAATAATTCTTACGACCAGTCGGCGAAGAAATATCTTCGCTCGTATTGAAAGCACCATCGACGACATCGCCAGTCCTGAATGCTTTGCCAGCAAGCGAAGCGCTATTGGCTGCATACCAATCTGCTGCTGTTTCTGCAGAAAGAGTCGGCTTAGCGAGATCGTTAACGCAAATCAGATACGCCGTACCTGATGCATATATCGTTGAATCAACGGGGGCATTCAAACCCCAGATGACTGTACTTGCGTGCGTGATCGCTGCTGCGCAAACAATCGACGCGGCTATAATTAGTTTCTTCATTTGTTTTCCTTTCTTACCACTTGACACCATGCCAAGCAGTAAAATCTTTTAGAGCGATACCGTCCAAGTTACGGTCTGCGTCGGGATATAATAGGCAGAACCACCAGCAGGGATAATCACAGCTGTTTCATCGGTGATAAGCTCAAAGTCACCACCGTCAGCAGGTGTCAAAACCCAACCATTGCCATCGCCTAAGCGGTCATACTGGTTGAGATTCCAAGCATCTCCATCAAGAGAAATCAACTGATCGCCTTCCTTTGTAAAGACGTTGAGATCGCCCCAAGTGGTATCAATTGGATAAGGGTTGACAAGCGAAAACATCCACTGCCCCTGCTCATTGTCAAGGTCAAACGTAACAGATTGTGCAGCAGTCGTATCCGCGACCTGACCAGCGACAGTCAATTCTGTTGCAACAGTCGGGATGTAATAAATCATATCGCCCTTGCTGAGCTTGACAGACGTGACATGCTCAAAGTCACCTCCATCAGCTGGGGTTAACACCCAACCATTGCCATCGCCAAGTTTATCATACTGGTTTAGATTCCAAGCATCAGCATCGAGTGTAATAATCTGATCGCCTTCAGCAGATACGCCACTGAAGAACGCATCCCCGAGCGTGAACGAGCCATCCACCGCCCCAACATTGGAGAACTGAACGCCAACGTTCATCATCCAGCCGGACGCATCAAACCCATTGTTCTGGTAGCCGACATCAAAAGGCTGGCTTTAGGGCAGCTGTGGTGGCGGTATGATAAAACCCAATAAAACCGCGTGATTTCGGGGGTTCGGGGCGGGTTGAGTGAGGAATGTGGGATTGGAAATTATGGATATGATACCAGCTGTTTACTGCCAGTTGCCTAAAGGTTTGTGCAGTATAAAACAGCGTGAAAAACCGCGTTGAGACAATGCAATAACGCTTAAAACCGAACGTAGAGAAATTCTCTCATACGATCCGTGTTTTCCAAGATCCAATAGCATCTTTTGTTGGCGACTCATCGGCAGTTCCCAGCCGTCCCCTCCGCCACGACAAAGGTCTTTCTGGGCTTCCTGCCGGGAGTGCCGTTGCCAAGATTCTTGTTCTGCGGAAGGCTCCGGCGCACGACCCGGCGGTTCACGAACTTGAAAAGGCTCTCGCGTGACACGCCAATGGCGCGGCATCCACATCCGTACACACGGTCGAGATAGCCGTTGTCGAGGTAGTAGGAGAGCGTCCGCCTGCTAACCTTGAGCAGCTCAATAGCGTCGCTGTACTTTACCACGTGAATTAGGTTTTCGCTTTCCGCACTCTTGCCTTTCATCAGCTCGATTACCCGGTCAATCATTGTGATTGAAACCTCGGGGTCGAGGGACGCAATGCTTCTTATCGCGTTTTCGGTTTCTGTTTTCATGCTTGGCCTTTCTTGGTTAATGCAGGACACATGATGCCGTATGTTTCCAGGAATAGCAACGGCCTATGTTGATATTTTTCAAGGGCCGGATATATGCGTTTTGCCTTGGTATTATTAGGGAATTAGCAAGTTGCCGTCTTATCGAAAATCTGCATTTTTGGTATAATATTGCACCCTCTACCAATGGGGGAAAGCGATCCTAACATGATGATTGTTTCAAAGACAACAGTATTCGCATTTGCCGTGCTTCTTGCCGGTTGCGCGGGACTTCGCACAGGCGGGAATCCAGACGGCTTCGTCATTCTTGCTGAAGCCGTGCCGGACGCAATCCTTGAGCCAAGGTACTACTCGACCTACAACTTCATTGGAGACCGCATCGACGGGTATGAAGAGCCGTGTGCAATCCTGTCGAAGGAGGCGGCAGCGGCGCTCAAGGAGGCGAGTGATGAAGCTGTCCGTCGCGGCTACCGGCTCAAGATCTACGACGCCTACCGCCCGCAACGGGCCGTTACGCATTTCATGCGCTGGGCAAAGGACACGTCCGACATCAGGATGAAGCAGTATTTCTATCCCGACCTCGACAAGTCCGTCCTGTTCGCGCAGGGCTACATCGCGGAACGCTCCGGCCACAGCCGTGGCAGCACGGTGGACTTGACGCTCTTCGACATGAAGTCTGGCAAGGAACTCGACATGGGCGGCACGTTCGACTGGTTCGGCAAGGAGTCACATCCCGACTGGCGCGGCGTGACGGACAAGCAGTTCGCCAACCGAATGATTCTGCGCGAAATCATGACCACCCACGGCTTCAAGCCGATTAACGAAGAATGGTGGCACTTCACGTTGAAAGACGAACCCTACCCCGACACATATTTCGACTTCCCAGTTGCGGGGACGCTACGCCCTGCGGCTTCGGCACAGAGCGATAACGAAGAAAACCTCCCCTGTCCGGCCCTCGAACGAATCCGAGAGCGTGGTGCCCTGCTCATCGGCAGCACTGGCGACTACCGTCCCCTCACATGGTACGACCCGGCGACCGGGCGGTGGGAAGGATTCGGCATCGAAATCGCAGAACGGCTCGCTGCGGAGCTGGGCGTCCGCGCCGAGTTCGTGCGGACATCGTGGCCGACCCTCGCCGAAAACGTCCGTGCCAATCCGCCCCTCTTCGACCTTGCCATCGGCGGGATTACAGTCACGGACGCGCGGAAGGCATCGATGTCCATGTCCAAGGGGTATCTCGCAAGCGGCAAGACGATCCTCTGCCGCGCCTCCGACGCCGGTCGGTTCCGGTCGCTCGCAGACATCGACCGCCCTGACGTCCTGGTGATGGTCAATCCGGGCGGACTAAACGAAGCGTTCGCCCGCGCGAAGCTGCCTAACGCGCGGCTCGTCGTCCACGAACGCAACGAGGACATCCCCGCGCTCGTGGCGGACGACCGTGCCGACGTGATGGTCACGGAGATCGTCGAAGCGCCGTGGTACGTGCGGCACGACCCGCGCCTTGCCGCACCGCTCATCGACAAACCGTTCACTCACGGCGAAATCGGCGTACTGATGCGGAGTGGGCAGGACGATCTGCTTGCCTTCGTCAACGATGTCCTTGACCGCATGGCATCGGACGGCTCGCTCGACACCCTCAAGGCAAAGCACGGCCTCACGCCATCGCCGTGAATGCCGTACACCGTGGCAAAACAATGAAATGCAAATGACATTGTGCAGGAAATAGGAAACAGATGGCATGAGCAAGAACGCAAAAGTATCCGGGTCCGTGGTGGCGGGGTTTCCCTCGCCAGCGGAGCAGTATCAAGAAGCACCTCTCGATTTGAACGAGCTGCTGGTAAAGAGACCCGCCGCCACGTTCTTCGTCAAGGTCCAGGGAGAATCGATGATTGGCGAGGGAATCCACGACGGCGACCTCCTTGTCGTCGACCGCTCGCTCCGCCCCGCCAGCGGCGACGTAATCATCGCCTGTGTCGACGGCGACTTCACGGTGAAGACCTACCGGCGCGACAAGGACGGCGTCCGCCTCGAACCCGCCAACCCCGACTTCCCGGTCATACACATTCGCAAAGGCCAGCAGCTCGACTACTTCGGAAAGGTGACGGCCTGCATACACCGATTCGCAGGGATATAGCCATGATGAAAACCTATGCCGTCGTATACAAAGGGCCTGACGGCCAACTCCGCCAGCGCGAGGTGATAGCCTACAATCATAGGAAAGCTGTGAATTCCGTTTCGCGGGAAGGTCTGGATGTCGTATCAGTCGACAGAGCAGACAATGAAGAATCTTTGCATCATGTTGGCAGCCCCGTCAGAAGCGCTGTAGTAGCGTCAATCATTGGCATAGTAACCGCAGCTGTCGTGATATCTCTTTTCTGGTGGTGGAAAGGATGTCCAAGTGTATTCTGAAACGATTATACACCCCACCAAAATCCAAATGAAATGATCGGACTTGTCGACGGAAACAACTTCTTCGTATCCTGCGAGCGCGTGTTCAACCGCCGCCTCGTCGGACGCCCCGTCGCCGTCCTCTCCAACAACGACGGATGCTGCGTCGCCCGGTCAAACGAGTTCAAGGCGCTCGGCATCGAGATGGGAACACCCTACTATCAGCTGAAGCACAGGGAGAAGTCGGGCGAGCTGGACTTCTGCTCTTCCAATTACGAACTCTACGGCGATATGTCGCGCCGCATCATCTCCATCCTCCGCGAGGAGGCTTTGGACGTTGAACAGTATTCCATCGACGAGGCGTTCATCTATCCGCCGAT
>Ga0256405_10008146_pt1 | contig 15203 bp, 12 predicted proteins | sample RumenRJG_02DNA_FD_189096 | JGI IMG/M metagenome (GOLD analysis project Ga0256405, IMG submission 189096) | Bovine rumen microbial communities from Lethbridge, Alberta, Canada - RJG_02 | ecosystem: Host-associated > Mammals > Digestive system > Stomach > Rumen | place: Canada: Alberta... | reverse complement strand
GACCGCGCCGGACACCAGTCGTTCCGCACCGCTCCGGGCTTTCGTCCGGTAAGCCAGGGCCACCGGGAACCCGAAGGCATGGTCCACTTCGGCCACTTCCGGCATCCACTGGAGTCCCATCCGGAACCCGATTCCGCTCCGGGTGAAGCCGCCGTAATTCAGGTTGAACACGACGCCGCTCCCGACCTCTTTGTTCAAAGGCGCATTGACGCCAGCCATAAATGAGAGATCACGGACCTGGGCGGACGTATGGGTACCCAGGCATCCGCCCAGTAAAATGGCAATAAGGATACAGAGATTTCTTTTCATCATTGGATAATTGTTATCTACTCCGCCGGGAGGTATTCATCGATCGCCCCGGCGATGGAGAGGATGGTCTGGTAGAACAGGATATTCGAGCCTTTCAGGGGCATCCAATGCTCTTCGGATTGCTTTCCGCGCAGGTATTTGTCCGTATAAATGGTCCCGGCGCTGCCGACATAGACCTCGACCTCGCCTTGGTCATCAATCTTCATCGCCCGGATCGGATACGATTCGGAATACCCTTTTTTGCTGTCATAGACCAGGGCCAGCATGTCTTTCTTCCCGCCCCGGTTGTTGGAGCAGTTGACGAAACCGCCGGCCTGACGTACGCTGTCCCGGATGGCATCATGGATGGCGTCTCCCGCCTGTCGGTAGGTATCGGCCAATGCGATCAATTCTTTTTTCATAGAAATACCGTGCTGTTGCTCCCTGAAGGCATACAAAAATACGAATTTTTCGGGAATCCCGACGCCTACGCGAAAAGCGCCTGCGAAGCAGACGCTTTGAAGCGGAGGCGGAGGGATTCGAACCCCCGGGACGTTGCCGCCCAACAGTTTTCAAGACTGCCGCCATCGACCACTCGGCCACACCTCCGTGTGTTGAAACGTACAAATATACGGACTTTTTCTCTTCGGCGCAAAAATTGCAGCCATGTCCCTGATTCAACTCCAAGGCAGGACTATGGATACATTCAAAAAAGAGTTGCTGGACAAAGCCCTGGGCAAGGCGGGAAAAACCCGCAACGCCCTCTGGATCTCGGCTTGTTTTCTCCTGATCGGCGTCAATATCGCCTTTTTCCTGTTGTTCCCGCGCCTGATCGCAGGCGTCGCCATCGTATTGTCGAACGTCATCACGCTGATCCTGACGTTCCTGGCCTTCAAGCCCCTCAACCGCTGGCTGCAGGACAACTTGCTGGAACGGCAGCAGGAACTCATCGAAAAACTGGAGAAAGACCACGAACTGGAATTGAAAGTGGAGCGGCTGGAGCAGGAGAACCGGGACCTGAGCGACAAACTGGATACCCGGGTCCAGACCGGCGCCCTCCCCTACAACCTCGGCTATACGTTCAAGGTCGAGCAGATGGAATATGCCAAGACCGGCTATGTCGTCAAGGAAGAGGAACTGGGCAACCTGGACAAGGAGCGGTTCACCATTCCGGACAAGAACTTCCTCGAAGCCATGTGGGATGAAAACATCAAGCATGACCCCGGTATCCGCAAGCTCCTGTATATCCACAAATTCTATTACAAGGTCTCCCTGGGCATCGACTTCAGCAAGATCATGTATGCCTTCGACGGTGGCACCGCCCTCTTCTACGGCGTCCGCTTCGAGAAACTCCACGATATCAGCAGCGAACTGCAGCCCGACCGGGAAGACATCGACCACTGCGAAATCCTCAAGGTCACCGGGGATAAGCTGGAAATCCGGCAGGACAAGGTCTATGACGACCTCAAGCAGCAATACCGCTCCGCCCAGGCGGAGGGTGTCAAGGCTGGCATGGAAGAGGAAGTGGAGGCGCTCTGCAGCCAATACACCGCCGCCCTGCATGAGAGCATCAAAGGCCGGTTCGGAGACAAGGTCGAGTTCGTCGATTCCATCGAAGAGCACCGGGACAAGAACTGGTACGCCCTCAAGGTCAGCACGGACCAGACCATCAAGGAGATTGCCGCCAACATGCTGATGCTCACCACAGTAATGAACAAGACCCAGGCCATCGGCGAGCGTGCCGGACAGCACCTGCTCGAAGAAGCCTGAGTCTTGAAAGGGTCTTTCCCCCGGAGTTATTTGTCCTCAGCCGAGAAGAATTTATACTGGAAAAGGATGAGGTAGATTGCGCCGACGGTCACGCAGCTATCTGCGAAATTGAAGACCGGCTCAAAGAAGATATCCCCTCCGATCAGCGGGACCCAATCGGGCCAGCGCCACAGCGGAAAATAGAACATGTCCACCACCCGGCCGAACAGGAACGGGGCGTAACTGCCGCCGAATGCGGCGACGACACCCGGCTCGGAAGCCGAGAAGACCATTCCGTAGAACAGGCAGTCGATGATGTTGCCGAAGGCGCCCGCCGTGATCAGGGTCAGACCCACCAGGACGCCCGTCGGGACAGGCTTCTTTCCACGGACCAGTTTGGTGATCCACCAGCACAGCACGCCGCACAGGGCGATCCGGAACAGGGAAAGCAGCAACTTGCCGACAGCCCCGCCGAACTTCATGCCGAACGCCATGCCCTCGTTCTCAATGAACAGGATCTGGAACCAGTTCCCCAGTACGTTGAAATGCTCCCCGATCGACATGTTGGTCTTGACCAGGACCTTGATGGCCTGGTCGAGGATGACCAACACGATACCGAGTATGAGCAGCCGCTTGCCTTTGGATATCTTCATGGCGCAGCCTGCTCTACCGCTTGCCGCGCTTCTCGAGGATGGCCTTGCCTTCCACGGTCGTCGTTGCGTGCGGGACCAGGCGCAGCCGCTCCTTCGGGATCAGTTTCCCGGTCACGCGGCAAATGCCGTAGGTCTTGTTTTCAATACGGATCAGCGCGTTCTCCAGGTTCTGGATGAACTTGTACTGGCGCTGGGCCAGCTGGCTGGCCTCCTCCTTGGAAAGCTGCATGGCACCGTCGTCCTCGACAGTCTTGAACGAAGGAGTGGTGTCCTCGATGTCGTTGGTACCATTGTGCATGATGATCTTGCGCAAGGTGTCATACTCGCCCCGCGCCTTCTCCAGCATCCCGTTGATGATGCCGCGGAATTCTTCCAATTCCTCGTCGCTGTAACGCGTTTTGTTCATTTCTTCTGCCATATCTTTCACGATTAGTTAGTGTTCTTTGTTATACGCAGCCGGATGACGCCCTCGTTCCATTCCGCCTCAACGGCATCAGCGGGTGCCGGATCGGGGCTGACGGAGTCAATCTCGGACAACGTCTGGGAGGTAACATACTCATAGTGGTCGTCTACGGCCGCGGCGATCTCGAAGAAGTCATTCCCCTCCGCCCAGATCTCCACGAGCACCCGGTCGGTCACGGCGAAGCCGCCGTCCTTGCGGGCGTTCTGGATCCGGTTGATCAGCTCACGGGCCAGGCCCTCTTTCTTCAGTTCGTCGGTCACGGCGATATCCAGGGCGATGGTCAGCTGGCCTTCCGTCGCCACGAGCCAGCCCGGCATGTCCTCGGAGGTGATCTGGTAATCACCCGGATTCAGCAGGACTTCGCCGCCCGGCAGCGCCAGGGCGTAAGCCGTACCGGCCGTTTCCGCCTCCTGGATCGCGGAGATGGTCGCCTGGTCGAAGGTACCGAAAGCGGCCGCAATCTCCTTCATCTGCTTGCCATAGGCCTTGCCGAGGGTCTTGAAATTCGGCTTGATCTTCTTGGTGATCAGACCGGCCGTATCGGTGATAAACTCGGCTTCCTTGACATTCACTTCATTGAGAATCAAATCCTTGACCTTCTCCAACTGGCCCCGGACCTTTTCGGAGATTACCGGAATCAGGACCTTGGCCAGCGGCTGGCGGACATTGAGCCGGCTCTTCTTGCGCAGGGCCAGGATCATGGACGTCGCCTTCTGGGCGAGGGCCATCCGCTCTTCGAGGTCTTTGTCGACCAGGGCGGAATCCGCCTCCGGCATCAGTTCGAAATGGACCGATTCGGAAGACGGGACCAGGTCGAGCCAGAGCTGGTCCATGTAGAACGGGGCGATCGGAGCGGCCAGCACGGCCACATCCTTCAGCACCTCATACAGGGTCTGGTAGGCGGCCTGCTTGTCGGCACCCTTCTCTCCGCCCCAGAAACGCTTGCGGTTCAGGCGGACATACCAGTTGCTCAGGTGGTCGCAGACGAATTCCTGGATCAGGCGGCCCGCCAGGGTCAGGTCATAGTCCTCATACGCGGCGCGGACTTCCCCGATCAGGGTATTGAGCAGGGAGATGATCCAGCGGTCGATTTCCGGGCGCTCCGCGTAAGGCACCTGTGCCGCAGCCGGATCGAAACCGTCGACATTGGCATACAGGGCGAAGAAAGAGTAGGTATTGTAGAGCGTCCCGAAGAACTTGCGGCGGATCTCATCCACGCCGTCCTCATCGAACTTGAGGTTGTCCCAAGGCTGGGCGTTGGTCAGCATGTACCAGCGCAGGGCATCGGGGCCATAGGTATCGAGGGCATAGAACGGATCCACGGCGTTGCCGAGGCGCTTGGACATCTTGTTGCCGTTCTTGTCAAGGACAAGGCCGTTGGAAATCACGCGCTTGAAAGCGGGCGTTCCGCTGACCATGGTATGGATGGCATGCAGGGTATAGAACCAGCCGCGGGTCTGGTCGACACCTTCGGCGATGAAGTCGGCGGTGCAGCCGAAGGCCGGGCTGCCGAGGTTGCGCAGGCCTTCCTGGGCATACGGCATGGCGCCGGAATCGAACCAGACGTCGATCAGGTCGCTTTCGCGGACCATCTTCCGTCCGGTGTCGGAAACCAGGTAGATTTCGTCCACGTAGGGACGGTGCAGGTCGATCTTATTATAGTTCTCCAGGCTCATGTCAGCCGGGTCGAAACCTTTCTCTTTCAGCGGGTTGGACGGCATGATTCCGGCAGCGACCGCCTTTTCGATTTCCGCGTAGAGTTCTGCGACGGAGCCGATGCATTTCTCTTCCTTCGCGTCCTCGGTCCGCCAGATCGGCAGCGGCGTGCCCCAGTAGCGGCTGCGGCTCAGGTTCCAGTCCTGGATGTTCTCCAGCCACTGGCCGAAACGGCCGGTACCGGTGGAAGCCGGCTTCCAGGTGATCTGCTTGTTCAAGGCGACCATCTCGTCCTTGACGGCGGATGCCTTGATGAACCAGGAGTCCAGCGGATAATAGAGGACCGGAAGGTCGGTACGCCAGCTGTGCGGATAGCTGTGGACATGTTTCTGCATCTTGAAGAGACGGCTGTCGGCCTTCATCATCAGGCAGAGGTCCACGTCCAGCGACGTTTCTTCCTCATGTCCCTCGAAATATTTCACGAAGCCGGACTTGACATAGCGGCCGGAATACGGCTTGTAGGAAGCGTCGACGGTGGCGGCATAGGCCGGGTCCATGTCCTCGAGGCGGTAAAAACGGCCCTGGCGGTCAACCTGCGCCTGCGGATTGCCGTCCTTGTCCAGGGGCATGATGCCGGCGATGCCGGAAGCAGCGGCGACCCGCTTGTCATCCGCACCGAAAGTCGGGGCGATATGGACGATGCCCGTACCGTCTTCGGTCGTGACATAGTCGCCTGGGATGACGCGGAATGCATCGCCGTCCGGACGGAACCACGGGATCAACTGGCGGTAACGGATGCCGACCAGTTCGGAGCCCTTGTACGTGCCGTCGAGCACGCGGTAAGGTACCAGCTTGTCGCCCGGCTTGTAGTCCTCCAGCGGAGCGTCGGCCGCCTTCGGGTTGAACAGCGAGCCGACCAGCGCCTGGGCGCAGATATAGATGGCTTCGGCGCCGGTGTAGGGATTGAAACTCCGCACGCGGACATAGTCGATGTCCGGGCCCACGCACAACGCAGTATTGGAAGGCAGGGTCCAGGGCGTCGTCGTCCAGGCCAGGAAATAGACCGGAAGGGTCTCCGTCCCGTAGACGAGCTGGGATTTCTCATCCTTGATTACCTCGAACTGGACGGTTGCCGTCGTATCGGTCACATCCTTGTAGCAGCCCGGCTGGTTGAGCTCGTGGGAACTCAGGCCGGTACCGTCGGTCGGAGAGTACGGCTGGATCGTATAGCCCTTGTAGAGCAAGCCCTTGTCGTAGATCCGGCGCAGCAGATGCCACAGGGTCTCGATATACCGGTTATCATACGTGATATACGGATCATCCATGTCGACCCAGTATCCGATGCGCTCGGTCATCGCCACCCATTCGGCGGTGTATTTCATGACCTCCCTGCGGCAGGTGTCATTGTATTCGGCGACGGAGATCTTGGTGCCGATGTCGGCCTTGGTGATCCCCAGCTTTTTCTCGACGCCCAGTTCGACCGGTAGGCCATGGGTATCCCAGCCAGCCCGGCGGGCTACCCGGTAACCGGTCTGCGTCTTGTAACGGCAGATGGCGTCTTTGATGGAGCGGGCCATGACATGGTGGATACCCGGCATGCCATTGGCGGACGGCGGCCCCTCGAAGAATATGAACTCCGGTGCTCCCTCCCTGATTTCGAGCGACTTCTCGAAAGCATGCAATTTCTTCCACCGGTCCAGCACTTGCGCGCCGGTCCCCACCAGGTCCAATCCTTTATACTCCTTAAACATATTATTCTGACTTTTTGTGTATCTTTGCAGCCGAGCCCGGCCTACGGCCGGATGCTCCTTTTAACTCACAAAGATACGTATTTCATTGGAATTATTCAAAAGAGCATGAATATCCTTGACATCATCCTGCTGGTCTGCCTGGTCCCCGCCGCCATCGAAGGTTTCCGGAAGGGGCTGGTCTCCCAGGTGGTCTCCCTCCTCTCCCTTTTCCTCGGCGCCTGGCTCTCGTTCCGTTTCGCCGGACTGGTCAGCGACTGGATCACCCCCTACCTGGCCGATGCTTCTCCCGCAATGGTGCAGGTCATCGCCTTCATCCTGGTCATGGTGGTGGTCGCCGCCCTCCTCTATCTGGTCGGGAAAGGGATCAAGGCCCTCCTGAAAGTCGTCCTGCTCGGCGGCGTGGACAAGTTGCTGGGAGCCGTCCTGGGCCTGCTCAAGACCGGGCTGGTCATCGGCCTGATCATCATCCTGTTCAACACCGTGAATACGAAACTGGAACTGGTCAAGCCCGAAGTTCTGGACGGGAGCGTCCTCTACGGCCCCTGCAAGGACATCGCCTATGCCGTGTTCCCCTATTTCAAGGAATTGCTCGTCAAATAGACCATGGAAAGATTCATCCTCATCGATACTTCGACCGCCCTGTGCTCCACCGCCCTGGTGGAAGACGGGCAGGTTACCTGCACCCGGACCGCCCAGCGCGACCATGCCGCCCACACAGCCCCTTTCGTCAAGGAGATGCTGGACGAGCGCGGACTGACCCTCCGGGACTGCTGCGCCGTAGGTGTAGGCAAGGGACCGGGTTCTTTTACCGGACTGCGCGTGGGCGCCAGCACGGCCAAGGGGCTCTGTTTCGGCGCCGGGATCCCGCTGATCGCAGTCGGCTCGCTGGACACGCTGGTCTGGCAGGCCCGTGACCGGGGCCTGCTCCCGGAAGGGTGCACGGCCATCGTCCCGATGATCGACGCCCGCCGGATGGAAGTCTATACGGCCGTCTTCTCCCCCGATGCACGGCAGTTGACGGAGATCGAACCGAAAATCATAGAAACGGGCAGCTATGATGCGCTGCTGGCGGAAGGTCCCGTCCTTTTCATCGGCGACGGAGCGGAGAAATGCCGCGAAGTCCTCGCCCACCCGAATGCGCATTTTGCCGGCTGTTATCCGGAAGCCGCCTCGATGCTGCACCCCGTCCTGCAAGCCTGGCAGGAACGCAAGTTTGAGGATGTCGCCTATTTCGAACCCTTCTATCTCAAGGACTTCGTTGCGACAGTAAGCAAAAAACGGCTCTTTTAAGGAGCCGTTTTTCATTTTCAGGGTCTGTCGGACGCTTATTTCAGCCGGGCGGAGAGGAAGGACCGCAGGGTCGCTTCGTTGCGCACGCCGGTACTGCTGACCACCTCACCGTCCACCAGGAAGAACAGGGACGGGATGGTCTGCACATTATACGTCGCAATCACCGGAGAAGAGGCGCCGCGGCCGTCGCAGACATTGATCCAGTCCAGGTGCTGGTTACGGACGGTGGACGCCCAGCGGGTCTTGTCGGTATCGAGGGAGACGGCATAGATCTCAAACCCTTTGTCCTTATAGTCGGCATAGACCGGCTTCATCACATCCAGGTTGAACATCTTCTGCTCGGCATTCTCCGAAGCCCAAAAATAGACCATCACGACTTTCCCGTCCACCTCGCTCAGTTTCAGGTTCTTGCCGTTGATGTCAGGCATCTCGATATCGATAAAGCTGACTTCCCCGGCCGACTTGATGCGGTTGTCGATCTCCAGGTAGGAGGTACGGCGGGCCGCCTCCTTCTCGAGGGCCTTGACATACCGGGATTCCGGATAGACGGTCTTCAGGCTGTCGCTGATGTTGCGGAAATGGATGGCGTCGGTTGCCTGTCCGAACACCGGGAGCGTGCCGCCGACGGACTCATACAAAACCGGGACCACGGTCAGGGACTTGGAATTCTCCAGGATATACTTGACCCGCTCGCGGTAGTACGCCACATACTGGCGGGAAAGGTCGGCCCGGATCACGGCCGCTTCCGGGGAAGACGGATCCATGTCGGCCAGGCGTGCCTGCGTAGCGGCGAACTTGTTGCCGAATTCGGTCTGGACCCGCTCCACCTCGGCCAGCCGGTCGCACTCGGCGGATCCGGTCACCGAATAATTGCCCAACGTGTCGGAGGTCACCTTGACCTTGTCACCCTGCTGGAGGAGCAGGGATGCGATCCGGCGGTCACCGTGGAACAGATAGATGAATTCCGGCTGTCCCTTCTTGAGATCCAGTTTATAATTATAATGCCCGGTGGCATCGGTCTTGACCGTATCCAGGACCTGGTAACGGTTGACATCCAGCAGGGAGACGACGACATCCGATTCCGGAGCGTCCGTAACCACGCCTTCGATGGCGGTCTTTCCGGTGCAGGATGCCAGCAGGGCGGCGGCAGCCAGGGCTGCGAGAGACAGGCTAACGTTTCTCATATTCAGCGAGAATTGAATCTGCGATGGTTTTCATTTCTTCCGCCTCGAGGCTGAGGTGCGGCTTGCGGAAATCCAAGTCACCCTCGGTCTGGAGCGGGACCAGGTGGATGTGCGTATGCGGCACTTCCATGCCCAGCACGGCCACGCCGATCCGCTTGCAGGGTACGGCGGCCTTCATGGCGACGGCCACTTCCCGGGCAAACGCCCACAAGCCGGCATAGGTCCGCTCGTCGAGATGGAAGATATAGTCGTCTTCCACATGCTTGGGAATCACCAGCGTATGGCCTTTGGCCACAGGGTTGATGTCAAGGAACGCATAGAAGTCCTCATTCTCGGCGACCTTCCAGGAAGGGATTTCACCGGCTGCGATACGGGAGAAAATGGTAGCCATATTTACAGGGAAATATCAAGTATCTTGAATTTGATGATGCCTTGCGGGACCTGCGCATCGACGATTTCGCCGACCTTGTGGCCCATCAGGGCCTTGGCGATCGGGGTCGTCGCGGCGAGCTTGCCGTGGGCGAAGTCGGCCTCGGTCTCGCCGACGATGGTGTATTCCATGGTCATCTTGTTGGCCACGTTCTGGAACTTGACGCGGGTCAGCATCTGGACGGTGTCGGTATTGACCTGGGACTCGTCGATCACCTTGGCATTGGCCACCATGTTCTTGAGGTTGGCGATCTTGAGCTCGAGCAACGCCTGGGCGTCACGCGCGGCGTCATATTCAGCATTCTCGCTGAGGTCGCCTTTCTCGCGGGCCTCCGCGATGGCGGCGGAAATGACCGGGCGCTGGGCCAGCGCATCAGCGAGGTCTTTCTTCAGCTTGTCGAGGCCCTCCTGGGTCATGTAATGTATATCTGCCATAATCAATGTGGGTTAGTCAAACATAATTAAAAAGGAGTCCTGCCCGATGACAGAACCCTTGTTACGAGGCAAAGATAATCATTTTTCCCGATTATCCGCCAAAAAACTTTATTTGCCAGCCGCCTGCAACGCCAGGCAGCGGTCACGGTCTGCAGCCAGCTGTGCCGCCAGTTCCTCCAGGGAACCGAAACGGCGTTCGTCCCGGATCTTCTCCAGGAAGGTCACGCGGATATCCAGCCCATAGATATCCTGGTCGAACCCGAAGATGTGGGTCTCGACCGTCTTGGCGTTCCCCTGCCCCACCGTCGGCCGGACACCGATGTTGCACATGCCGTTGAATTTCTCTCCAAGCGTCTCTACCTCAACATGATAGACCCCATTTCCGGGAATCAGTTTCAGCGGTTCGTACAGCTGCATGTTGGCCGTCGGGAAGCCCATCTTCCGGCCAAGGCGGTTGCCGGCGACCACCACGCCCAGCAGGCTGTAGCGGTACCCGAGCATCCGGGTGGCGAGCGGGATGTCCCCGGCTTCCAGGGCATGCCGGATCTTGGTCGAAGAGACGGTCAGCTCGCCCGGAAGGTCGAGCCGGTCGGTGCGGATCACCTCGAGTCCGAGGCCTTCGGCGACGGCCTGGATCTGGTCCGGCGAACCGGCGTCATGGCCGATGCGGTTGTCGTAGCCCAGCAGGAGGGTCTTGGCACCCAGACGACCGATCAGGAAGTCCCTGAGATACTGTTCCGTAGACATCCGGCTGAAGGACCGGGTGAACGGAACGATTTCCACGCGGTCGATCCCGATTTCCCGGAGCAGCGCCTTTTTCTCTTCGAGGGTCGTCAGGAGCCGCAGGTCCCGCGCCCCGTCCTGGAGCACGGTCCGGGGATGGGGCCAGAAAGTGACCACCGTGGAGGAGGTGTTCCGCTCCTTCGCGGCGGCCACGAGCTGTCCCAAGACAAGACGGTGCCCGAGATGGACACCGTCGAAAAATCCGGTTGCTACAACCATCTGACGAGTCCGAAGTCCTGCCTGTGCGGGAGCTGCGGGTTCTTGGCGTAGATACGGGTCGCAACCTGGTACATACCAGTCCGTTCCGGAAGGATGGACGTACGGTACTTAGCCACGCTGTCGGTGAACTCGGCCACCTCGAACTCGGTCTTGTCCTGGATATGCAGGCGACCCTTGCGGTCGGTGGTGCAGAAGAGCATCTCCACGCCGATATCGTCCGGGGTCAGGTCGCCGATGTTCAGGACCACTTCGCTCTGCATGTGGGCGCCCGGAGCCAGGTTGTAGGAGGCGTCCGGTTTCGTGTAGGACACGACGTCGATGTTGCCCCACTGGCGCTCGACGTGCTTTTTCCACGCAGCGATCTCGCGGGCGGCCTTGTAGTCGTCCGCCACGATGTGGGCGGTACGCTCGGCCTGCGGGACGTAGTACTGGTTGCAGTAGTCAGTCAGCATCCGGTTGGTCGTGAAGTTGCAGGCCACCTGGGCGATGCAGTTCTTGATGTATTCGATCCAGCGGGTGCTGCGGTCGGTCACATAGTCCTTATCGTAGTAGATCGGGGCGATCTCGTTTTCGAGGATCGTATAGATCGTTGCGGAATCGAGTTCGTCCTGGTAGTGCTGGTCGTCATAGGTGCGCTCCTGCTGGAGGGCCCAGCCGGCGCCCGGCTTGTAGCCTTCCACCCACCATCCGTCGAGGACGGAGAAGTGCATGACACCATTCATCGCGGCCTTCTCGCCGGAGGTACCGGAGGCTTCCTGCGGACGGGTCGGGTTGTTCATCCAGACGTCCACGCCCTGGACCATGCGTTTGGCGAGGGTGATGTCGTAGCCCGGGATGAAGACGATCTTGCCGATGAAGCGAGGATCCTTGGAGATGTCCACGATGCGCTTGATCAGGTCCTGGCCGGCCTTGTCAGCCGGGTGGGCCTTGCCGGCGAAGAAGAACTGGACCGGCATCTTCGGGTTGTTGACGATCTCGTCGAGACGGTCCAAGTCGCTGAACAACAGGGTCGCGCGCTTGTACGTCGCAAACCGGCGGGCGAAGCCGATGGTCAGCACGTCGTCGCGGAGGGTGTCCTTGATGGTCATGATCTCGCGCGGGGAGTAGTGGCTGCTCATCGTCGGGTCGGACAGGCGCTCCTTGATGAAGTCGGTCAGGTTCTTCTTGAGGCGCTTGCGGATGTTCCACACCACCTCGTCGGAAATCTTGTAGATGCCTTCGAAGCACTTGAGGTCATAGTGATGGGTCTGGAATTCCTCACCGAACACTTCCTTGTCCACGAGTTTCCATTCCTTGGCGCACCAGGTCGGATAGTGGACGCCATTCGTCACGTAGCTGACATGCAGTTCCTCCGGAAGGTAGCCCGGGTACATGCTGGCGAAGATGTCCTGGCTGACCTTGCCGTGCAGCATGGACACGCCATTGATATTCTGGCTGATGTTGGCCGCGAGCAGGCTCATGGAGAACTTTTCGTTCGGATCGGTGGCGTTGTGTTTGCCCAAGCCCATCATGGTCTCCCAGTCCACCTTCAGGCGGGCCGGGAAGTAGCCCAGGTACATACGCATCATGCCCTCGTCGAAGGCGTCGTGACCGGCAGGGACCGGGGTATGGGTCGTGAAGAGCGAGGAAGCCCGCACGACCTCCATGGCCTCTGGGAAGCTCAGGTCATCGTTCTCGATGTATTCGCGCAGGCGCTCCAGTCCGATGAAAGCGGCATGGCCTTCGTTGCAGTGATAGATCTGCGGATTCATGCCGAGGGCGCGCAGGGCGCGGATACCGCCGAAACCGAGGAGGAGTTCCTGCTTGAGCCGGTTCTCCCAGTTGCCGCCATACAGCTGATGGGTCACCTCGCGGTCTTCCGGACGGTTGGCCTCATAATCGGCATCCAGCAGGTACAGGTCGGTGCGGCCGACCTCGACTTTCCACAGGCGGGCGCTCAGGTTGCGGCCCGGAAGGGCGACCTGGGTGGTCACCCACTTGCCTTCCGCGTCCAATACCGGCTCGGCCGGGATGTTCAGGAAGTTCTGCGCCTCATAGCGTGCCTCCTGGTAACCCTGGGCGGTCAGCATCTGGGTGAAGTAGCCATAGCGGTACAGCAGGCCGACGGCGACCAGGTTGACATTCATGTCGGAGGTCTCTTTCAGGTAATCGCCGGCCAGGATGCCCAGGCCGCCGGAGTAAATCTTCAGGGAAGTGTCAAGTCCGTATTCCATGCAGAAATAAGCGATGGAAGGATCGGTCCGTTCGGCCTTTGCGGCCATGTAGGTGTTGAACTCGTCCATGACGTCGTTCAGCTGGGCAAGGAAAGCCTCGTTCTTTGCCAGCTCGTTGAAACGCTTCAGGCTGATCGTATCGAGGATGACCTTCGGGTTGTGGCCGGACTTGTGCCAGACCTCGGGATCGACGGCCTTGAACAGGGCCTTGGCGCTGTCGTTCCAGCACCACCAGAGGTTTTTCGCAAGGGTCTCAAGACCGGAGAGCTCCGCAGGAAGGTGGCGTGTCACCATGACACTCGTCCAGGAGGGAGCATTGACTTCGATTTTTTCGTATCTCATGGGTTTATGTTGTGTTTCAGGAAGGCTCGCAGCGGCATCGGCGACCTTGCCGAGGGCGATGGAATAAGCCTCCTTGTAATAAGCGATCTGGTTCTGCCAGAGGGCGATGGAGGCCACGTCACGGGCATTCTCCATATAGGTGGCGCGCTGCGTCTTGTCCAGTCCGGCAATCTCACGGATGCGGGCCTTCACGGCTTCGACCACCTCGTCGTAATTGGAATCGTTGCGCTCGACAACCGTGATGCCCGGATGGTTCTTCTTCTTGTAGTGGTCGCGGACCCAGAGGCCGAAACCGGCCAGGCTCGTGGTCAGGGTCGGGACCCGGAAGGCCAGCGCCTCGAGCGGGGTATAGCCCCACGGCTCGTAATAAGACGGGAAGAGGGCCAGGTCCATGCCGACCAGCAAGTCGTAGTACTTCATGTTGAAGATGCCGTCATTGCCGTTGAGGTACGACGGGACGAAGTACACTTTCACCCGGCAGCCCACGGCATTGATCAGGCCGAGTTCGCGGAAGCGGCGGGTCACCTGGTCGTTTTCCGGATAGGCCAGGTTGTGCGAAGTCTGGGTCGAATAGCGCTCGTCGCCGCCGTCGGTCAATTTGGCCTGCAGGGCCTTGTCCGCGCCGTTGTGCGCGGCCGGAATCATGATGAAGGCATGGATCTCACGGCCTTTCCAGTCCTGCATCTGGCCCAGGGCGTCGATGAACACGTCAATGCCCTTGTTGTGGTATTCATACCGGCCGCCGATGGCCATGAAAATGGAATCCGGCGCAACGACTTCTCCGGACATCGCACCGGCCACTTCCACCAGGCGTGCGCGGGCCGCCGAGCGCTTCTGCGCATACTCTTCGTCCGTCGCCGGGGTGAAACTGTTCTCGAAGCCGTTCGGCGTCACCACGTCGACCGGGCGATGGAGGAACTGCGCGCATTCGCGGGCCGTAATCTCGCTGACGGTGGTGAAGGCATCCGCGTTCTCCGCGCCCTTCGCCTCCATGGAATGCCGGGCCGTCACGCCGAAACGCGCGGCCATTTCGTCGGCGTTGTAGGTCTCCATCTTGTCATAGAGCGGGAGGTTGTTGCCAGCAATGCAGCGGCCCATCATGGTCGCATGGGTCGTAAAGACCGTCGCCACAGGGATTTTACAGAACTTCAGGTAGAGCAGGCCGGACGCGGTCTGCCACTCGTGGAACTGGGCGACCACCTTGTAGGAAGGTCCCAGGTTCTCCTTGTAAAAACTCTCGATGACCCGTCCGGCGACATCGCCGAACAGGGCGTTCTCCTTGTAGTCCCAGTTGCCGGTGATGGAATCCACGCCGAACTGTTTCCAGTATTCACCGAGGATCCGGTCGGTATCGGGCAGGAATTGTTTATAGTCGACCAGGATGGCAATCGGCCGCCCGGGCACGTTCCAGCGTCCGATGCGGACCTGGATTCCGTCCTGGGCGGCGCGAGCCTTCCAAGCCTTGAAAAGATGGATGTCCTCCGTGAAATCGGGATTGTCATCGGTGTTCATCCAGACGTCCGGACCGATGAGGATGTGGTGCTGTCCGAGTTCTGACTTCAAGTGCAAAGACTTGGTCGCGATAACGGTGTAAATGCCACCTACTTTGTTGCAAACTTCCCAGCTTACCTCGAACAGATAGTCCGGAACCAGTGTTTTCTTAGCCATTATTTCTTTTTCGCTGTCGGTTTACGCTTGGCGGGAGCCTTTTCGGCCGCCGCTTTGGCAGGGGTTTTCTTCGCAGGAGC
>Ga0256405_10008145_pt1 | contig 15203 bp, 14 predicted proteins | sample RumenRJG_02DNA_FD_189096 | JGI IMG/M metagenome (GOLD analysis project Ga0256405, IMG submission 189096) | Bovine rumen microbial communities from Lethbridge, Alberta, Canada - RJG_02 | ecosystem: Host-associated > Mammals > Digestive system > Stomach > Rumen | place: Canada: Alberta... | reverse complement strand
CGCCATCGCCGAAGCCCGTAAGCTGCACATCCCCATCGTCGCGATCGTCGATACCAACTGCGATCCGGACGAGGTCGACTATGTGATCCCGGCCAACGATGACGCCATCCGCGCCATCCGCCTGATTGCCGCGACCATGGCCAATGCCGTTCAGGAAGGCCATCAGGGTGCTGATGACGCCGACATGACCATGGCGGAAGTCGAAGCCGCAGCCGCAGCGCAGGAAGAATAAGGTACCCTGTATCCCCCGCCGAAGGCGGGGGATACACAGAAATATGACTAGGAGGAATTATTAATGGCATTCACCGCCCAGGATGTTAAGACTCTGCGTGAGATGACAAACGTCGGCATGATGGACTGCAAGAAGGCTCTTCAGGCCACCGACGGCGATATGGATAAGGCAGTCGACTGGCTGCGTGAAAAGGGCCTGGCCAAGGCCGCGAAGAAGGCCGGCCGCGTTGCCGCCGAAGGCATGGCGTATGCCCATGTCTGCCCCGAGTGTGGTGTCGGCGCCGTCGTCGAGGTCAACTGCGAGACCGACTTCTGCGCGAAGAGCGAAGCCTTCGTGCAGTTTGTCAAGGACATCTGCAAGGTCGTCATGAACGACAACCCCGCCGATGTGGACGCCCTGCTTCAGTGCAAGTACCCCGGCCGTGACCTCACGGTCGCCGAGATCCTTCCCGAGAAGGTCATGTCCATCGGTGAGAATCTGCAGGTCCGCCGCTTTGCCCGCTTCGCCGATCCGTTCAACGTGGCTTATGTCCACGCCGGCGGTACCCACGGCGTCCTGGTGAACCTGGCTGTCGAGGGTGACATCGATGCCACCGAGATCGGCAAGAACGTCGCCATGCAGATCGCTGCCATGAATCCGAAGTTCTGGGACAAGTCCCTGGTTCCCCAGGAAGACATCGACCATGAGAAGGCCGTTCAGGTCGCTCTGATGGACAACGACCCGAAGATGGCCGGCAAGCCCGCTGCCGTCAAGGAGAAGGCCGCTGCCGGTAAGCTCAACGCCTTCTTCAGGGACACCTGCCTGCTGCAGCAGGAGTTTGTCCGCTCCGACCTGTTCAAGGGCTCTGTCGAGGGCTACATCGCCGACGCAGCCAAGCAGCTCGGCGGCAAGGTCACCTTCGTCAATGCCGTGCACTTCGTCAAGGGCGAAGGCATCGAGAAGAAGCAGGAAGACTTCGCGGCTGAAGTCGCTGCCCAGATGAACATGGGCAAGTAAGTCCCCACCATGGAAATAAACCCGCACCCTGCCTCCGGCGGGGTGCGGGTTTTAAGTATCAGCCCAGATGAACATGGGCCCGTGCAGGTCAGCCGGGCGCAGAAAAATCCCCCGCCGCCGGCGGGGGATTTTTCTTATCTGATATTGATTACCACTCTTCGTAGGCCATTGCGCCGACGTTGGGCTTCAGGGTCGCCGGGTCATATTCGAAGCGGCCGAATTCCATGCCGTCGTTGCCGCAGTAGGCGTAGCAGGTCGGGAAGTTGTCATACTCAAACTCCAGACGCAGCTTCTCGTAGCGCGGCGCGGCTTCCCAGCCGCCGTTGTTGTGGATGTCGCCGTAGCGCCAGGACTCCTCCGTCGGGTCCTCGGTGGTGGTGTTGACGATGCAGTTGGGATGGAGCTGCTTATACTGGGCGATCTGCTCGGGCGGGACCGGAGAGAGACAGCCGATGTACAGGCGGTCCAGCTCCAGATTCATGATCGGGCGGATATCCCGCAGCGCGAAGTCATAGCAGATGTTCAGATCCCTGAGCTTTGTCAGGCCCGAGAGCGGCGAGAGGTCGCAGGCCGCGGAGGTCTGATACTCCAGATAGTTCAGGTTCTTGCAGCCGGCCAGGGGCGAGATGTCCTTGATGGCGGTCATGGCGATGATCAGCGCTTCCAGATCCGGCATGTTCCGGATGAACGAGATGTCATACATGAGATAGTTATGCCCCATGTCCAGGTACTTGACCTTGTTGCAGTAGAACAGCCCTTCGATGGATTCCGGCGTGTTCAGATCGCCGCCCCGGTCCGGGTTGGAGATCATCAGGCGCTCCACATTGGTGCGCGTGCTGTAGTCCGCCCCGATCCAGACGCGCCAGACCACATCCACACCGGGAAAGCGATCCCGGATGGCGGCCATGCTCTCGTTGGAGACGCCGCAGCTGTCCATGTCGAGAACCTTGAGGTTCGGCATGCAGGAGGCGATCTGCGCGGCGAGCTCGCCCTCGTCGTCAAAGACCAGGTGATTCAGGTTCAGGATCTGATCCGTGAGCTTGAAGGGATAGCCGCGGACGGTGAAGCTGTAGTTGATCGTTGCCTGAGGAAGGCCTTCCGTCAGGGCGTGAACCTGCTCCCAGGAGATCCGGGGTTCCTCCGCGGCGGCAGAGCCGAGCTCCAGCGTCGTGAGGGACGTGAGGGCGGGAAGCACCTCGATCACGCGGTCGACTTCTTCGGCGGTGGCCTGAGAGAGGTCCAGCGTGGTCATCGAGGCGGAGATTTTCTGCTCCCCGACGGAAAAGTCCAGGTCATAGGTCGGGGCAGGCGTGGGCGTCGGGGTCGGGACCGGGGTCGGAGCCGGCGTCGGCTCCGCGGCCGGCGCGGCCTCGACCGGGGCAAGCGGCAACGCAGTTGCAGGCGCCGGGGCAAGCGGCGTCGTCGCGGATGCGGCCGACGGTGCCAGGAAGAGCTTTCCGCAGCCGGACAGCAGCAGGGCCGAGACAAGCGCGGTCAGACAGCAGAAGCGAAAGACAGATGATTTCATTGGCATTCTCCGATTAATAGAGCGGATCGTTCTGGGGCAGGGAATAGGCCGCGTCACCGAGGTCATACTGGAACTGTTCACGCAGAAGCGCATAGCGCGGCATGTAGTCATAGTTGAAGTAACCGTATTTCATGTAGAAGTCCCACTTGGAGTTGTCCACATGCTCATCGAAACGCCAGGTGCCCTGAGACGGGTCGCCGGCAATGACGTTGACCTTCTGGTTGTCGACGAAGTCGTCGTTCGGATCCGGCGGAAGCTCATGCAGAAGCTCCTTCATATAGGCAATCTGCTCGGCCGGGATCCCCGGGGCGGTCACGGAGCCGATCCAGAGACGCTCCAGGCCGGAGAGCCCGTACAGCGGCGTGATATCCGTTACGCGGGGGCGGTTCATGTCGTCACCGTTGTTGACGTCGGACTTCGCGGTCCGGCCGATGTTGAGGTGGCGCAGGCTGGTCAGATTGGCCAGCGGCGTCAGGTCGGTGACGTTGGTGGAGTTGATCTCCAGGTACTCAAGCTTGTGGCAGTCGGCCAGGGGGGAGATGTCGCTGATGTCGTTGATCGCGAGGATCAGCACCTCGAGATCCGGCATGCTGCGGGCAAAGGAGATATCCGTGATGGCGTTGTTGTGGCCGAGGTCCAGATACTTGACCTTGGTGCAGTACTGAAGCTTCGCGGCCTCCTCGTTGGTCACGGTGCCGCCGCGGGCGGTGGAGGAGGCGAGGATGCGTTCCACATCCGTGCGGACGCTGTAGCCGGCGAACCAGATGCGCCAGATGACATTGACGTTGGGATTCTCGTCACGGATCACGGCCATGTTCTCATTGGAAACATCGGTGGTGTCCATGTCAAGGGTCTGCAGCCTTGTCATGTAGGGCAGAACCCGGCGAACTTCCGCGCCCTGGTCGTTCATCCGGATGTGGCTGAAGCTCAGGTAATCGGTGGAGAGGTTGGTGTCGACGCCCCAGATGTTGAAGGCATAGTCCAGCGCGGCGTTGGGCGCGGCGTCATGGATGGCAGCAATGCTGTCCCAGCCGAGGCCGCTGCTCTCGGAGCCGAGGTGGATCATCTGAAGATTGCTCATGCTGCGCAGCACCGCGGCGGCTTCGCCGACCTGGGCGGCAGACATGTCGGAGAGATCGACTTCAGTATCAGAGAGGCTGACCTCGCGGCCGAGCAGGGAGAGAGCATAGTGGATCGAGGCGTTCGGGCAGGCGGCGGAGAGTGCGGCAAGCGTATCGCCTGGGATCGTGGCGCCGGCCTGTGCCACGCCGAGATCAATGGACTGGAGATTCGGCAGATACTTGAGAAGCGCGGCGGCCTGGGGAAGCAGAGACGGATCCATCGTGGAGAGATTCAGCGCGGTGGTATCGTTCAGATACATCTGGCCGTCCGGCAGCGTCACCGCATAGCGCACGTTGACATTGGGATGCGTGTTGGCCCAGGAGAGAATCTCCTCATAGCAGTTGCTTCCGGTGAAGTCGGCCGTACGGAGCATGGGGAAGGAATCCAGCAACGCGATGTCGGAGGTATTCACAACCGCCGTCAGGGTATCGATATCCTTCTGATAGACCCCAGAGGAAAGCGCGACGGAATTCTCATCCTTCGGCTGCGCAACGGGGGCGGAAACCGGCGCCGGTGCAGAAGCCGCGTCCGAACCGGCGGATGCGCCGAGGTTGTTGTGAAACAGCGTCATGATGCAGGAGTGGCAGCACAGAACCAGCGCCAGCAGATAAACCAGCAACACGATACACTTGAAAACATGCAGTACTTTTCTCATGATTTTCAGCCTCTCATCAAAATCAGACCGTCCGGAACTGCAAAAAAGGCAGGATCAGACGGCTTGTGGACAATTATAATCAGTATATCACCATGACTGCTTCTTTGCAAGATCATTGGCGGGTCTTCGCTGGGAAATCTGACAGAAAGAGGATGGCTTGTTCAGCAAAAAATCAGAATTATTACCTTGACGGTTTCAGTTCCTTACCTTATAATATAGACAGGATTATAACGCGTGTTACGATGAAAGTGGTCTGTGAATCATGATTCGTGTAATGAGTATAAAGGAGAAACCATGAAAAAAGCAAAGAACAGGCTCCTGTATGACATCCTCGGCGTCGTATGCGGTCTGACTGTCGTTGCGACAGGGCTGACCTGCGGCGAGCTTGACCGCCGGGCCGAAGCGGCGAACCGGCCGGCGGCCGGAACGGTGCTCGCCGTTGCGGAGGCCGAACATATGGGCAAGGGCGTTGCCAAACAGGTGAAAACCATGTCGGGCGTGACGGTTCTGCATGCCGCGGACTGGGAGAAGGACTACCCCGAGATCTACGCCAGCTTTATGAAAAACCAGGAGAATGACGAGATTACGGATTACCTGAAGGAATATCCGCAGCTTGTCACGCTGTATGAGCCCTACGGCTTCTCCAAGTTCTACGGCAGCGCCAGGGGCCACTTCTACGATGTGGACGACATCCTGGAGACCGGCCGTCCCCACGCGATGGCCCAGTGCTGGACCTGTAAGACGCCGGATTTCACGAATCTCGTGAATGAAACCGGACCAGAAGCGTACCAGTACTCCTTTGACGATGTGCGCGAACTGGTACGCGAGGGCATCAGCTGCTATTCTTGCCATGCCAATGAACCCGGCGAGATCACGGTGACCCACACCTACATGATCGATGCGCTGGGGCCGGACTTTGAAAAGGTCGCGGCGGCGAATCTGGCCTGCGGCCAGTGCCACGTGGAATACTACTTCTATCCCGGTACGGGCGTGACCAGTCTGCCGCGCTTCGATCTGGAGAGCATGCACCCGGATGCCATCCTGAACTACTACAACACTGTCCTGGTGGACGAAAACGGCCTCGGCTTTGCCGATTATACGAATCCGCGGACCGGTGTGCGCCAGATCAAGGTTCAGCATCCGGAATTTGAGACCTTCCTGGGGAAGGGAAGCATCCACGGCAGCACCTATACCTGTGCCGACTGTCACATGGGAACGGTCTACGGCGAAAAGGGCGAGACCTATCCGAACCACTACCTGACCAGCCCCCTGGACAATCAGGGCCTGATCGACGCGGAATGCTCCAAGTGCCATCAGGACCTCGTCTCTGAGGTCCGCGCGCTGCAGGAAAAGGTCGATACCCGTACGACCGAGATCTCCGACCAGCTGGTGAATCTCACCGAGACGCTGGCCGCGGCGGTGGAGAGCGGCGAGTATACCGAGGAGGAGCTGGATGCGATCCGTGCCCTTGCACGTGATGCACAGTTCTACTGGGACTTTGTTTTCGTGGAGAACAGCGAAGGCGCCCACAACCCGAGCCTGACCAATGAGTGCCTGGATAAGGCCGAAGCCCTGACCGGTGAGGCGATGGGGATGTTCAGGACCTGATCGGAGTTGACGGCCTGAACGGTCTGATGAATAAGATGCAAGTGCCCGCCGGGGACGGCGGGCGCTTTTCAACACGATGAAAAAGGCAGGAGACGATGATGTATAAACTGCTGCGTTTTTTCCGTTCCATGCGCTTTGGCATCATGCTGCTTTGCCTGATCGCGATCCTCTCCGTGGCTGGGACGGCGATTCCCCAGGGAAGGGAGATCGCATGGTATGCGCAGGCCTATCGCCGCTTCCACGGCACAATCCTGATACTGCGGCTCAACGACGTGTTCGGCAGCTGGTATTTCCAGCTGCTCCTGATTCTGCTCGGCCTGAACCTCACGCTCTGCTCTCTGGTGCGTATCCGCTCGGTTTACGCGGCGAAGGCGGGGGAGCGGGAAGCGCTGCTCCGGATGCCGCAGAGCTTTCTGCTGGACGGTAAGCAGTACGAGGCTGTCCTCGACGGCCTTCGGTCGACGCACTGCCGGGAAGAGGCGGAAGGGGAGAGCCGGGTCTTCAGCAAAAACGGTTTCGGACGCTACGGCAGCTTCCTGACGCATCTGTCAATCCTGCTGACGATCCTCTTCGGGGCGATGGCCCTGTACCTGCCGGAGACTGTCGACCGCTCCTGTCTGCCGGGGGAGTCGGTCCTGATGGAGGACGGCACGGAGATCGCGGTGGAGAGCTTCCGGATCGAGAATGAAGAAGGGCGCCTGGACTTCACCAGTGAGCTGACCGTGAGGCTTCCGGACGGCCGTGAAAGCGGACTTCGGGAGATTAAGGTCAACCACCCCCTCTCCTATGGCCCCTGGAAGGTGTACCAGCAGACCTACGGTACCGCCGGAAGCGTCACGGTGCAGAATCTGGAAACGGGGCTGGATGATACCTTCACCCTGACGGATCTGGTTTTTCTCTCGCTGGACGGCGTCAACGGGCTCTGGTACGAAGCAGTATATCCGGACCTGATCCGGGATCCGAGCGGAAATGTGACCCTGATCACGAATACCTCGGGAAGTTTCCCGAACCCGGTCTACCAGGTGCAGACCGCGTCCGACGGTGTTTATACACCGATTCTGGCTTTCCCGGGAGAGGAGCTGCAGGTTGGAAGTCTGAAGTTCCGCTTTGAGAATCCGGTGGAATATCCCGGGCTCCGGATCAAGTATACCCCGGGCTTGATCAATGTGCTGTTATGTGCTTCCTTCCTCCTGATGATCGTCGGCTTTGCCATCACGTTCTTCTGCCAGCCGGTGCTGATCCGGCTGGATCCGGACGGCTGCGCGGTCGGAGGCCCCAAACCGGAGGGGATGCGGATCCAGATCCAGGAATGGGCAGAGGAAAGCAGAGCAAAGGAGACGATATCATGAACATTCTATTCTTCGGCAGTCTGGTCCTTTATTTTATTGCGATGGCGCTGCAGTTTGCGACGCTTGCCTTCAAGAAGGAAAAACTCGGGAAAGCGGCCTGGATCGTCTTTCTCGCGGCATTTGCAACGCATTCGATCTACATCATCGTGCGCGGGATCGCAGCCAGACGGCTCCCGCTGAGCAACCAGTTTGAGTTCGCGACGGCCTTTGCCTGGGGCGTGGCGCTGATGCTGCTGGTCCTTCGGACAAAGATGAAGGCGGAGTGGCTGAGCGTGATCGCAATGCCGATGACCTTCCTGCTGCTTTCCTTTGCCGCCCTGCAACCGAGAGAGATCACCGATCTGATGCCTGCACTGCGCAGCGGCTGGTTCGGCTTCCATATCGGCTCGGCCGTGATCTCGTATTCCGCTTTTGTCGTGGCGGGGTGCATCGGGCTGCGTTACATCCTGCTGCACCGGAAAGGCCGGGAAGAAGACCGCTTCAGGCTCAGACAGATGGATTGGCTGAGTTATCGCCTGGTGGCTCTGGGGGTGCTGATGCTGACGGTTACGATCCTGACCGGTGCGATCTGGGCGGAGCAGGCCTGGTCAGCGTTCTGGACCTGGGACCCGAAGGAGGTCTGGGCCCTGATCACATGGATCATCTATGTGGTTTATCTTCACCTGCGCCTGCGAAGCGGAAAGCAGGGGCTGGCCATGGCCTGGTATGTGATGATCGCGGTGCCGGTGGTGCTCTTCACCTTCGTGGGCGTCAATACGCTGATGTCCGGCATGCACAGCTACGGCTGAGAAGCGGCAGTGCCGTAACGCAACACTCCTGCCCGGAAAGGGCAGGAGTGTTGCGTTACGGGACACAGATCCGGCGGGGGAAACGAAAAAACTGCTTGACAAAACAGCATGAATGTATTATTGTATTAATTGCTTAAGACAACAATACACAAGGGGGTGGCGCGATGGAATGGAAATTTCGCAGTGACCTGCCGATTTATTCCCAGCTGGTGGAGCAGATCAAGCTGGGGATCGTTGCGGGAAGCCTGCTTCCAGGGGAGCGGCTGATGTCAGTGCGGGATATGGCCACGGAGGCCGGCGTGAATCCAAACACCATGCAGCGGGCGCTACAGGAACTGGAGCGGGACGGTATGGTCTATTCCCAGCGCACGGCAGGGCGCTTTGTGACGGAGAACATGCAGGTGATTGAACGAGCGAAGAAGAAGTTTGCGGAAGAACAGATCTGTAGCTTCCTCGAAGCGATGAAGAAGCTCGGATATCAGTGGGAGGAGATCCTTACACTGTTGAAGGAGAAGGAGGAAGAGAATGGCGATTCTTGAATGCAGAGACCTGTCCAAGCGCTTTGGAAGCGTACAGGCACTGGACACGGTCAGCCTGACGATTGAGCCGGGCCGAGTGATCGGGCTTCTGGGCCCGAACGGGAGCGGGAAAACAACCCTGCTGAAGCTGGCAAACGGCCTGCTGACTCCGACGGGAGGAGAGATCCTGATCGGGGGCGTTGCCCCGGGGAGCATGACGCACGCTGCGGTCAGTTATCTCCCGGATAAGCCGTATCTCGCGGAATGGATGAAGGTGAGGCAGCTGCTCGACTTCTTTTCGGACTTCTATGCGGACTTCGACCGGGACAAGGCGACGGAGATGCTCCTGCGGCTGAACATCGACGAGAATATGCGGATCAAGGAAATGTCTAAAGGGACAAGAGAAAAGGCGCAGCTGATCCTGGTCATGAGCCGCAGAGCCCAGCTCTACCTTCTGGACGAACCGATCGGTGGGGTGGATCCGGCAACAAGAGACTATATTCTTGACACGATCATCCGCAACTACAACCCCGAGGCGGCGGTCGTGATCTCCACGCACCTGATCGCCGATGTGGAGCAGGTGCTGGACGATGTGATCTTTATCAATCAGGGAAAAATCGTGCTGCAGTCCTCGGTGGATGAGATCCGTGAGGAACATGGTATGAGTGTGGATCAGTACTTCAGGGAGGTGTTTCGATGCTAGGGAAACTGATGAAGCATGAGTTCCGCGCAACGGCCCGGATCATGCTGCCCGTGATGGGCGCGATGGTGGCGCTGGCGCTGCTGGCAAATCTCTCGATCCGGGGCCTCGCAGGGAATCTCTCGGATATACCGATGCTGAGGATCCTCTTTACCCTGATCATCATCTTTTTCAGCGTGGCCGTGGTTGCCACGGCGGTGATGTCCCTGGTGATCATGGTGAGCCGATTCTATCGGAATCTGCTGAAGGATGAGGGCTACCTGATGTTCACGCTACCGGTGAGTGTGCATGAGCTCATCTGGTCAAAGCTGATCGTGTCGCTGGTCTGGTTCCTGGGAACTGGCCTACTCATTTTCCTGGTGATGGCGCTGCTGGCCCTGAATCTCTCCCATACCAACCTCCAGATGATTCTCGAACAATTCCCCAGCTGGTCGGAAATCCTCGGCTGGCTGGACGCGGCAGGTGTCCGGGGACAGGTGATCACATTCCTGGTACAGATTGTGCTCGGCACCCTGATCGGGATTTTTGCAGCCTGCCTGCACTTTTACGCCTCAATGGCCCTGGGCCATATGTTCAGCAAGGACAAGGTCCTTTTGAGCATCGTCTTCTTTGTCGGGATCAGCTTTGCTTTCAATCTGATGGAGATGGGCTACGGCATCGTCGGATTCGGTCTTTCGGATCTTGAGAACATGGAACTGTCGAACAACAGGGAAGGACTTGGCTTCCTCTCCACCGTGATCTGGCACGGAATCGGCCTGAGCGCCGTGCAGGCAGCTGTGATGTATCTGGCTACCTTCCTCGGACTGAAAAAGGGGCTGAATCTGGAATAAAAGGCGGATCCTGCCGGAGAGATGTCCGATGCGGGAGAGCGCAGGGAAGCTTTCGCAGTACGCAAAGCACCACAAATAAAAAAACACATCCGCTTCCGGAAAGGAGGCGGATGTATTTTGGCATCATGCAGAATAAACACGCATACCACGATCATGTCCAGACAGGGCTGTGCCGCAGACGGTAAGACCCTGCGCTTGCTTCATGAGAGAGAAGGAAGGCTCAGCTCTCCAGCAGAAGTGCTTCAAGCTCCTTCGGCATATGGACCAGTGTGGCTGCACCGGCGTCAAGGAGCTGTGGCTCATCCCGAAAGCCCCAAGTGACCGAGATACAATCCATCCCAGCGTTCCGGGCGGTCTGGAGGTCGACCTCTGAGTCACCCACATAGACACATTGATCCACAGGGAGGCCGATCTGAGCCGCCGCCTTCAGAACCGTATCCGGTGCGGGCTTGCGCCGGACAGAGGGGCTTTCGCCGACGGAGAGCTCCAGGAGGCCGGGAAAGAAGGCAGCGGAGAGCTCCTGAACGGCACGGTCGGGCTTGTTCGAGATGATGGCGAGGCGGAGTCCATGCTCTTTCAGCTCCTGCATCAACGGAAGGATTCCGTCATAGGGAGCGGTCTTGATGAGGCAGTGGGCATCATACCAGGGCTTGTAGAACGCGAGGACCTTTGCCTCCAGCTCGGGGCTGCTGCCCTCGGGGACACTGTGCTTTACCAGATAAGCGGCCCCGTTGCCGAGGCACTGACGCACATGCTCACGGGATACACGCGGAAGAGAGAATTCCGCAAGAGAATGATTGATGGAATCGTAAAGATCATCCAAAGTGTCCAGAACGGTTCCATCCATATCGAAGAGAACGGCCTGATATCTCATCAGATCAGAATGCCCCGTTTCTTCGCTTCGAAGCGCAGTTCATCGCGGAAGTCCGGGTGTGCGATGGAGATCAGCTGCTTCACACGGGAGGAGAGCGTCTGGCCGCGCAGGTGGGCAATGCCGTATTCGGTGACGATGTAGTCAACGTCGTTCTTGCTGGTGGTGACGACAGCGCCGGGGGTGAGAATGGGTTTGATCTTGCTGATGGTGCCGCCCTTCGCGGTGGAGGAGAAGGCGATGAAGCTCTTGCCGCCCTTTGACTGGCAGGCGCCGCGGACATAGTCCACCTGGCCGCCGGAGCCGGACATGATCTTTGTGCCGATGCTCTCGGCGCAGACCTGACCGAAGAGGTCAACCTCCAGCGCTGCGTTGATGGAGATCATGTTGTCATTCTGGCAGATGACCTCGGGGTTGTTCACATAGTCGACGGGCAGAATCTCAATGGCCGGGTTGTCATCGATGTAGTCGTTGATGGCTTTGGAGCCGAAGGCAAAGGTTGTGACGGATTTGCCGCGGTGAATCTGCTTCCTGCTGTTGTTCACCGCGCCGCATTCGATCAGATCGACCATGGAGCTGGTAAACATCTCGGTATGGATGCCGAGGTCATGTTTGGCCTTCAGGGCCATGCCGACCGCATCGGGGATCGCGCCGATACCCAGCTGAATGCAGGCTCCGTCGGGGATCTGCTCGGCGATCAGGTTGCCGATGGTGATGCTGACATCATCGAGCTTCGGAGCGGGGAGCGTCGGAAGCTCAAAGGTGTTTTCGACCAGACCGTCAATCTGGCTGATATGAAGCTGAGTTCCGCAGACCGCACGGGGCGTGTTCTCGTTGACTTCCACAAAGATATGCTTTGCCTTATCGATCATGGCCGGAGAGTAGGAGCTCACGGTTCCGAGGCTGAAGTAACCGTGCTTGTCCATCGGGGAGACGGAGACACAGAAAGCGTCATACTCATAATTGGCGCGGATGTGCCGCGGGCAGTCACGATAGTAGTTCGGCACATAGTCCGCAAGACCGGCCGCGAGCGCTTTCCGGGCGCCGCCGCTGGCAAACCAGGATTCCCCCATAACCTTTCCGGTCAGATGGTCGTCGGCATAGAACGCGTAGGGATACACATCAAGGAGCATCTGGACGCGAACGCCGGAGAGCGGACTGTTCTCCGCGCGGCGGCAGATGGCGTCGATGATGGCGGGAGTCTGACCGATGGCGGCGTCCATTCCGATCAGCCAGCCGTTTTCCACCCGGGCGGCAACTTCATCGGCAGTGAGTTTCTTCTGCTGATACAGGGCGATATAATCTGTCATGTTCTTTCCTCCAAACAGAATCAGCCAAAGCGGCGATAAGTAACAGCATCTATTCTACACCAAACTCAGCGTGAATGCCAGTGCCAAAGGAAAAAATCCTCCACCCGTCAGAAGGCGGGTGGAGGATTGCGCGATGCGGGATTGCGCGGATGCTGATTCCCAAATCAGCCGAAGACGCTGAGCAGGAAGCCTGCCGCGATGGCGGAGCCAATGACGCCGGCCACATTCGGGCCCATGGCGTGCATGAGAAGGTAGTTGCTCTTGTTGTAGCGTCTGCCGACATCCTGAGAGACACGTGCGGCCATCGGAACCGCAGAGACACCGGCAGAACCGATCAGAGGATTGATCTTGCCGCCAGAGGTGTTGTACATGACGATACCGCCGGCAAGCCCGCCGACCGTGGAGATGGAGAAGGCGATCAGGCCGAGGATGATGATCTTGATGGTGTTGAGGTTCAGGAAGTTCTGCGCGACCATGGTGGCGCCGACACTGGTGGCCAGGAAGATGGTGACGATGTTCATCAGCGCGTTCTGTGCAGTATCGGAAAGCCGGTCCGTCACGCCGCATTCACGGAAGAGGTTGCCGAGCATAAGGCAGCCGATCAGCGGAGCGGTGGAGGGCAGAAGCAGGATGACAAAGGTGGCGACCACAATGGGGAAGACGATCTTTTCGGTCTTGGAGACTTCACGGCTCTGAACCATTTTCACCTTGCGCATCTTGTCCGTTGTCATAAGCTTCATGATGGGAGGCTGAATCAGCGGGATCAGAGCCATATAGGAATAAGCCGCAATGGCAATCGGTCCGAGCAGTTCAGGCGCAAGCTTGGTGGTCAGGTAGATGGCCGTGGGGCCGTCGGCACCGCCGATGATGCCGATGGAAGCGGCCTGGGGACCTGTGAAACCCAGAAGCACCGCACCGAAGAAGGCGATAAACACGCCCAGCTGCGCGGCGGCGCCGAGAAGCAGACTCTTGGGGTTGGAGAGCAGCGGACCGAAGTCCGTCATGGCACCGACGCCCATGAAGATCAGCGAGGGATAAATGCCGGCCTTCACACCGATGTAGAAGAAGTCAAGAAGGCCGCAGTTGGACATGATATGCCCATAGCTGTGATAGTAGGGACTGGAAGCGTCCAGAAAGGCTTCCCACAGCTCCGGATGGTACAGGGCGTTGTTGCCCATGCCGATAAAGTAGCTGAGGTTGGAGAGCAGACAGCCGAAGGCAATGCCGCAAAGCAGCAGAGGCTCGAACTTCTTCACGATCCCGAGGTAGAGCAGAACAAAGGCAATCACGATCATGACGATGTTCTTCCAACCGCCGTCTGTCGTAAAGAATGCGGCAAAACCGGACTCCAGCGCGAGTTTTTGCAGGACACCCAAAATATCCATATGGGCCTCCTTATGCGATGACGACCAGCGGGGCACCCGTTTCCACGACAGCACCCGTGGAGACAACGATCTGAGCAACCGTACCGGCTTTGGTCGAGATGACCTCGTTCTCCATCTTCATGGCTTCCAGGATCAGAACAACATCGCCTTCCTTCACCTGCTGGCCCTGCGTGACGTTGATTTTCAGTACGTTGCCGGGCATCGGACTCTTGACGACATAGCCGGCAGCCAGGGCACCGCCGGCAGGAGCGGCGGGAGCAGCAGGTGCGGTAGGCGCGGCAGCCACCGGTGCGGCGGCCGGCGCAGCGGGTGCGGCGGGGGCGGCCAGCTCGTACTCATCGACGAGCATGGCGGTGCCTTCTTCCACCTCAACCTCATAAACACGCTTGTTCAGTGTGACTTTATACTTCATCTTCTTTGACCTCCCTGATGGAAATAAAGCGCAGTTCATTGATGGGCTTGCCAAGAGAGTCGGCAACGATGGCCATCACCATGGCGGCATCCCGGGGATCGGTGTTGTAAAGCTTGAATTCGCCGGCGGTGCCGGGGGCCTTCTTTACCTCAGCCGGTGCGGCAGGCGCAGCAGCGACAGGAGCGGACTGGGCGGCAGGCGCAGCGGTCTTACGGGCCATGATTTTGCTCATGATCATGATGACGACCATCAGCAGAATCAGACCGAAGAACACCACGCAGTATCCCAGAAGCGCATAGCCGCCTGCGGTCGGCAGGGAGATGTTTACCAGATCATTCATGGTTTTTCCTCCCGATCAGAGCTTCTCGATGGAGTAGCGGACCTTTTTCTCCTCGGCTTCCTTGCGCTGGGCGAAGAACTTCTCGGCAACCTGCGGGAAGGCAATGTAGCTCAGGACATCCTCTTCGCAGCGGGCGGTATCACCGAGTTCCGCCGCCGCCTTTTCATAGACATCGGTGGGAAGGGTATCGGCATAGCGGCCGGTGAGGGGCTCTTCGCCGTTGAGGATCTTGGCACGGATCTCGGGATCAATGGGAGCCGGGGTTCTGCCGTATTCACCGCGGCAGTAGGCCTTGATCTCGGCGCCAACGTTCTTATAGCGCTCGCCGGCCAGGACGTTCTGCACGGCCTGGGTGCCGACCAGCTGGCTGGTCGGGGTGACCAGAGGGGGATAGCCCATGTCCTTGCGGACCCGCGGGGTCTCGAGAAGCGCTTCGTCAAACTTGTCGAGGGCGTTCAGACTCTTCAGCTGGCTGAGCAGGTTGGAGAGCATGCCGCCGGGGATCTGATAGGTCAGGCACTGGGTGTCGGTGGCCATGGAGATCGGGTTCAGCGTGCCC
>Ga0256405_10008144_pt1 | contig 15207 bp, 14 predicted proteins | sample RumenRJG_02DNA_FD_189096 | JGI IMG/M metagenome (GOLD analysis project Ga0256405, IMG submission 189096) | Bovine rumen microbial communities from Lethbridge, Alberta, Canada - RJG_02 | ecosystem: Host-associated > Mammals > Digestive system > Stomach > Rumen | place: Canada: Alberta... | reverse complement strand
TGCCTTTGACGTAAACAAGAAAGTAGCCTGTCATGTGTTCGGCAGAAATTCTGTCGAAGAGACAAATATAGCGGTTTTAATCTCAGAGCAGATGGGGGCGGCGTACAAGATACCGCTGAAACTCGCTGAGAGACGCTTTATGACCCTTCAAGACCTAAACACGACACTTTATACGGATTCTATGAAACAAGGGCATATAAGGGCGATTTTGAGCCGCAAGACGCAAAAGCCGCAAGAGGAATTTGCCGTCATGCGGGAAGTTTACCCACAGGGCATGATAAACAGAAAAGGAGGCCAAAAAAATGGCAGATAAGAAAACCACCACGGCGGCTGAACCCGCTGTGGCTTGCAAGTACACGGTCGATGAATTTAAGGCCGCGTCCTTTGACCTGTTTGGACAGGGCGACCACATTGTGGACGGGGCGTTTTACGGCAAGGATTTGACCGCAACGTACACCGTAGCAGAGGCAAGGAAGTTCGTTAAGGATTTTCTTGCGAAGCCTGTAAAGTAAAGGAGGAACACGATTATGGCAGGTGGCGAATGGGAGATTACAGACCTCCCCAAATTACCCGGATTGTACATGAACTTCAAGGCGGCGGCATTGGCAGCAGTCTCCACGGGCGACCGTGGGACGGTAGTTGTGCCGTATAAAGCGCATTGGGGCAAGGTAGGAGGCTTTACGGAGCTGTACAGAGAAACCGATATTTTGACCGTTTTCGGCAGTATCGAAGATACCAACGGCAGTACCTTCTACAAAACGCTTAGAATGTGTTGCCTTGGCAGCCCGAAGAAGATTCTCGGATACCGTCTTGCTTCCAGCGCAGCGGCAAAAGCCGCGCTGACGTTGAAGGACGGGGAGAATGCGGACAAGGTTACTCTTTCCGCGAAGTACGAAGGCGAACGCGGGAATGCTTTCAAGGCGACCCTCGCGGCAAGCCTCACAGATGAAGGCGTTTATACGCTGAAACTCTACGAGGACACCACCCTTCTGAAAACGTATGAGTTCACGACCTGGCAGGAGCTTGTTGACGCGGTCAACGCTGATAACTCTTATGTTACGGCGGCGAAAGTGGCGGCAGACACCGACCTTAGCGGGAATACGTTCAAGATTGTTTCCTCGGCGGCCTTCACGGGCGGTAATTCCGGCATTACAGGAGTTACGGCGGCTGACTATTTGGCCATGCTGAATGTGTTGGAGCAGGAAACCTTTAATATTCTGACCTTGGACGGCGTGACTGACGCAGCTATTCAGACCACCGTCGCTACTTGGGTTAAGAATATGCGCAAGAACGGCAAAAAGATTGTGGCCTTTATGGGCGGCAGCAACGAGGACGACACCTGTGATGAAGCCGTTTCGCGCACGATTTCCCGCTCGGCAGGTTTCAACCACGAAGGCATTATCAACGTGGGTGTAGGCGTTGTCCTCGACGATGTTTCCTACTCCTCGGCAGAAGCCGCGCCCTATGCGGCCGGATTGATGGCGGGGCAGAAAATGACCGAAAGCACCACCTACGCGGCAACGCCTTTCGATGATGTTACCCGCCGTTGGAAGGGCGGCAGAAGTTCGGAGCAGGAAAAGGCCGTGACTAATGGCGTATTCCTGTTTGTCTTTGATGGTCGTATCGTCAAGGTTCTGCAGGGCATTAACAGCCTTATCACATTGCGGCAAGACCAGAATAACGCCTTCAAGAAAATCCGTAGCATTCGCACTATGGACGCTATTGACAGCGATATGCAGCAGACCGCCGAAGATAACTACATCGGCAAGATTAACAACACCGAAGAAGGGCGACAGGCTTTAGTCGGTGCTTGCAAGCAGTACATGGAGGTTTGTGCGCAGGGCGGCATTATCGAAAAGGGTACGTATGATGTGTATTGCGACCCCACCTACCACGGGGCGAACGCAACCATCAAGCCGGAGCCTGACCAGGTATTCCTCAAGTGGGAAGCTCAGGTTACAGATGTTGTCGAGAAGATTTTCTCGAATTTTGTTTGCAAATAAGAGGGAGGTTTAAGGAATTATGCCTTATGGAGCAGGTTTTGACTCCGTTCGTGCCGTTGTTGGCACGTTCGGGTACATTTACAAAGAGGGCAAGTGGCTCAGCCAGTACAACAAGTGTCAAGCGAGCGTTGAAATTGGCAAGGCCGAAATTAAGCCCGCTGGCGACCGTTGGGTGCGTCACAAGGTTATCTCGCTGAAAGGCACGGGCAGCATTTCCGGCTATAAGGTTACGGACGAACTTCTCAACGAAGTTTCCGTAGTTGCACACAGCGACAAGCCGTCCATGCGTACAGAGCTTATCATCACTCTGGACGACCCGGAAGCATGGGGCGCAGAGCGTATCCGTTTGCAGAATGTCATGTTTGATAACATCGACATTGCAAACTGGGAGCACTCGAAAGAGATTGAGGAAGAATGGAAGTTCACCTTTGAGGGTTACGAACTTCTGGACATTATCGAAGAGTAAGGATAAAACCGCTACACATTTAGGAGGATAAAGACAATGGCAAAAGAGAATTTCACCGAAATTGACGAAAATATGCAGGAGGCCGATATTATCGCAAAGCTGATGGCGGCTGACCCGGACAATGTGCCGACTATGGTTATACCGTTGGAGCGTTTGGGGATTCCTGTCACGCTGAAAGCGTTGACGGGTAAGCAGGTTTCCAGATTGCGCGACCGCAACACGCAGACCATCAAGACGAAGAACGGTCCGGTGGACAAGCTGGACACGGAGGCGTACGGGATTGCGCTCATTGCGGCCTCTAGCGTGAAGCCGAATTTTGCTGACCCCAAACTTTTGGAGAAATTCAAGGCCTCCAGTGCCAACGAAGTTATCAAGCGTCTTTTGCTGGCGGGCGAATTGAACCTGCTTAGCGACGGCGTTCTTGAGGTTTCCGGCTATAATATGACGCTTGACGACATAAAAAACTGATTGCGGGCGGGAAAACCTTTTTGTCGGTTCTCCATGCCCTCAGTGTGAGGCGGCATATTACACCGGGACAATTCTTTGCTATGCCAGTTATGGAGCAGAAATTTTTAGTCTGCTCCATTTTGGTAGAGCTAGAAGCAGACAAAGCGATTATGGATAAAATAGAGGCACAAAGAAATGGCTGATAAAGAGTTTTACCGCTTGAACCTTGTTCTCGATATGCAAGACAAGCTGACCTCGAAACTTTCCCGGATTGATGGGAAAGTCAATCAGGTCGAAGCAAGATTTAAGCGAACGGAAACCGCCGTAAAAAGCCTCGGCAATGCGAGAGCTGAACCGAGGGTAACGGCGCACACAGAGGACGCAGAAAGCAAGCTGAACAGGCTTGAGAGCAACGTCCGAAAGATTGACCGATTGACAGCCCGCGCAAGGGTTGACGCTGACGACAGAGCCACGGGCAAGACGCAGCAGGTACAAAGCCGATTGCGCAGCGTTACGGGCAAGGCTTGGAAAGTTACCTTGTCGCTCAAAGACGAAGTAAGCAACAAGCTGACCGCGATTAAAAGCGGCCTTTCTTCCCCGTTGGCGGCTATGGGTTTGGGCGCGGCGACTATGGGCATAGGCGGTTTCGCGATTGATTCCGCGCAGAAAGCTATGGATTTCTCCTATCAGATTTCCAATATCGAAGCCCTCACAGGCATGAATAAGGAGCTTGAAAAGGACAGAGCACAGCTAGAACTAATAAAGAAAAAAGCCCTTGACCTCGGCGCAGCAACACAATTCTCGTCCACAGAGGCGGCGCAGGGCATGACAGAACTACTCAAGGCAGGTATGAGCGTTGAGCAGGTTATGAACGGCGCGGCTGACGCGGCCTTGAATTTGGCAGCGGCGGGCGAGTTGTCTTTGCCAGAGGCGGCGGAAATTATGTCCACGGCTATGAACGCTTTCAAAATGAGCGACGCTTCACACGCGGCGGACGTTTTAGCCGGGGCGGCGAATGCGTCTGCTACGGACGTTCACGAAATGAAATATGCGTTAGCAGCTTCGGCAGCAGTTGCGGCGCAGGTTAATATGAGTTTTGACGACACGAACACAGCACTCGCGGTATTCGCACAAAACAGCTTAAAGGGCTCGGACGCAGGTACATCACTAAAGACGATGTTAATGCGGCTGCAGCCCTCCACAAAAGCGCAGTATATGGCCTTTCAGCAATTAGGATTGTTGACTGAACAGGGTACAAGTAAATTCTATGACGCTGAGGGACGCATGAAGTCTCTTGCAGAGGTTTCCGACCTGTTAAATAAAAGTTTGGCAGATTACAACCCTATGGAAAGGCAGCAATTCCTTGAAACCATGTTTGGCTCGGACGCTATCCGTGGTGCCAGCATTTTAGCAGATGTTGGCAAAGAGGGCGTCCAAAAAATGGCCAAAGAAATGACGCAGTATACAGCGGCAGACGTGGCAAGAAAGAAGTGGGACAACGCAAAAGGCGACCTTGTCCGCTTACAGTCAGCTTTTCAGAATTTCCAGGTACAGGCATTAGCACCGCTTGAACCCGCTATCGGCAAAGTTGCGAAGGGGTTATCCGATTTCTTTAGCGGCAACGTCGAAGGGGCAGCAAACAGCATGGAAAGCCTGTCGAACCGGATTGTCGGCTTTATGGACAGTTTGGCAGGAGACGAAAAGTTTCAGCAGATGGAATGGGGAGATAAAGTCGTTTATGTCCTCGATAAAATGCTGGAGGCCATTGACGAATGGGTCAGCGGTCCAGGCGGGCAGCAGTTTGGAAAGGTTCTTGAAAAGCTCGCGGAAATTGGCATGAGGGCGTTTATGGCCGCGCTTATGGGATTGTTCAAAGGGGCAATTAAAAGCCTGTTTGAAGGCAATTTCATAGGGGCAGCAGGGCTCGGCCTTGGCTTTACGATGTTGGGCGGCGGGAAGATTCTCGGCGGCTTGATGAAGGGAGCAAAGGCAGTCGGCAAAGTTGCCCTCGGCGGCGAAAAGGCCGGGGCGATTTTCAGCGACGCAAAAGCACTCGCGCAGGAAAGCGGCAGGGGCAAAATTATGTCCACGATTGACGCGGCGCAGTTCACAGTCGAAACAAGCCCGGTAGGGAAGTTCTTTCAAGCGGCGAAGCAGTTACCTGCCACGGTTGCAGAAAGCCCCGTAGGGAAGGCGTTCTCAGCTATTGCAGAAACCCCGGCGGCAAAGGCAGTCGGCAAAGTTGCAAGCAAAGCGGCAGCACCTTTAGCGGCGGCTACGGACGCATACGACCTTGCGACCAGTGATAACAAAGGCGAAAAGGCCGGAGCTATCGCAGGACATTGGGCAGGGGCGGCGGTCGGAGCTAAAGCAGGGGCAGCGGCCGGCACGTCAATCGGCTTGTTGTTTGGCGGCGCAGGAGCTGCACCGGGCGCGGCTATTGGCGGTGCTTTAGGTGGCATTGCGGGATTTTTCGGAGGCGACAAGGTCGGCGGCATGATAGGCGACTTTATGTCGAAATTCGATTTTTCAGCGGCAAAAGAAAAAGCCGGGGCAATGTTCGAGGGCGTCAAGGAGAAAGCCGCGAACGCTTTCACAGGAGCAAAAGAACAGGCCGCGAACATCTTCACAGGTGCGAAGGAGCAAGCCGGGGCAATGTTCGACGGAGCAAAAGAGAGGGTAGCAAAAGCCCTTGATTTCTCGGAGTACATTGACAAGGCAAAAGACCGTTTCGCAAGCATGAAGGAAACCATAGCGCAGACCTTCACGGCTGAAAATATCGGTTTTGCCATTGGCTATGCTTTTGAGCGTTTGCAGATGTTACCGGGGGAGGCTGAACAATATTTCACCGACCTTGGGGAGCGCATAAAGACGGCTTTTTCCGACGCAGTAACAGCCGCCGGGGAGCAGTTCGACCAATTTGTTACAGAGTCAAAAGCCTATTTTGACCAGCTTATTACAGACGCGGAAACGTGGCTAGACGAATTTGTTACCAACAATCAGCAGTATTTTGGGCAGCTCGTCGAGGACGCGGGAACGTGGTTGAGTGAATTGCCGGAGAGAGTTGGCACATGGTACGAGCAGACCAAAGCAAGCGCAAGCCAAAAGCTGTCCCAGATGGCTGAAGATGTTTCTAAGTGGTTCTCAGAATTACCGGGGAGAGCTGAACAGGGATTGAGTGCCCTTTATACAAACGTTTCCAATTGGTGCTCGAACATTATCTCGGACGTCCGCAATTGGTTCTCACAGTTACCGGGCATTATTGCCGGGGCATTTGAGCAAGCAGCGGCAACGGTTCAGAGCAAATGGACGGCCTTGAAAAGTTGGGTAAGCGAAAAGGCAAGCAGTTTCTCGTTTGGATTCAACGCGGGACAAAGTTCAGCGCGCCGGGGATTTGCTAACGGCGGTTTCGTAAACCGGGCAGAGACGGTCAACGTTGCAGAGGGCAACAGGCTTGAGGCCATTATTCCTCTTGACCCCTCGAAGCGTACGCGGGGCGTCTCCTTGTGGCAACAGGCAGGAGCTATGCTAGGCATGGACACCGCCGGGACTACACAAAACGGTAGTGGATCTACTTCTTTCACACAGCAGGTCGTCCAATTCCTCCAGGAAAGCGGCAGCGGGCAAGTTGTTTCCGCAATGTCGAGTATGCAACCTGCATTTGCAGGGGCGGCAGGTTTCGGCAGCGGGGGAACAAGCGAAGCACCGCAAGGCGGCAACAACTTCACATTTAGCGGCATGAATATTTCCATGGGCAACAATATGTCCGAGGAAGAAATGGCGGTAGCCATTGGCAAAAGGATTATGGCCGAAATTCGGCAGAGTTTTGAGAACAGGGGGTGATAATCTATGTTTGGCGGCATTGGTATAAGTTCTTACACCGCAAAAAACGCGCTGTGGAACGGCATAAGCAGCGGGCAGAGTTTAGGGCAGATAGCCGGGGGACTTCTCAACGAAGCCCTCGGACTGGACACCTTTATAAACAAGGTCAACTGCTTTATTATCGACCAGCAGACAGGCATAGAAATGCAGCTACCTGTCAACCCGGAAAAGATAAAACTGAGGTGGGGGAGAAAGACCGAAACAGTCAATATCCTAAACCTCGGTGAAGTCGATTTTACGACCGGGGACAAATTGACAGAGGTTTCTTTTGAGAGCTTTTTTCCGGCGCAGTATGTACCTACGTATTGTGTAACCGCAATGCCGCCGTCGCCAGACAGCGCAAACGCGGTTATGAACGCATGGAAAAGCCGCTTTCAAGAGCCTGTCAAAAACCTAAAAGACCCCATACAGCTTATTATTACAGGGGCGCAGGATATAAATATGCTGTGCCTTTTGAGTTCTTATGAGTCTGATGAACACGGCGGCGAGCCGGGGGACATTTATTATACGGCTACTTTCAGAGAGTGGCGGGAGATAAACGTCCGAAAAGAGTCGGAGGAAAAGCAAGACCCGCGCGTCAATATGAAGCCACGGCCTACGCTTGTCAAAATGCCCGCGACCGTTGACGGGATTTTCGGGACTCAAGAAGGATTGTGGAAGTTGGCGAAGCAGCATTATGGAGACGGCGAAAGCTGGAGCCGGATTGCTATCAAAAACGCCACAAGGGGCATAGGGGGCGGGATTAGGTTATGATTCAGCCGGGAGTATGCAAATACGATGTTATTCTGCAGGACAAATATTACTTGCGTGAATGTATTCAGCGTTTAGAGCTTGAGGACAGACTGGACGAAATAGCCTACTGCGCAAAGGCTCGACTCGCTGTACCGGGCGACCAATTCACAGGCCTACCGAAGATTTTACCCGGCATGGAAATACGGGTAAGCGGTACGAAGTTTGGGGAGGATAAATACTCATATATTATTCAACCCGGCGTCGTTTGGGAAGTGAATATAGATAACAGGGCGCGTCGTAATTGGGATTTGACCATTTACGACCGTACGATTTATCTTGCCAAAAGCAAAGATGAATTTCTTTTCCCAGAGGGGAGCACCGCCACAGACCGCATAAAGGAAATTTGCGGAAAATGGAATATCCCCATAGCGAACCTTCCTAACACGGGGCAAGCCCTCGCGAAGGAGGCAAGCCGCGTAACCCCTATATGGAACATTATGAAGAAAGCTCTAGTCGAGACGGGCAGCAAAAGCGGGAAACTATACACCTTGCGAATGCAGCCAGACGGCCTAGAGCTTTTTGAAATTGGTTCAAATAAAGATGTTTGGGTATTTGAGTTTGGGGCGAACCTACGCACCGTCTCACAGAAGCAGACACTTGAAGGAGCTTGTACGAAAGTCAAGGTATTGGGGAAGAAGTCGAAAGGCAGTTTGTCTCCGGTTTCTTCTACGGCCAGTGCCGATACAGACAAGTATGGAACTATTCAAGATGTTCTGCAGGACGAAAAAGCCATCGACGCGGGGACAGCAAACAGCAAAGCCCAAAATATGCTAGGCGGGATTCAAGAGGTCGTAAAGGTTGAGGCGATAGACATTAACACCATACGCAAGGGCGATAAGGTTATCGTTCAAGGTTGGGAAAATGGGCTATATGTTATCAGCGTACGACACGAGTTAGGAAGCCCCGGCAAAATGCAAATGGAGCTTGCACCATTGGACTACATAAGGAGGAAATACTACCGTGAAAGATAACCCTTTTAAGCAGCTTGCAAGCGTTCTTGACGACCAAATGAAGAAGCGGGCGAACGAGGGGATGAATGGCCGATGGAGTATGCACGAACTGGGAACGATTGTCGCGGGTATGGGCTTGAAGTTGGATAATTTCGGTCCCGTTATCTACGATTACAAGGTCAACAGGATTCTGACCGACAAAGAGCCTTATGTCACCGATACGGAAGTTGTTGGAGGCGGCGGCGGGTATGCAGAATACGAGCCGCATAGTCACCCGGTTATTACACCGCCGGAGCAGTTGCCGCTACACGTTGGCGACAGGGTATTAGTTGCGCCCGTTGATAACGGACAGGTTTTTGTCGTGGAATGCGTTGTTGTTGACGGTCCAGGGGGAGGCTGATTATGGCTGAAAATTTATTCCCCACCGTTGGAGTGGAGGCGGCAGAATACGACACGAGCGACACCGCTACAAACGGCGACGTCGCTTATGGTTCTACCGTACAATTCGATTTTGAAAAACATGAGTTTATTCTTTCCCCCACGGGAAAGCAAAAGGAAGTTACAGAGGCAGACGCATGGGGCGAATGGTGCGTAAAAGCATTATGTACAGAGCGTTTCAATTACCTTGTGTACGACTCGAACTATGGGGAAGAACTGGACACCCTTCTAGGCACCAGCAGACCCCACGAGGTAATCGAGTCGGAAATTAGGCGCATGGTAAAAGAATGTTTGATGTGCGATAAGCGAACCGCGAGCGTCAGCGAGTTTTCTTTTCAGTGGGTCGAAGATGGGATTATTTTTTCCTGCCGTATTACCAATACGCTAGGAGACGATATGACACTAACGCGGAAGGTGGTGAGGTAAAAAATGAGTATTGAGAACCCGGATTATTTAGTCACGGCTGACACGACGGAAGAAGCCATACGAAACAGACTTTTGAGTCATGTGCCGGATTCCGTAGACAAAAGTCAAGGCTCATATATTTGGGACGCACACGCTCCCGTAGCTATCGAGCTTGTTTTTGCCCGTATGGCATTGCAGAAAATTATTCAGCTTGGTTTTGCGGAAACAAGCGACATAGAGCACCTCACCATGAGGGCGCGGGAACACGGCGTAGAGCGCAAGGAAGCAACCTACGCCACGGGTACAATAACGATTACAGGGACACCGGGAACAATTGTCCCGGCAGGATTCAGAGTAGCCACAGAGGCAGACGCTGACATCAATATTCCGAGCGTATTTTTTGCGACGACGGCAAGCGTGACAATTCCGGCAGCAGGGACGGTAGATGTACCTGTCAAAGCGGAAGAAGCAGGACAGGCCGGAAATGTTGCAGCAGGGTGCGTCGTTGTATTGGCGCAGAGCAGGGACGGCGTTATCAGCGTAACGAACCCTTCACCGACCACGGGCGGCACGGAGAATGAAGATTTTGATTCACTTCTCGCCCGGTATTTGACGAAGGTTAGAAACCCCGGCACATCGGGGAACGAGGACGACTACCAGCAATGGGCGTTGAGTGTTCCCGGCGTCGGCGGGGCGCACGTTCAATCCTTGTGGAACGGGGAAGGGACTGTAAGAGTTATCATCATTGACGAAAACAAGCAGCCCGCAAACGCTGAACTCGTTGCAGCGGTGCAGGAGTTTTTGATGGTGAACGCGGGGGCAGGGGACAGGAAAGCACCTATCGGGGCGACCGTTACCGTAGCCAGCGCGAACACGGTCACGGTCAATGTGGAGGCCACGGTTATCCTTTCACAGGGAGAGACGGTGGCAACCGTACAAGAAGCCTTTCAGACGGCCTTGGAAGCATATCTGAAAAGAATTGCCTTCCAGGTCGGTACTATTCGCTATGCACGGATAGGGGCGACCCTCTTGGATATTCCCGGCGTAGTTGATTACAGCAGTCTGAAAGTAAACGGGCAGGAAGATAATATCACGGTCGGTAACGAAGATGTTGCCTTATTGGGGACGGTGACGCTCCATGTCGAATAATATTACGCGGTTTGAGGAAATGATGCGGTTCCTGCCTTGGTACTACCGGGACAGCAAAATTATGAACGGCATTATCCAGGGCGACGCAAAAGAGATTGAGGCATTACGGGCGGGGATTCTGTTTGTATTGGCTCAGTTATACGTTGACACCGCGACCGACTACGGCCTAAAGCTGTGGGAGCGTGAACTTGGGATTACGCCCAAAGAAGGCGCGCCCATAGAATTGCGGCGGGCGCAGATTAAAGCGAAGCTGCAGATGGCCACAATTATGACTCCGAAGCAGATTGAAAATATCGCGAACCTTTTCACCAAAGAAGGGCTGGCGCAAGTCTCGGAAGTTCCCAAAAGCTACCACTTTCACATTAAAGTACCTTACACGGATTTGAAGTGGCCTAAGGAGCTGAAAGAGGCCATCAACAAAGCAAAGCCCGCGCACCTTGGGTACGATGTTATTTTGTCGTGGGGGCGGCGATTTTTCCTCAATTGCGCGGGGGGCGTTGACCTTGTTGAGATTCCCGGCAGGGAATGGACAGAGACGCAGACTCATATCCTTTTTGACGACGGCCTAAACGCAGCCGGGGAGACGGAAACCGTCACGCACACCGAAACCACCACCACAGAGCATAGCGATTATGTTTATGGGGCGGGGACGGTAAACGGCAGATTGCAGCTAAACCGTACAGGGGAATTTTCCCGCGAAGAAAAGGACATGGGCGGGGAGGTTACAGAGCGTTGGAGCGTGTTTATCGGAGCGCGAACCAATTCGAGGGCGTCCCCTTCTACCAACAACGCAGCCAAAGAGGCGCGCAGTCGGACGTACCACGTTGCTGATTGGCAGGAAGTTGAGAACCGCCACGGGAAAGCCCTAAACGCGGCAGGGGGCGGCAAGGTAAAGCGCTGGACGACCACGGACACAAGGACGTGGACAGAAAAGCGGTACAAGAAGCCCGCTCCGTACTACGCCTTGAACAAGGCAGGGACAAAGACCGTCACCCGGCAGGACGTTGGAGAAGATGTGACCGTACAGGAAATTATCTTCAAAGGAGACACCACCAACGGCGGCAAGCCGGAAATGCGGCAGGAGGAAACCACTACAACGAAGATAACCCGTAATATTATCTTCTTGGACGGCGGGCGACTGAATGCCAGAGGCGCGGCAAAGCTGAACGCGGCAGAGAGTCGGCAGGATAGCCAGACGGAAACGACAACGAAGGTCAACACCTTCTACCTTTTCCACGGGGCGACCCTCAACGGCGGCTTGAAGGCAAACAGCGGTCAGCACGAAACCCGGCAGAAAACAATTCATATACCGAAGTGGCGCGATGTTATTAAGCGCAGCGGGGCGACCGTTACGAACAACACAAAGCACCACAGCACAACGGTAGAGATTAAACACACCATACCCGGCAGGATAGAAAAGAAGTTCAACCCGAAACGGGGGACGCTCCTCAACAACCATGCCGTATTGGGATATATGACACTTTAGAAGGAGGATTCACAAGATGAGTGAAAACATCGTCAGATACGCGGGGGACAGCACGACCCGCGAATTATGGGAGAATGGCCCTACGGCGGCTACCGGCTTTTCCAGAGTTTTAAGCCCCGGTCAGCGCAATTTCTCGATGGTGGCGTTTCAACAGGCAAAGCCCCTGCTCGACTCCGAGCTGAACCTTGTTCAGCAGATTCAGAACAAGCTCAGAGCAGACCTTGTCAGAACGATGTTGAAACCGGGCATTATCACCCTCAACATGGAGACGAACATCACCGACAAGAAAAACACCGTTAGATTGTCGAACGGCCTTGCGAATATGAACGGTTGGTTCATTAACCTGTATGGTCAGAATAGAAACGACAATAAAAGCGATGTTATTTTTCCGGCAGCACCGTACAATGGCACCCGTGAGGATTTGGCTTTCCTCGAATGTTGGTTTGAGGAAGTTGCACCGACGGGCAGCCCAGAGGACGACAGCGAAAACGTATACAAGTACGGCGGCGTCAATTCCGGGACGGTGGCGAACGATATTCTCGACCCCACCGCTGAAGACGAAACCACGCGCCGGATTCAGCTCCGTTGGAACATCCGCACCGTAACCGATGTGAATTTCACAAACTATCCGAACGGCGTTGACAACAGCGCGAGAGTCAAGGCAAAGGGCGGCAACAGCACCGAAACCGATTATGCCTTTACTCATGTAGGAGACGGCCTGTACAGAGCAGGAGACGGCTCAAATGCGGCTTGCACGGCGTTGTATTGCGTAGATGGGTATGTGTACGCAATTCCTCTGATTCGCGCTCACAGACGCAATCAGACGGCGTATGACGCAACGGAAAATCCCTACGGCGCACCGACCTATGGTAGCGGCGTTGAGATTCCTACGCGCCTTTATCACGATGTTATCGACGCGCAGGACGTCCAGGTGCTTTTCCCGGTTGCCACGGCCTACCAGCAGGGCGGCGACTACGAGAGCGAAAAGGCCATTATGAAAGAGCTTTTTCAGCAGGTACGGCAGCAGGGCGTCGAGCTCGAGACTTGGAAAAATCAGCGGATTCAGCAGGGCGTGACCATGATTTCAAACAAGTTTGTCATTAGCGGCGCAGTCGTGAACCCTATCGCAGGTACGCGCAATGTTAAGGTGACAAAGACCGGGACTTACACAGCGGGCAATTATTCCCTGCTTTATGTCGATGGCCATATCATCAGCATTACAGACACGCAGGACAGCGTAGCGGCAGTACCGACGAACGACACCACCGAAAGCAAGACCTACTACGCCTATATCGACGGCAGCGGGGAGAATTACACCGTACAGGTCGGCGCAGAAGTTCCCACGGGTAAGCTCGGCCTTTACCGTATCATTGTTCCGGCAGGAGACAGCGCAGCTAACCTCAATTCTGTAACCTTTACGGATATTCGCAGAGTTGAGAGCAATTACAGGAATTTCTACAACGTTCTTCCCGCAACGCAGGTGGATCTACCGTACAGCGCAATTGGCGAAAACTACGACGTAGATTTGACCGTAGAAAGCACGGCTCGCAACCGTAACACCGTTGTTGAGGTTACGCAGAAAACAGAGGATTTCTTTGTTATCACAAGCCGGGGCGAAGCGGATAACATTATGGTACGCTGGACGCTCAAGCAGCCCAAAGCGTAAGAAGGAGGTTATGGCTCAATGTTTGTAAAGAAGGTTACAAAGAAATGGCGTAAATGTGAGTATGTACCGTACGGCGTAGAAGGCAGCGTCCTTTTTGTCGGCCAGGGCGAAAATACGGTAAGCATTGACCTTGAAGCAGAACAGGCAGACCGGGCAAAGTCAATCCGCATTGCGCAGGATTACAGCGGTACGCTCGTTTTTGAAAACAGCAAGTACCGTACGGCGTTGCTTTTGGATATCCCGCCGGAAAGAACGCGGCTCGTGGAAACCGGGGAGCTCAACGAAAAAGACGAACCTATCAAGATTGTTGAAAAGATTCCCGTTGACGTTGACAATTGCTCGATTACTCTTTTCCCGTTGGAGTTTCCGCTTGAAAAAGAGGACGCAGGGCATACCAATAACAATACCGTTATGTGAGAGTTGAAAGGAGACTACAAACATGGAAAGTTTCATCATTGACAAAGACAGAAAAGCAGTAGAGCACGTTTCCGGCGGCAAAATGACGCTTATTTATGACAACGCGGGCAATCCGTCTGTAATGTGTGTGATTCCGAAATTCCGCATGGAAGATGTTGACGCGAACCTTGGAACGGGCGTACACCCGGCTTTTCTGGTGCACGGAAAAGAAGTGCCGGAAATTTTTATCTCGAAGTATCAGAACGTTATCGCAAACGGCAGAGCCTACTCGCTTGCGCATGAAGACCCGAAAGCCTACATCACCTTTGACCAGTCGAAAGCAGCTTGCGACGCAAAAGGCCGGGGCTGGCATATTATGACCCGCGCTGAATGGGCGGCTATTGCGTTGTGGTGCAAGGCGAACGGCTTTATGCCCAGAGGCAACACGGCCTCCGGCAGAGCTTATGACGCGCTGCATGAATGCGGCGTTATGGGCGGCGACGCTCGCACCCTTACGGGCAGCGGTCCCGTGACGTGGAACCACGACAACACCCCGTACGGCATTAGCGATATGTGCGGTAACATCTGGGAGTGGAACGACGGCATGAAGATTATTGACGGTCGTATCTATATCCACGGCGAAGATGGCGTGGCCATGAACAATTTCGACACCGCGAACCTCGAAGGCAATGTCAGCGGCTGGGTAAATACGAACGCCTTCTACATGGGCGACGGCATGAAGATTGGCGCAGCTCGTGCCAACGCAAAAGGCTATGACGGCAACTTCAAAGACCTTGTAGCAAACAGCGGTTTCACGATTCCGAACACTCTTAAGCAGCTCGCGCTCGCTCCTACTACGGGCAACACGACTGACGACCATTTCTACTGCAACACCGAAGGTGAGCGTATCCCGTTATCGGGTGGCGCTTGGGGCAACGGCTCGGATGCGGGCTTGTTCGATTTGTATTTGTGCGACGTTCGTTCGACCTCGTACGGCGGCGTCGGTTTCCGCTCCGCTTATATTGCGATTTGACCCTTGATACTTGTGTTTTGCAGGGGCGGGCGGCAGCCCGTCCCCAGCATTACAAAAAGATTCAGCAAGACATATAGACATTTGGAAAGGTTGA
>Ga0256405_10008143_pt1 | contig 15215 bp, 21 predicted proteins | sample RumenRJG_02DNA_FD_189096 | JGI IMG/M metagenome (GOLD analysis project Ga0256405, IMG submission 189096) | Bovine rumen microbial communities from Lethbridge, Alberta, Canada - RJG_02 | ecosystem: Host-associated > Mammals > Digestive system > Stomach > Rumen | place: Canada: Alberta... | reverse complement strand
TTTGACGAGTTCGGAGAAGATGTTTTTGTGGACCTTGGAAAGATGTTCCTGGAAGACTTCACAGAAGCCTACGGCCAGGAGTTTGACCGCCAGTGTCTGATTGCAGAGGACGACCCATTTACAGGGGCAATCAATATGGAACAGGCAGAGGTTTGCAGAATCGAAAGCACGGATGAAAGCAAGCTTACATACCTCGACTTCAGAGTTGCCGAGCTTAAGGTTGAACCGGAAGAAAGAAAGTATTGCAAATGGTTCTTGAACGAAACAGTTTTAAATCACATTGCAAACATTCAGGACGACAACCACAACCCTATCTGGAGAAAGCCGGGCGATGGAATGCCAGGAAGAATCGACGGATACGATGTTGTAGAAAGCCGCCTGATGCCGCAGCTTGCCGACCTCGAAGCCGACAGCGTGATTGCCATCTTTATGAATCCAAAGAGAATCATCCACGGCAACCGCAAGGGAATCGAAATCAAACGTTTCGATGAAACAACAGAGAGCTTGGAATACGGAGAACTTTTTATGCGCTTCCGAAAGCGTGACGGCTTCCTCGTGACAAGACCAAAGAAAAATATGGTCCTCCTCAAAACTGCAGAGGAATAACCCAGAAACCAAAGAGCAATATATATTGCCCTTTGGAAAGCGGGGGCGAAAAAACTAAAAACCGAAGTGAAGGCAAATGCAAGGCTGCGCAGCACCGCGACAGCGGCTTGGCCTTGTATTTGACTGAACGGAGGTTATACTTTCCTGAGCCCTGCTTTTCCAATCGGAGCTAGTATGCATCCATTTCCATTTGAAGAATTACAGAAAATCTTAGAGCTTAAAGACACCGAACTCATAACAGACGAATTACTCTTTAATTCAGTTTTGACCACGCTTGAAAAGAAGCTCGGCTATTCATTGGAAGATAAAAACTACAATGAAATCCAGACTGTAAAAGATCATAAAGTTTACACAGATAACGACAACATCACAGAGATGGTAAACATCTTAGATATGAACACAAAAGAACGTGTTCCAAACTGTATAATAAACGGGAGAGAAATCTTCCTACTCTCTACCGAATATGAAGGACATGTTTTATTTCTGAATTACAATGCAGGTTTTACTCCAGAAGACTTTCCTGCAGATTTGAAAGAAGTAATCATTAAACTATTTCTCTTGAAAAAGAAAGAGTTTATTAAAACTCAAAATCACGAAGATGATTATTCATTTGAGATACCACAGGATATACAAAATATACTTGATATATACAGAAGGAAGAACTGGTAATGAGAGGCTTTTTGACAATCTATGAAAGACTTGAAGAACTGCTGCTTAATAAGCTTTCAGAATATATTGATAGATGGAATAAGGAAAACTCAGATGAATTTAAATTTGAATTAAAGCATTTTACAAACCAGAATATGAATCCAGGAATAGAAAGGTTCCCTTATTTCGCCCTAACTATTGATGAAAAGGAACAAGGCAAAAAAGACAGAATCATCGATACCATAAATTACAGATTCAATTTTGAATTTTTCTATGAGAAGGATGATATACCAGCCTTTGAAAAGACTCTCTGCTACCAGCATATAATTTGCGAAATGCTTAATGAAGATGATTTTGAATATTGGATGAACTTTGAAGTGCCGAAGCTGACACAGAAGAAGTTTGAGTTATTGGTACATGTGGAATGGTGATAATAAATTAAGATTATTCAAAACGTTTCTTAATATCTGAAAAAGCCTGGTCAATAGATTTTACACGGCCCTGTATAGCATCATCGTAACCTTTCTGCATTTTGTCATTGAAGACTGTTTCAGATTCTGTAAGAGAATTCATTTTATTAGAATCAGTTTCTTCATCTTTCAATTCTGTATAGTACGGCATAATAAACCTCCACGGCTTTATTATAATATATAGAGAAATATTTTAAAACATAAGTCAGAAATTGTGCCAACAGAAACGGCACAATTATGAAATTTGAGATTGGCAAATATAAAAGGCAACAAAATATGGATTAAGATATATATGAATTAAAGACTGCTGTTGAAAACTCAATATACCGTTATTTTATTCCGATAAATTATTATGGAGAAAAAATTTTATGAATTCACAATATAAAAACTTAATTGCAAAAGAATTTAGAGATTGTGTTGATGGAACTATTACAAGAATATTTAGCAACGAACAAACTTACAGACCTTTCCATACAGCCCTGCTATCTGAAGATGTAATTTTTTGGAGCGGATTTGAACGTTCATTCAGTACATCTTTTGGACAGCGTGTTATTGAAGAAATAGCAAAACTTGCCGCTTTATCTAATGGTGCAACTCAAGCACAACGTCAACAGATAACATTTGTAGATATTGATGAAGGTTATGACGAAGCAATAAGGGATCATATTCAAGGATTGAGAACAAATACTGAAACAGCACGAGACTGGGATTCTGCAATTGCAAAAATTAAATCAGCAAAAACAACTGGTAAAATTAAAACCTTACGTGTGATTTCTGATTTATGGTGGCAAAAAGATGGTGTAGATAATTACATCAGCTTAAAGACCGTAAAACCGAATATTGACCAGACGGCAGTCGCAAAAGAAGATTGTTTGCATTTGAAAATTGCAAATCCAAATTGTAATGCATATTTTGGTTTACCGTATAATCCTTATGGAGAAGACAAATCATCTTATGCTTTTAATCCGCCAATGGGTATTTTTGATTTCCACAAAGATTCTGTTGTTTTGATTGGAAAAGAAATGTGGGATACAATAGGTGGAAAAGATTGTTATGAAGAACTTCTGGAAATAGCAAAAGAAGTTGGTAAAGAAACAAAAGATAAAATTAATAATTTAAGGAATTAAAATAAAAAAGGTTGGACAACAAATCCAACCTTTTTTACGTTATACGGCATATTCAAGAACTTCAGACTCTTCTTGTTTCTTAAGACGTTTCTCAATAAGTTTTCTTATCGAAACATCGTCTGTATAAGTATAACGAGAGAAAGCAAATCCTTCTGGTGGTAAAATTAGAGGCTGATTAGATACCAGATTAACAACCTGTTTTCCAATAGCAAATCCTAAACTAATTGGCACTGCATTACCAATCTGCTTATAAATATCTTTCATTTCACCAAAGAATTTCCAGTCATCCGGGAACTCCTGGATTCTTGCATATTCTTGAATACTTAATGGTCTATCCTTATCAGGATGACACAAATCCGTAGCTGGCATTGTTGGATCAGTTACTAAAGTTGGAGAAGGTTCATCCCAACCTACACGACGGAAGAAACCAGTTTTTCCACCACCAAGTTTTAACTTTTCTCCCATAGCTTCATACTGAACTTCTTGTGGAAGATGTTTCCAATATTGTCCGGCTTTCAGCATCTTAAAATACTTTAATCTGCGCTCTGGGAACTTCATTGATTTCTGTTCTTCTTCATTTAAGTCAGAAATCACTTCACGTACTGTACGCCATTTAGGAAGCCCGAAATTTCCGAACTCATCATTTGTTGGTGGTAAATAAGGAACCTTATTTCCATCGCGAGAACAGAAGAAAACTACACGTTCGCGCTTTTGTGGAGCTCCATAGTTAGCTGCATTATAAAGATTGAATGTTACTGTATAACCGCCTTCTTCAAGCTTTTTAAGAATGTACAGTAAAGCTCCGCCTTTCTTCTCTTCAGGAGTTTTTGCAGCGAAACCATATCGACTTTCAAGTTCTTCACATTCAAATGGGGCAGATAAAATACCTCTAACATTTTCAATAACAGCATATTTTGGACGAAGCTCAAGGATTCTATCAATAAAAGTTAGGAATACGTTTCCTCTTTTATCCTGGAAACCTTTTCTAGCTCCTGCAGTACTGAATGCCTGACATGGTGGTCCACCAATAACTAAATCGATATCTTGTGTTTCGGAGATATTTGCAAACTTTCTGATTTCAGAAGCATTATAATTATTTATGTCGCCGATTAAACCAATATCTGGTCGATTTAGTAAAATAGTTTTACGAGCATTAGGTTCAATTTCAGAAGCTATTAGAGGATGAATGCCTGCCTTTTCTATACCATAATCTAGCCCCATGGCTCCAGAAAAGAAGCTTAATGCAACAATATCAGGAATATCGTTATTCTTGCGAACTTGATCTGGCACATCTTTGCATAGCTTAAACATTGTGTCATTGTCATTAAGAATATTTGGACTTATAACCCAGGTTTTTCCAACTTGTTCAGCAGGAATTTTCTTATCGCGAATAAGTTTTCTAACATACTGAGGTGTACAATTTAAATGTGTTGATAAATCTTCAACTGATAGGTACTGCTTATTTGTTTCCATAAGGAAATGATAAACAATCCATTGCTAAAAGTCAAGAAGAAAATTCGTATCGAATATAAAAAAAGGTTTACTCTTCTCCAAACTCTTCAAGATTAGCAGCTGTATAAACTGTTTTTGCTTTACCGTTTACATAAGTCTCGCTAACCAAAATTGTCTGACCTCTCTTTTTGGTATAAAAGTCAGATGTTAATTTTTTGAAATAAGCTCTACGTGGGTGAGACATAACAGTTCTGGTTGAAGATGCTTTTATCATTTCATCGACTTTTTCTGCAATGATAATATTTCTTGCATTTGCAGCTGTATATTCTTCTTTGAGATTTTTAGGCGGGCCATCTTCAATACATTCTGGGAATGTATTGAGATAAATCAATGTATTTACAGCTAACTGGAAATATTCAACAACTCGCTGTGCAGATTCTGAATTATCTTTTACCAGAGTTTTATAATCTTCTACACAGATATAACCAGGATTAGAACCAACAAGCCAGGTAAACACAAGCTTCTTAGTTTCCGGATTATATGTGAAACTGAATGCATAACCTTTATCATTAGCTTCATAAGGAATATGTAAACCGAAGTCTAACATTCTTTCTTTCTCGCCGGTTTTAATTACATCACCTAAAGTCGTTAATGCCCCGCCATCAATTTCTAATCCCATTTCAAAAATGGTTTGCATTAATCCGTCGAAATCTTTTATTGGTAGACTTTGTAAGAAATCTCGAAGTGATTTATCTACAAAAAACAGATGTAAAAAATCTTTCTGGGTATCAGCGTAAAACATATCGCTGATTAAAATATTTGCCTGTACCGGTCTTCCATCTGGCATAAATGGATTTGTAATTTGAGGAGTCATCCAAGTCCAGATATATTCTTTTACGCTTAAATCCTTATTTGCTTTTCTTGCTTTTTTATAAGCTTCTCTTAGAACATAAAGAGGTTCGCTGTACCAGATTTTTTTACCCATATAGTTTTATACCTCATATTAAGATTTCAACAAATCATCTTTCACATGATATAAAATATTCATGATAATTAGATAACTTGATTTTGGAATTGAAATATTCTGAGCTAATGTAACAAGATGGTCTACGATGAAATCAATTGCGCTATCGATGAACAGATTTGTAAAATCATCAACAGGTTTTTCTACATTTGAAACTGTAACAGCCAATGCTGATGAATGAACAAAATTACATGCTAATTTATAAACTGGAGAATAAGATAAATAACCAACTTTTTCGGCCATATACTCTAATTTTCTATCTCCTTTCTTTTCAATTACCTTTGCTGTCCATCCATATGTTTTTTCAAAACCTTCTAAATGTGAATTTACAGCAGAATCAAAATTCGTTTGAGCGTCTGTTGTTACTGTTTGAGAATCTTCTAAGATTTTATGAAAATCAATATGAAAATGTTCCATAAAATCATTTTGTAAAACAGGATATTTTGCAATAAATAAAAAGATTATGAGATTCTCGTATAAAGTTCTGTACAATGGAATTATTGAATAATCACAACCAGCAACATATAAAGTGGTAATTGCTCTAAAGTGTTGAACACCATTAAATGCTAATTTGAAGTATAAATCCTGATCGTTAGGATATGGCGGGTTTAATGTAGCTAATATATTATAAACATCTTCGCAGAGTTGATAAAAATATAAAAGTTTTTTTGATTTAGATTTTTTTTCTTGAAGTCTATCTTTCTCAAAATCCTTTTTATTCTCAAATGATTTATCAGTTATATTATCATAATTTAGTTCAATCTGATTTATAAAACTATTAAGAGCAAATTGAAATTTTTCATTGTTGATAACACCAGCCTGGTTAATCAGCTCATCATCTGAAAAAGGACAACTTTTCAAGAAGGCTGTGAGATATGTATATAAATCATTGATTTTATGTTTCATTAAAATTTCCTCATTTATTATTATATCATAAAATATCTACTTTCCTATATCCTAACAATAATTAACCCATAGGAAACGGTATCTAACCTTAGAATGTCCTTATGAGAATTCAAGGTAGAGACTGCACACTGACTGTTTCAAGAGACGGTGAATTAACTCCATTACCATACAGCGAGGAAACTGTAAGATTAACGTCGAAAGGCTACGTGCTGCCTGAATGTATCGGTAAAAGGAACAGGGAGAAAACTGTTATCACTCATAAAGAAATTGAAGGCTGCTTTATTACGCGGCTGGATTATTCTGTGATACAGTGCCTGTTCCTTTTGTTTTTTTATGACAACGAAAGCTTTGACCTTTATGCTGACCGCGGCTTTGAAAAAATCATTTACAGGAATGTGAACTTTAAGGCCTTTGAGCTACGCGGTGTGAACGGCGAAGCTTTTAAGCTTAGAGTTGATGTAAAAAGTTCGGAAGAATCTTTTACAGAAAACTGGCCTATGAATGTTCCTGACCTTTCCTGGCAGAAGCAGAGAACCTTCTTCTTTAACGGGCACTCCGTTATTGCAGACTTACAAACACTTCCTCTAGTTTACCGCTTTGAGCTTGCTGTTGATTATAAAAGCGACGCCAGGATTACTCTTAAACTTTATTTTCCGCTCTCTGCAGAACACTATCCCCTCTCTTCAAAAATTGAAAAGCTTACAATATGGATTGATGTGAAAGAAGGAATCTGGCTGGACCTTTATGACCTTGTGCCGATTTCTGATTTGTGTGATATAAATTGCGCGGATACTGTGCTTTGTAATCAGCTTTTTAAGGTGACCGGCATTATGGTTTTGAATATCAGGAACGCAGAAAAGAATCTTCAGATTGTAATTTAGCGTTAACTATTAGGTAGTACAAATTAACACATAGGAAACGGGGTGTGGGCTTACACTCTGAGTATGAAGTTTTATGAAGTTCCGCCTGAGGTTGAGAACGCAATCAAAAATACAGATAGCCGCCCCTTTGTAAGAGTTGTTTTTGAACTTAGCAGCGGAGACCTTTATGTCCGCGATTCTGACATTCTTGAATGTGTGATGACTTCTTATAAAAACGAAGACGGCGGCATTGTAAATATAGGTGAAATCCTTCTGGATAACTCAAGAGATATTTACGATGTATTTTCCAATAACGAGTTTTGTCCTGGGCTTGGTGTTCAGATCTGGTACTGCTTTGGCGAGAGAACTAATACTTTCTTCCGTTTTCATATGTTTGTGGATGATGACGGCTTTCAGCTTCAGATGACTGGCCATACAGATATGACCTGCAAGATAAGACTGATAGACCTTTCTAAAAAACTTGATGATACAAAGCTGCAAAGAAACTGGACTGATGCACAGGTGATTGTTCACTCGGTTGTTTGCGACAGAACACATCCGGAAAACTCTCTTGTTCATATTATTGCGGCTCGCGGTGGAATTGGTGCAAATGAGATAAACTGCGGAACTCTTAATTTTGATATTCCTTATGTTGTTGTTGCAGGCTCTGCCTGGAAGGAGCTTTGTTCTTTAGCTAAGGCTTATAACGCTGTTGTGGAATGTGGTAAGGATTTGACTCTGAGCTTTATTGAAAGCCCTTATGACTTACAGAATGAGTACAGCGAAGAAGCCTGCTTTAGTCTTAATGAAAATGAGATTACTCATTTCCGCTTTTTTAATAACCGCGATAAGTATGCAAATAATGTAAGGCTTAAATATACCCGTTATGTTCAGACAGAACGCCAGGAGCTCTGGTCTTATTCGGATGCGCCTGTGTGGTACGACGAGGATATGCAGCCTTATTATCCTTTTACTGATGATTCAAGAAAGATAATTTCTGACAACGATTACGAGGCTATTTACACAGCAAAGAATGAGGAAGGAAAAACACGCAACGTTGTTTATGCGGATTCGATAGACAGTGAGCAGGACTTCTTAGAGGCGATGGAAGTTACCGGCGAGGATAAGCCTGTTGTGATTCAATACGACACGACTACTTATAAAGACCGGGCAATTGTGCAGCTGGGCCGTGACGGAAAACTTATTGGAGTTCGTAAGGCTTCGATTACTGGCCGGGCAATTATTTCAGAAACTAACTACAGCGTATTTGTAAAAGATGATGAGGAGATTGCAGCTCACGGACAGATTGTTCGAAACATTACTTCTAAATATTTAAGTGATGATTTATTTGAGAGTGAGCCTTTCTGCCAGAGACGTGCAAAAGATTTTCTTAATGAATGTGTGAACTGCAAAGGCGCTTATTATCTTACAACTTATATTCCTCTTATTCATGCTCGTGTTGGTGCTTTTATGGATATAAGGCTTAAGGGTGCCAGTAGCTATAAGAAAGTGAGAATTGACGAGCTTACTTTCAGATATAAAAAAAATGAAGCATTTAGTAGTGAATTATGGGTAACAAAAGTTTAGAGGTGGTAAAGCTAAAAATTGCTTTCGCAATTTTTTTAACGCTTTGCTATATAACAACGGCCGCCAGCGGCCTTACACATCTGAGATTTGGGTTACGCGAGTTTAAGGGAGGTGCGTTATAGAAAAAATTGAATTGCTGGTTGAGTCTATGAACGGCTTACAGGTTGAGCTTTCTGGATTCAGAGCTGAAATGAAAGAGTTTAAGAATGCTGTTGAAAAAAGGATGGATTGTCTGGATAACAGGTCCACTGCCTGCCAGTTTAATCCAAATGTTTGTGCAACGGCCAGGCGGCTTGAAGAGCATATTAAGGCGGACAACGGAAAAGCCGGAAGGAATATGGCTGTGATTGCCTGTGTGATTTCCTGCTTTAATGTGGCGGTTACAGTGATTACTTTGATTGTTCGGGGGATGTGATGGATAACAATAATAATTTGAGGATGCGGCTGATGCTTGAAGCTGAAAAAGAAATTGTGGAAGGACTTAGCGAAGCGGAACGCTACCGCTACTTTCTTGGCCGCATGCAGTTTCTTCGTTATGAGAGCGGAAAAGAAAATCTTATAAGCTCGGACTGTTCGGGCTCGGTTTGTCTTGCCCTCTTGCTTGCGACTGGTTGTGCAATTCGTGTTACGGCAGATGCTTTGTTTAAGAAATATTTTACAAAGAAGAATCCGGAAAAGAACGATATTCAGGCAGCCTTTTTTATGACGCTTTATGACAGAAAGCTTGGAGCAAGACTTTATAAGGAAAATGAAATTTGTCATGTAGCTGGTGTTTGTGGCCGTGATGTTGTGCTTAACTGTGTTGAGCCTTATTCAGAACTTAGAAGCTTGAGCGACATGAAGCCTTATTATCAAGCAAATGATTACAGAATTATTGTGAGAGGCCTGGACCGCCAAGCTTTGCAGAAAGCTAGTGATGACAATGTAGATTTGTTTGGAGCTGACTATCAGTTTGAGCAGATTCGAAATGCAATTGACGGAGTTCGCGGATGATTAGTTTTCGTTTTCAAAGATTGGTTGAAAAGCTTCTGAGCGTGAAGTTTGTAATCTTTATTGTTGCGACTGTGCTTTTGTGCTGCGGCGTTCTTGGCGGCGCTGAATGGCTGACTGTGGCTCTTACGGTAATTGCCGGAAGAGAGATTCAGAAGTTTAAGGACTTTAAGTTTTCAAGGAAGGAAACGGATGAAGAAAGTTTGGGAAGTGATTAAAAAGATTTTCATTTGGCTGGGGGCTGTGTTTGTGGCGATATTCACGGTTCTCTTTGTGAAAGAAAGACAGATGGTTTCGGCAGGTTCAATCACCGCGAAGGAGGATATTGATGAAATCAATGCTAAGGCTGCGGCTAAACGGGAGGAAGCGGTTGCTCGTATTGAGCGTGCTGATGCTCGTGAGCTTGCAGAATCTTATGGCTCAGTCTGCGACGCAATCAGCGACGGAAAAGAAAGATTCAGACAACGTTGCAAGCGAGCTGACAATTGAGGAAGTTATGGAAATTGCAGAAGAAGAAATTGAGCGTACTGCTCAGGAAGCTGTGAAAGCTGCTTTGATAGAAGTTGGCGGCGAGCTTGCTTATGAAAAAGAAAGAGCTGATGAACTTGAAAAACAAAAGCTTTCGTTGGAAGCAGAAAATAAAAGATTAAAGGAAGAAGCCCAGAAAAAGAAAGAACAGTTCTTTTATGGTGCTTTGATTGGTGGAACCGGCGGCGTGATTGTTACGTCGCTGGTGTTTGGTTTGATTATGGGAGTATGTAAATGATTAGTTCAAAAGGAAAAGTTAGAGGCTTGGTTACTGTTACGGTTCGCGACTGTAATGGTCATGTAAAGTATTTTAAGAATGGATTCTGGCGTAATCTTTTTAAGCTGAAAGAACGCCCAATGATTTTCCGTCATCACAACACTATCACTAATCAGGGTGATGGAATGATTGCGGATCTTTTGATTTCGAATCCGACTCAGGACAAGGTTGATGCCACCAACGGCTATATGCGTGTTGGAACCGGCTGGACCGGAAGCACACCAAAGAACAATACAGGAGTAAACACTCCGACAGGTTCTTTCAAAAAGCTTGATTCTACTTATCCGAAAACTCAGGCGGCTTTTGGTTCTTCCGGACAGAATGTTGTTCTTTACCGCACAAGCTTTGCTGCAGGTGATTTGAATGCAAACGGAATTAACGAAGTTGCTTTGATGAACGGAAATACAGCTGCCGCTAAGTGCCTGGCTTATGCTCAGATTACTCCGAGTGTAAACGTGACTTCTGCAGACAGCCTTCAGATTGACTGGCAGATTACTGTAAGCGGAGCTTAATATGGGAACCACCATAGCGGGTAATCAGCATATAGGTAGTAATTATCTCAAAGAGCATTACATCTGGGCAGGTCCTTCTCTGGGTGGAATTATTGCTAATGTAGAAATGTATGAAGAAGATTATATTTTCGTTTATCAATACAATCCAACTTATGACCAGAGAGATGATGGAGAATACGCTATTGAGTTTTATTACTATTACAGAAAACCAACCTCACAAGAGTTCTGGAATTATCTTTATGACCCGGATTCTTTTTACATCTATCCTTTTGTGGCTTGGTACAATGATGAAGCTCGTTATGGACCTGTAGGAAAATGGGAAGGTATTTCAACTTATGATTCTAGGAAAATCTCGCTTGTAGGTCGTGAATCTGGATGGATTCATATTACACTTCATCTAGACGAACCAATATGGGGACGATTTACAGAAAATGGGAATACTTATACGATGCCGCTTTATATTGGAATATATTCTCCTGTGCCTGTTTTCTGTTGGGATAATTCTGTTTCTGGTGGAGAGACGATTATTCCTTACGAGCTTAATTGGGACTTTGAAGAATATGAAGATGACACACTTTATGAGATTTTAACAGGTGGTTATCTTGAAGATTGTTATTTAAGCAGAAGACAGATAAATGAATATCCAAGTTTTTATATTACTTACCACGATACTACACCAGATGCCTATAATTATTCTGTAAATGAACAGGCTGCCATAAATGTGAGTTCTGCAGTAAACAGAAAATCTGTTTTGAAAAAGATTGTTAGTGAAATAAAAGCTGTGACTGGAACTGCAGGAAGACATCAACTGCATATAAGAAATGCCGGAAACCATGGTATTGGAGTTTCTGACAGTTTCGCAAAGCGGATGTATTTTGCAAGGCTGCTTTCTGAAAGAAAAAGTATGGCAACTCTTTTAAGTCGCAAGAATTTTATGAAACGTCAGTTTAATGATGTGTTTGAGCCTGTGGCTTTGAAAGATTACCAGAGACTTCTTTTTAGAAACAGCGATGATGCTTTAATACCTGCAGATTCGATGGGGAAATCTTTGAGCTGGACAAGACTTCTGGAGCTTAAACCTGAAATTGAAACTGAGGTTATAAGAAAACAAGTTGTCTTCCGCAATAATCTTGATGAAGTACAGCTGGCGGCTTTGCCTTTTGCATCCCGATTATTTTTCAGAGCGGTTCAAACTGTTATGGGCTTTTGGGATTGGCTTAGAGGAAAAATCAGAGAAGCAAATAATGTGGTGACTTTGTTCTGTCCGATTTCGACAGAGATTGAATTGGAGTGTCGTATATGAAATGGCTTTTCAGAGCGAAATCAAAATTAAGAATTATTATTGATACTAAGTGCGACCTTTCAGGTTATGAGACTGTTTCTATTTGGGCGAGGAAGCCTGATGGAAATGTGGTGAACTTTCCTGCAGTTGTAAAAGATGTTGAGAACGGAATTATCTTTTACGACGTGGTAGATGAAAATGACATTGACCTTAAAGGCTGGTGGATCATTTGGCCGGAAGTTATTTTTGATGATGACAGAACTGCGGCAGGAAGAGCTGTGAAAGTTTTTGTTCACGAGGCTGGCAGCTTATGAAAAGAAATATAAAGGTGTCGCAGGATTACATTCCAATGGACTGCTGGAATGAGGCGAAAGATTTTTATCTGACGCTTCGTGATGATGTAGATATTTATAAAAAGTTTAAAATCTTTCCAGATATGAAGCCAAGCGAAGAAGCTGAAAAGTTTGCGGCCTGGTTTACTTTGGAACGTTTTGTTGATTATCCTCGTTCTTTAATTTTGATTTATGAGCACATGGATGAAATTAATAAAAAGACCGGGGACTATGGTGTGCTGGATGGCTATGGGCAGCTGCAGTTTAAGCTGATTCAGATGTACAGACTTTTGAAAGAAAACGGAATGATAGATGAGTGAAATAGATTTTTCTAAAAATGAAAAAGCGGTCCTCGAAGAAATCGGTCTTGAAATGAAGGCGAATAAATACGTAAGCGGTGAAATGCAATTTACCGACCTTACGAACACGCTTTACTTTTTGAGAGCTTATGAAGACTCTATCCGCTACTGTATTACCTGGGATAAGTTTCTTGTGTGGAACGGAACTAACTGGGAGATTGATGCCCGTGGTTTTGTGCAGGAGCGTATTCCGATTTTTATTCATCAGATGTACAGAATTATGCGTTTTATAAATGACCGTATATTGAAAGCTGATTTTGAAAAGCATCTTATTAAGAGTGAAAGCTTCCGCCGCATTCAGGCAATTGTTGGACTTTTGAAAATGCAGCCTTCTATCAAGGTAATTGAAAAAGAGCTTGATACTGATATTTATCTTTTTAATGTTGAGGGGCTCACGCTGAATCTGAAAACAGGAAAAGCGAGAGAGCCTAATATTAAAAATTTGATTACTAAGAAGAGCCTTTTTGTTTATAACAAGGAAGCTGATTGTCCTACTTGGAAAATGTTTCTGATGCAGATTTTTAATAAAGATACTCAGTTGATAAGGTTTATCCAAAAGGCCTGCGGCTATGCCCTTTCCGGAGATGTTAGTGAACAGTGTCTTTTTATTCTCTGGGGAACCGGTGCAAATGGAAAATCAACTTTCTTAAATGTTCTTTTGCAGCTATTCGGAGATTATGGTTGCAGCACAGGAATTGAAACCTTCACAAAAAAGAATAAAGAACAGAGCAACGACCTGGCACGTCTTAAAGGAGCAAGACTTGTTACAACAAGCGAGCTGGAACAAGGAAGTCCTATGAGTGAGAGCCTGATTAAAAGCGTCACCAGTGAAGATTCTTTGACAGCGCGATTTTTGTATGGAGAATATTTTTCTTTTAAGCCGACCTTTAAGATTTTTATGGCAACTAACCACAAACCAAAAATACGAGGAGCTGATAATGGTATATGGCGTCGTATCAAGATGATTCCTTTTACAGTCACAATTCCTCCGGAACAAAGAGATAAGAAACTTACAGAAAAGCTGATTGCAGAAAATAGTGGGATTTTGAACTGGCTGATTCAAGGTTATGCACTTTGGAAAAAAGAAGGACTAGAAGAGCCGGAAGCTGTGCGCCAGGCAAATGAAGAATATCGTATGGATATGGATGCGGTTGGAACTTTTGTAAATGACTGCCTTGAACTGGATGCAGCTTTACAGTGGCGACTTCATACTAAAGTTTTGTATGAGACTTATATCAAGTGGTGCAACAAAAATAATGAACGTGTTATGTCACAGAAGTGGCTTGGTCTTAGAATGAGCGAGAAAGGATTCAAAAGGATGAGTTCTAACGGACAGCGTTTTTGGCTAGGGCTGGCAGTAAAAATAGAATGGCGTGGCGAAGAAAAAAAGAAGTGGTGATACGAAACACTCTCCCCGATAGCGAGAGGCTTACCGTATAACGACCCGCAATTTTTGGAGGGTCGTCAACCACATGCTCAAGATGATTGATAATATGAACATGCAGTACTGGCATCCGATTGGCGCAACTACTCTTTATGAATCCTGCCTGCGTCTTGAGAAAAAGGGCTTAATTGAAGACACGGGGAAATCAGATAATAAAGCTGTTTACCGCATAACAGAGGCCGGCCGTGTAGAATTGAAATCTACAGTCTGTGAACTTTTTGAACGGGTTGATTATGATTCGGTCTGGTTTTGTCTTGCCGTGATGTATTCAGGAATCCTTTCAAAATCAGAACTTGAAGAAGAAAAGAAAAAGCGAGTTGCTCTTCTTGATGAATACGAAAAAGGAACAATCGAGAACCGCGATAAAATGCTCGCGGCAAAAGTTCCTTATATCGATATCTGCGCGATCGATAGAATGATTCAGATAATTCAGATGGAAAAAGAAACGCTGGAAAAAATATAGATTCAAAAAAGGAGAGACTCATGCCTCAAATGAGAGAACGCGGAAAATTCATATTTGGAAAATCGCTTATAAGAGATAGTGGCACAATCCAATTCCCAGAACAGGCAATCAAGGAATATGATATTACGTCTGAAGGTAAAATATATCTGATAACCGGCAGCAAAAAAACAGGTGGTTTTTGTGTTACAAGAAAAGGACTATTTGCACCTTCAAAACTTGGACGTATAACGACCCGCAATTTTTGGAGGGTCGTCAACCGCATACCCCCTTTTTTATGGCCATGTCAGATGAGGAGATCCTGTCGATCCTTCAGTGTATGAGCGCTGTTGTAACACCCTATCCCAAGGG
>Ga0256405_10008141_pt1 | contig 15223 bp, 10 predicted proteins | sample RumenRJG_02DNA_FD_189096 | JGI IMG/M metagenome (GOLD analysis project Ga0256405, IMG submission 189096) | Bovine rumen microbial communities from Lethbridge, Alberta, Canada - RJG_02 | ecosystem: Host-associated > Mammals > Digestive system > Stomach > Rumen | place: Canada: Alberta... | reverse complement strand
AGGCGGCGGAGACGGACTTCGACATCCTGCTCGCGCCGGGGCTCTGCATCCACCGCCATCCGCTGTGCGGGCGCAACTTCGAGTACTTCGGCGAGGATCCGCTCGTCGCGGGCGTCTCGGCGGCGCAGTACGTCAAGGGCGTGCAGTCGCGCGGCGTGGGCGCGACGCTCAAGCATTTCGCGGGCAACAACCGCGAGACGACGCGCAAGTACGAGCGCGACATCGTCAGCGAGCGGGCCTTCCGCGAAATCTACCTGAGGGGCTTCGAGCGGGCCGTGAAGGAGGCGCAGCCGTGGGCGATCATGACGGCCTACAACGGGGTGAACGGCTACAACTGCTCGGAGCATTACGGTCTCCTGACGGGCATTCTGCGCGCGGAATGGGGGTTCGAGGGACTCGTGATGACCGACTGGCACACGACCGTTCCGCTCTGGCGCGAGGTCGCGGCCGGCAATGACGTGAAGATGCCGAACGACCGCTGCGACAAGGAGGATCCGCTCGTTGCGGAGGGGTTCGGCACGGACATGGCCCAGGCCATGCTGGAGCGCGACTATCTGACGGTGGACGCGGTGCGCGAGAGCGCGAAGCGCGTCTGCCGGCTGATCCTGAAGACGCGCCGCTTCGCGCGTGAACGCGCGGCGCGGGCGGCGGCTGCCGGGGGCGCGGCGAAATAAGGAAGGGCGCAGGTATGGAGATGTCCCGGAAAGGATTTGTGTGCGGTGCGGCGGCGCTGATCATCTGCGCGGCGCGGCCGCTCGTCGCGGCGGTCGCCGACGAAGACGCGCGCATCGACGCGCTGCTGGCGCAGATGACGCTGGAGGAGAAGATCGGCCAGCTCTGGCAGACGAACGGCAAGCCGTCGCAGGCGATTGAGGCGGAGGATCTGTCGAAGGACAGGAGCGGCGACCGGTTCCTGGCCGATGTGCGCGCGGGGCGGTACGGCTCGCTGATCGGGCGGCGCGGCGCGGACGGGTACAACCTGCTGCAGCGGACGGCGATGGAGGGCCGCCTCGGCATTCCGCTGCTGATCGGCCACGACCTCATCCATTCCGCGCGCACGTGCTTCCCGATCCCGCTGGCGCTGTCCTGCTCGTGGGAGCCGGAGCTGTGGCGGCGCATCGGCGAGGCGATCGCGGTCGAGGCGCTGACGCTCGGCTGCAACTGGACGTTCACGCCGATGTCGGACATCTCGCCCGACGCGCGCTGGGGGCGCATCGCGGAAGGCCCGGGCCAGGATCCCTACCTCGCCTCGCTGCTCGTCCCGGCCATGGTCAAGGGGCTTCAGGGCGACGATCCGGCCGACGGCCGCCACATCGCGGCCTGCGCCAAGCATTACATCGGCTACGGCGCGTCGACGGGCGGGCTCGACTATTATGCGGTCGAGATGGCCGACGGGACGCTGCGCGACGTCTACCTGCCGCCGTTCCGGGCCGCCGTCGATGCGGGCGTCGCGACCGTCATGCCCGCGTTCCATTCGTTCAACGGCGTGCCCTGTTCGATGAACCGTTATCTGCTCACCGACATCCTGCGCGGCGAACTCGGCTTCGACGGCCTGACGATCTCCGACTACCAGGCGGTGGACGAGATGGCGACCGGTCACGGCGTGGCCGAGCGCGGCGCGGACGTGGCCGCCAAGGCGCTCAACGCCGGCATGGACATGGAGATGATCTCGGATAATTACGAGAAGGGGCTGAAGGCGGCCCTCGCGTCGGGCCGTGTGAAGATCGAGACCGTCGACAACGCGGTGCGGAACATCCTGCGCGTGAAATTCCGCTTCGGGCTCTTCGACCATCCGACGGTGGACGTGGCGGCGCTCGAGCGGACGATTGATTTTCCGGCGCACCTGGCGCTGTCGCGCGAGGCCGCCCGGAAGAGCGCCGTGCTGCTGAAGAACGACGGCGTGCTGCCGCTCCGGCCGGGCGTGAAGGTGGCGCTGGTGGGGGATGTCGCCGACAGCGTCAGGGAGATGCGCGGCTGCTGGGAGCACGGCGACATGTCGAACATCACAAACACGACGCTGCTCGCGGGTCTGCGCGCCGACGGCGTGGACGTGACGTATTCCAGCTGCTACAAGCTCGACGGCGCGCTGGACGAGGCGGCGCTGCGCGCGGCGGCGGCGGACGCCGATGTGGTCGTCGCGGCGTTCGGCGAATACTGGGGCCGGTCGGGCGAGAACCGTTCCGTGACGCGGATCGAGCTCGCGCCGGTGCAGCTGAAAGTTCTCGAGACGCTGAAGCGCGCCGGCCGGCCGGTCGTCGCCGTCGTGTTCGGCGGGCGGCCGCTCGCCCTGCCGGAGCTCGACAGGGAGGCGAATGCCGTGCTGATGGCGTGGAATCCGGGCGGCGCGGGCGGCTGGGGCGTCGCCGACGTGCTGACGGGCTTGGCGGAGCCGTACGGGCGGCTCACCGTGGATTTCCCGAACGCCACCGGCGAGTGTCCGAAGGTCTACAACCGCATGACGACGGGCCGGCCGTCGGAGCCGACCGCCCGGTGGAGCACCCACTACATGGACATTCCGTTCACGAGCGTGTATCCGTTCGGGTGGGGGTTGACCTACACGACATTCGATTACGCCGGCGAGCGTGTGCACGCGGACGGCGACGACATGGTCTTCTCGGTTGACGTGAAGAACACCGGCGACCGCGCGGGGAGCGAGGTGGTGCAGGTCTATGTGCGCGATGTCGTGGCCGCGACCGTCCGTCCCCGCCGTGAGCTGAAGGGCTACGCGCGCGTCTGGATCGAGCCGGGCGAGACGAAGACGGTGCAGATCCGCGTCCCGAAAGCGCGGCTCGGCTACTGGGTCGACGGGAGCTATCGTGTCGAGGCCGGGGAGTTCAAGGCGTGGATCGCGCCGCATTCCGACGGCGGGCGCGAGCTGACCTTCCGCCTGGCGGAAAAGGAAAAGGAGATGTGACCATGAAGAACATGAAGAAAAAGAGAGGTGGAAAAATGAAGACAGGAATCGGCCTTGCCGTGTTCGCCGTGTCGGGCGTGCTGGCCCTGACGACGGCGCACGCGGCCACGTCCGTGACGGCGGGGAACGCCCGCTTCACGCTGCTGACCGACCGGATGGTGCGGTGCGAGTGGAGCGCGGACGGGACGTTCGAGGACCGGCCCTCGCTCACGTTCGTGAACCGCGACATGCCGGAGGTGAAGCACAATGTGACGCAGACCGGGAACGGGGTCGTCATCCGGACGGACCGCCTGACGCTGGAATGGACGGGCGGCGCGTTTGCCGAGACGAATCTGTTTGCCAACGGCGTGGCGGTGCTGGCGGACGACAGGGAGAATCTCTACGGCACGACGCGCACGCTGGACAACGTGACCGGCTTCGCCGACCTGATGCCGAAGATGGAAAAGGGTCTTCTGTCGCGACGCGGCGTGACGGTCGTCGACGACACGCAGACGCCGCTGTTCGTCGATTCGTCCGGTCATTTCGGCCGGTGGGTGTCCGAACGTCCGACGCGCGCCGAGGGGGGCTACCGCGATCTGACCGTTTTTGCGTACGGACACGACTACAAGGGGTGCCTCGGCGACTATGTGAAGGTCGCCGGGCGCATCCCGCTGCCGCCGCGCTGGGCGTTCGGCTACTGGTGGAGCCGCTACTGGCTCTACACCGACAAGGAGGTGCGCGGGCTGATCGACCAGATGCAGGCTGTCGGCTATCCGATCGACGTGTTCATCATCGACATGGAATGGCACGAGACGTGGAACATCGCCGACCGTCCCGACCGTTACGATGAGTTCGGCCAGCTGTGGGGCTGGACGGGCTACACGTGGAACCGCGACCTCTTCCCCGATCCGGCCGCGACGCTCGCGTATCTGCACGACCGCGGCTGCAAGGTGGCGCTCAACCTCCATCCGGCGAGCGGCGTGCAGCCGGTGGAGGAGAGCTACGGCGCGTTCTGCCGCGACTACGGCTGGACGGGAACGAACGCCGTGCCGTTCCGCGCCGACGACGAGAAGTGGGCCGACTGCTACTTTAGGGATGTCATCGGTCCGCTGGAGCGTGACGGCGTGGACTTCTGGTGGCTCGACTGGCAGCAGTGGAAGATGTCGAAGGACAAGCCGTCTCTCAGCAACACGTTCTGGCTGAACCACATCTTCGCCGCGCATTCGGCGGACCGGGGCGGTCGGCCGTTCATCTACCACCGCTGGGGCGGGCTCGGCTCGCACCGCTACCAGGTGGGCTTCTCCGGCGACTGCAAGGTTTCGTGGAACATGCTCGCGGCGATTCCGTGGTTCACGGCCGCGGCGTCGAACGTCGGCTACGGCTACTGGGGGCACGACATCGGCGGCCATCACAAGCCCGACGGCGACGCCGGCCGCGACGGCGAGCTGTTCACGCGCTGGCTCCAGAGCGGCGTGTTCACGCCGATCTTCAAGACCCACTCCACCAAGAACGCCGCGATCGAGCGCCGCGCCTGGAAGTATCCCGACCACTTCGACGCGCTGATGGACGCGCTCCGGCTGCGCTACCGCCTCGCGCCCTACATCTACACCGCCGCGCGCGAGGCGTACGAGACGGGCGTGTCGATCTGCCGGCCGATGTACTACGATTCGCCGGAGGACGAGCGCGCGTATCATGCCGACAACCAGTACATGTTCGGCGATGACATCCTCGCGGTGACGATCACCAACGCGATGGCGAAGGGCGAGCACGTCTCGAAGACGGAGGTGTTCCTGCCGGCGGGCGCGTGGTACGACGTTGCGAGCGGCGAACTGCTCGCGGGCGGCCGCATCGTGACGCGCGAATATGCCATCGATCAGAATCCGTGGTTCGTGCGCGCGGGGGCGATCATTCCGCTCTATCCGAAATCGGTGCGCAATCTCGCTGAGGTCGGGACGGACGATCTGGAGCTGCTCTTTGCGCCCGGCGCGGACGAGGGGGCGTGCGAAATCTACGAAGACGACGGCGACAACGCCGACTATGCGACGCGGTTCCGCAAGACGCGCGTCGTGCGGCGCGGCGGTCGCGTTGTGATCGGGCCGCGCGCCGGTTCCTACACGCTCCGCTTCCCGTGCCTGTCGCAGCCCGCGCGCGTGACGGTGGACGGGGCAGACTGCGCATGGTCGTGGGACGCGGCGGATTTCGCCGTCGTCGTGAAGACACCGCGCGCGGACGGTTCGCGCGAGACGGTGGTCGAAATCGCGTTCCCGGAGGGGGCGGCGATGATCGACGGACGGCTGCCGGGCCTGAAGGGCCGTCAGCGCGAGATCGACGCCGTCACGGAAGAGTTCAAGGTGGAGCTGCGCCGGGTGAACTGGGCGATCAACCTGCCGAAGAGCTGGCAGACGTTCTGGCAGACGCCGGCGGCCGTCGCCGCGCGGCCGCAGGAGATGGGCGCGCGCCTGCGCGAACGCGAGCGCGCGCGGCGGGCGTTCCTGGAAAAGGATCTCCCCCGCTACGAGGGAAAGTTTGAAACGCCGTTTGCGCAGCGGCTGCGCGCGTGCGCGGAAAGAGACGGCCTGCCGAACATCGACGCAGGCAGTCAAATCAAGGGAGAGCGGTAAATGAAGACGGATGTGCTCGTCATCGGCGCCGGCGTCGTGGGCTGCGCCGTCGCGCGCGAACTGACGCGCTGGAACGTGAACGTGACGGTGCTGGAGGCCGGAAGCGACGTGGCCGAGGGCGCGTCCAAGGCCAACAGCGCCATCGTCCACGCGGGCTTCGACGCGAAGCCGGGAACGAACAAGGCGAAGTTCAACGTGCTCGGCAACCGGATGTTCGAGGACGTCTGCCGCGAGCTGAAGGTGCCGTTCCGGCGCAACGGCTCGCTGGTGCTCGCCTTCGGGGAGGAGGACGAGAAGACGCTGGCGGAACTGAAGGCGCGCGGCGAGCAGAACGGCGTGCCGACGGAGATCCTCCCGCAGGACGAGCTGCGCCGCCGCGAGCCGAACGTCTCGCCCGAGGCGACGGCCGCGCTCTGGGCGCCGACGGGCGGCATCTGCTGCCCCTACGAACTCACGTTCCGCTACGCCGAGAACGCCGCCGCGAACGGCGCGGAGTTCGTCTTCGACGCGCAGGCGACGGACATCCGCCGCGAGGTGCCGACGGGCGGCTACGTGGGCGACGCGCCGTTTCCGTACCGCGTGACGTGCGCGGACGGGCGGTCGTTCACCGCGCGCGCCGTCGTCAACTGCGCGGGCGTCCATTCGGACGAGATCAACAACCTCGTCAGCTCCATCAAATATTCCATCACGGCGCGGCGCGGCGAATACCTGATGCTCGACCGCGACGAGGACGGGACGTTCGCGGCGACCATGTTCCAGTGTCCCTCGAAGATGGGCAAGGGCATCCTCGTCTCGCCGACGGTGGACGGCACGGTGATCGTCGGGCCGACGGCCGAGGACGTGGAGGACAAGGAGGACAAGGCGACGACGTACGCCGGGCTCGAAAAGGTCAAGGCCGGCGCGCGGCGCACGTACCCGGACCTGCCGCTCGGCAAGGTGATCGCGGAGTTCTCGGGGATGCGCGCGCACGAGACGACGGTCGGCGACTTCATCCTCGGCGAGGCGGCGGACGCGCCGTGCTTCTTCAACGCCGTCGGCGTGGAGTCGCCGGGCCTCACGTCGGCGCCCGCGATCGGCGTCTTCCTCTCCGAACAGGTGGCGAAGCGCCTGGGCGCCTCGCGCAAGAACCCGTCGCTCGTCTCGAAGGACGTCAGCTGGTGGCCGAAGACGCGCGAGATGAAGCCGGAGGAGCTGGCCGAGCTCGTCCAGCGCGACCCGTCGTTCGGGCGCGTCGTCTGCCGTTGCGAAGAGGTGACGGAAGGGGAGATCCGCGCGGCGATCCGCGCACGCGTCGGCGCGCGCACGCTCGACGGCATCAAGCGCCGGACCAGAAGCGGCATGGGTCGCTGCCAGGGCGGGTTCTGCACGCCGCGCCTCATCGAGATCCTCGGCGCGGAGCTGGGACTGCCGCCCGAGGCCTTCCTCCTTTCGCGCAAGACTGCGCCCCAGGCGCTTTCCGTCCCCACGCTCAACTCTCAACTCTCCACTCTCAACTCGCTGGATGTTCTCGTCGTCGGCGCGGGTCCGGCCGGTCTCGCGGCGGCGTGCGCGGCGAAGGAGGCGGGCGCGCAGAACGTGCTCGTCATTGAGCGCGACGACGCGCCCGGCGGCATCCTTCAGCAGTGCATCCACAACGGCTTCGGACTCCACCGCTTCAAGGAGGAGCTGACGGGGCCCGAATACGCCCAGCGCTTCGTCGACCGGGCGGCGGCGCTCGGCATCCCCGTCGTCTGCGGCACGATGGTGCTCGACATCGCGCCACAGGCGGACGGCGGCGCGAAGGTGACGGCGATGAGCCCGCGCGGCGGCCTCAAGATCTACACGACGAAGGCGGTCGTGCTCGCGATGGGCTGCCGCGAGCGGCCGCGCGGCGCGCTGATGACGCCGGGCACGCGGCCGGCGGGCGTCTACACGGCGGGCACGGTGCAGCGGCTCGTCAACATGGACGGCATCATGCCGGGCAAGCGCGTCGTCATCCTCGGCTCGGGCGACATCGGGCTCATCATGGCGCGGCGGCTCACGTTCTCCGGCGCGAAGGTGCTCGCCTGCATCGAGATCATGAAGAAGTCGTCGGGCCTCATGCGCAACGTCGTGCAGTGCCTGAACGACTACGACATCCCGCTGCTGCTGTCGCACACGGTGACGGACGTCGAGGGGCGCGAGCACGTCACGGGCGTCAAGGTGGCGCAGGTGGACGAGAACCTCAAGCCCATCCCCGGGACGGAAATCCACTACGACTGCGACACGCTCGTCCTTTCGTGCGGCCTCATTCCGGAAAACGAGCTGACGAAGAAGGCGGGCGTCGAGATGGACCCGAAGACGCGCGGGCCGAAGGTCGACCCGAAGACGATGGCGACGAGCGTGCCCGGCATCTTCGCCGGCGGCAATGTCGTCAGGGTCTACGATCTCGTCGACTGGGTGAGCCGCGACTCGGAGATCGCCGGGCGCAGCGCGGCGGAATATGCAAAGGGAAGGAGGGTCTGAGAAGATGAAGATGATCTGCATCAACTGCCCGCGCGGGTGCGAGCTGGACGTCGAGCGGGCGGCCGACGGAACCGTCACGGTGACGGGCAACGCCTGTCCGCGCGGCGAGGACTACGGGCGCTCGGAGCTCGTCAATCCGACGCGGATGGTGACGGGGCTCGTGCGCGTGGCGGGCCTGCGCAAGCCGCTGCCCGTCAAGACGAAGACGGCCATCCCGAAGGGGAAGATCGACGCGACGCTCTTCGCCCTGCACCAGACGACGGTGCAGCTGCCGGTCAAGATCGGCGACGTCATCATCCCCGACGTGGCCGGGACGGGCGTGGACATCGTCGCGACCGCGAACATGTAGGCGACAGAGGAGGACCTGAGCCATGACAATGATCGAAGAGGCGCTTGCGCGCGCGACGGACACGAAGGCCTGCGTCATCCGCGCCGGCGCGACCGACGACGCGGCGAAGATGTTCCGGGCGCTGTTCCCCGAGGCGAGGAAGGCGGTCGTCGTGGAGGATCCGCGGACGCGGGCCGTCGCGGGCGGTCGCGTGGCGAACCTGCTCGCGGCCGCCGGCGTGGCCGTTTCGGAGCATGTCGTCAATCCGGACGGCACCGACTTCCACGCGACCTACGAAAAGGTCGAGGAGGTGCGCGACGCGCTCGGCGCGCAGGACGGCGCGATCGCCGTCGCGGTGGGATCGGGCACGCTCAACGACCTGGCCAAGCGCGCGTCCGGCGAACTCGGCCGGCGGTACATGGTCGTGGGAACCGCGGCGTCGATGGACGGCTACACGGCCTACGGCGCGGCCATCACGAAGGACGGCATGAAGCAGACGCTGGACTGCAAGGCGCCGCTCGGCTGCATCGTTGACTCCGAGGTCGCCGCCGCCGCGCCGAAGGAGATGGTGGCGTCCGGCTACGCCGACCTCATCGCCAAGATTCCGGCCGGCGCAGACTGGATTCTGGCGGACGCCGTCGGCCGCGAGGCCATTCATCCGGCGGCGTGGAAGTTCGTGCAGGAGCCGCTGCGCGCCGCGCTCGCCAATCCGTCGGGCGCGGCGTCGGGCGATGTCGCCGAGACGGAGAAGCTCTGCTCCGGCCTTGTGATGAGCGGCTTCGCGATGCAGGCGATGGGCTCGTCGCGTCCCGCGAGCGGCACGGAACATCAGGTTTCGCACTACTGGGACATGGAGGACCTGTCCTTCGGCGGCCGGCCCGTCTCGCACGGCTTCAAGGTCGGCATCGGCACGCTCGCCTCGACCCGGACGCTGGAACTGCTGCTGGAGCAGGACTGGGCGCATCTGGACGTGGCGGCGGTCGTTGCGCAGTGGTGGCCGTCGTTCGACGACGTGAAGGCGACCTTCCCGTCCCTGTTCGGCGACCGGCCGGCGCACATCCGGCGCGCGGAGCTCGAATATGCGAAGAAGTTCCCGTCGCGCGACACCCTGCGCGCGGAGCTGACCGCGCTCCAGGCGAAGTGGCCGGAGCTGTCCGCCCGCATCCGGGCGCAGCTCCTGCCGTTCGAGGAGGTGCGCGCGAACCTGAAAAAGGCGGGCGCGCCCGTGGAGCCGGAAGAGATCGGCGTCACGCGCGCACGCTTCCGGGAGACGCTGCGCGGCGTGCCGTACATGCGGAGCCGGTATTTCGGGCTGGACCTGGTGCTGGAGCTCGGGCTCATGGACGCGCTGACAGACCGGCTGTTCGGGAAACAGGGAATCTGGGAGGTGTGACATGTTCGATCTGTCGAAAAAGAAGGCCTTCGTCTGCGATCTGGACGGGACGCTGTTCATGGGGCCGAATCCGATTCCGTCCGCCGTTCGGTTCGTGATCGACAACACGAAGTCGGGGCGCTTCCGCTTCTTCTATCTCACGAACAACACGTCCAAGTGTCCCGAGGAGTACATGAAGAAGATTTCGGGCGCGGCGATTCCCGTCGTGCCGGAGCAGATCCTGACGCCGCTCATCACGCTGGAGGCCTACATCCGCGAGAAGGGGTACCGATCCGTCTACCTCATCGCCGGCGAGAAGGTGAAGGCGCACATGGCCGCGCGTCTCGCGGACGCGGGCGTGTCGCTCGACTACGATCCCGAGCGCAACGAGCTGATCGCGCTCACCTACGACCGGGAGCTGACCTACGCGAAGCTGGCGGACGCAACAAGCCTCTGGAACATGCGGAACGTGCCGCCGAGCCCGATGTGCCCGGTCCGGACAAAGAACCAGACGCCGGTCGATTTCGTCGCGACGCATCCCGACAACTGCTGCCCGAGCGAGCGCGGCCCGATCCCGGACATCGGCGGCATGATGAAGTTCCTCGAGATCACGAACGGCATGAAGCCGAGTCATGTCTTCGGCAAGCCGTCGCCGACGCTGCTCGCGCCGGTGCTGGCCGCGTTCCGGCCGGAGGAGATCGCCGTCGTCGGCGACCGGCTCTACACGGACAAGGCGATCGCGGACAACGCGGGCGTCGATTTCGTCTGCGTGCTGTCGGGCGAGACGACGCCGGCGGATCTCGCGGTCTACAGGGGAACGCCGCCGGCGATCGTGGTCGAGACGTTCGATCGGGTCGAAGGCTGACGCCCGGAGGCGCACACTGAAACAGTGGAAATGAAAAGGAGAATCGTCATGACAGACAGGAAGATAAAAGGACTCGGCGTGCTGGCGGCGGCCGCGGTTTCGCTGCTGGTCGGCTGCCTCGCCGCGCGGAACGCCGCGCCGCAGCCGGCGAACGCGACGCTTACGACGCACGGCGGACCGCTCGTTCAGGCGCACCGCGGCAGTCGCGGCGAATACGACGACAACGCGGCGGGCGGCTTCCGCCTGTGCCTCGACCGCGGCATCCGCGGCTTCGAGACGGACATCCGCTTCACGAAGGACCATCAGCTCGTCATCATGCACGACAGCCACGTCTCGCGCACGACGGACGGTCAGGGCGTCGTCGAGGAGATGACGCTGGCGGAGGTCCGCGCGTGCCGCCTTCAGGCGTGCTCCGAGCCGGTGCCGACGCTGGAGGACGTGCTCGGCGTGTTCGGCGGACGCGGCGACGTCTTCGTCGAGCTGGAGATGAAGGCGTATCCGGGCGCGTTCTACACGCCGGACGTCCTGACCGACTACTGCCGCGCGCTGGAGGCGACGGCGCGGCGGCTGATGGCGCCGGGCACCTACGCCTTCACCTGCTTCAACACGAACACGCTCGCGGTCATGCGGGCCGTCGCGCCGACTGCGCCGACCGGCTATATCGTCGGCGCCGGACTGGACGAGACGCACATCGCCACGGCCCGCGCGCTCGGCTGCGGCAGCGTCGCGGCGCTCGGCGGGCCGACGACGAAGGAGATGGTCGACCGCGCCCACGCGGCGGGCCTGACCGTCTGCCTCTGGATGTGCCAGAGCCGGGCCGACTGGGCGGCGGCGGCGGCGAAGGGGGCCGACCGCGTCACGAGCGACTATCCCGTCCTGCTGACGCGCGCGATCGAAGGCCGTCCGAAGAAGGTGGTCGCGATGGACCTCGACGCCACGCTCTGCCAGCACCGCTCGCCGCTGCCCGCGCACAACCTGGCGGCGCTGAAGGCGCTGGACGCGCGCTACAAGTGCGTCATGATCGGCGCGGGCAATGCGCCGCGCATCTACCGGCAGATGGGCAACTATCCCATCGACATCGTCGGCAACTACGGCATGCAGGTCGCCGAGGCCGCCGACGGGAACTTCCGCATCGTCAAGGCCGTCACGAACGAGGTCGACCGCGCGTTCTTCCGCGAGAAGACGGACGCGCTCCGGCGGAAGTACGGCTACACCGAGTACGAGGGCGAGCCGCTGGAGTTCCACGCCTCCGGCATGGTGACGTTCGGCCTGCTCGGCACCGCGCCGTCCGCGGAGCACAAGGTCGCGTTCGACCCGGACCGCCGGAAGCGCCGCGCGATGTACGCCGAGGTGTGCGACATCTTCCGGGACTTCTCCGTGTACATCGGCGGCTCGACGTCGTTCGACTTCGCCGGCAAGCAGTACAACAAGTACGACGCCACGCTCGCGTGGGCGGCGGACCACGGCTACACGCTGGACGACGTCGTGTTCATCGGCGACGACTTCGCGGACGGGGGCGGCGACAGCCACGTCCGGATCAAGGGCATGGATCACATCGTGATCACCGACTACAACAAGTTCGCCGAGGCGGTCAATGTGCTGCTGAAGTGAGGGGAAAGACGTTTCAACCGAAAGAAGGGAGGCCGGCATGGCAGACAAAAAGTTCATCAAGGCGCAGTGGCGGTTCATCATCTGCAGCATGATCGCCTACATGTTCTTCTACGTGACGCGCAAGAATCTTTCGATGGCGCAGCCCGAGATGCTGGCGCAGGGCGTCATCACGAAGGAGGCGCTCGGCGTGATCCTGACCGTGCACGGCGTCCTGTACGGCGTCAGCCGGTTCGTGAACGGCTTCTGGGCCGACAAGCTCAACGGGCGGATCTTCATGACGCTGGGGCTCGCGCTCTCCGCGATCATGAACCTCCTCTTCGGCTGCACGTCGCTCACCGTCCTCTTCGCCGCGTTCTGGATCCTCAACGGCTGGACGCAGGGCATGGGCTTCCCGCCGTGCGCGAAGATGCTGACGCACTGGATTCATCCGAAGGAGCTGGCGACGAAGATGTCGATCTGGAACACGAGCCACTCCTTCGGCTCGGCGCTGGCGCTCGGCCTGTGCTCGATGCTCTTCGCCTTCGGCATGGGCTGGCGGTGGTGCTTCTACGTCCCCGCCGTGCTCGCGGCCCTGGCGGCCGTGTTCTGCTTCTTCTGCGTCAAGGACGGCCCGCAGGAGGACGGTCTGCCGGAGCTGGACCTCTCCGACGTGCGCGGCACGGCCGCCGGGACGGCCGTGCGCAAGGTCACCGACGCCGACCGGCGCCGGCTCGTCTTCCGCAACCGCGTGATCTGGCTGTGCGCGTTCGCGAACTTCTTCGTGTACGTGGTGCGCTTCGGGTTCCTGGACTGGGGGCCGACCTTCCTGAAGGAGCACAAGGGGATCGAAGTCTCCAAGGGCGGGCTGATGATCATCGCCTTCGAGCTGGCCGCCGTCGTGGGCACGGTCTTCGCCGGCTGGTTCACCGACCGGGTGTTCAAGGGGCGCGGCATCCGCACGTGCGTGTTCTGCATGCTGTTCGCCGGGCTGTGCGCGCTCGGATTCTGGTACCTTCCGGACGGCGCGCCGATGTGGCAGGCCACGCTGCTGCTGATGGGCACGGGCTTCTTCATCTACGGGCCGCAGGCGCTCGTCGGCATCGTCGCCGCGCAGCAGGCGACGAACGATGCGGCGGCGATGGCCAACGGCTTCATGGGCATCATGGGCTATGCCGCGACGACGGTGTCCGGCATCGGCATCGCGCTCATCAGCACGCACTTCGGCTGGAACGCCGCGCTGCTGTCGATCGGGGCCTTCGCGCTCGCGGGCATGGCGCTGTTCATGTGCGCCTGGTCCGCGAAGGCGGACGGCTACCGGTAGGCGGCGCGCGCGCAACGCCCGCGCCTCGACGGCCACATTGCTCCCCGCGGCGGCGCGGTTTATGATATACTATTACAACTCTTGGATTCCAGGAAGGATTCTACCATGTCAGTTGAAAGCAAGGTGGGCTTGCGCGTCAAGTCGTATCGTGAAAAGCTCGGGTTGAGCCCGGAGGATCTGGCCGCGCGGTGCGGTGTGGACATCTCCGTCGTCAAGGCGGTGGAGGCGGGCGAGGTCATTCCCGCGCTCGGCATCCTCACCAAGTTCTCTCGCGCGCTCGGCCAGCGCCTCGGGACGTTCATGGACGACCAGTTCAAGCCCGATCCCGTCATCACCCGCGCGGCGGATCTCGCGGCGGGCACGGTCGGCGGCCGCGCGGTCTCGGGCTCGGAGTACACGTACCAGTCGCTCGCGCTGGGCAAGCCCGACCGCCACATGGATCCGTTCCACATCGTCCTGAAGCCGGGCGAGGGCGAGAAGTTCTCGTCGCACGAGGGCGAGGAGCTGATCATCTGCATCGACGGCGAGGTGGAGCTGCGCTACGGCGAGGAGACGACCGTCCTGAAGCCGGGCGACACCGCCTACTACAACAGCGTCGTCAACCACGCGCTCCGCGCCCTCGGCGGCCGGAACGCGACGATCTACGGCATCGTGTATTTCCCTGCGTAAGAAAAGGAGTCAAGCGGTCATGAGCTGGTTTGAACCGAAGACGGAGAAGGCGGCGATCCCGCCGGCGAAGGCGCTGTGGGCGATCTGCCCGAAGTGCATGAGCCACATGTCCAAGGCCGAATGGAAGGCGAACAACTGCATCTGCCCGAAGTGCAACTACCACGGGCGGCTGACGGCGCGCCAGCGCATCGCGCAGGTGGCGGACGAGGGCTCGTTCGCGGAGGTGTTCCGCGCGGTCAGCTACTCCGACCATCTCGATTTCCATGACGCGACGGGCCCGTACAAGGCGAAGGTCGAGGCGACGATCCAGAAGACGGGCGAGACGGAGTCCGTCGTGATGGGCACGTGCACCATCGGCGGCCACAAGGCGATGCTCGGCGTGATGGACTTTGCGTTCATGGGCGGCAGCCTCGGCACGGGCACGGGCGAGCGGATCGCGCGCGCCTGCGAGCAGGCGATCGCGGAGCGCCGGCCGCTCGTCCTCTTCTCGGCGTCGGGCGGCGCGCGCATGCACGAGGGCATCCTTTCGCTCATGCAGATGGCGAAGACGAGCGCGGCGATCGGCCGCCTGAAGGAGGCGGGGCTGCCGTACATCTCGGTGCTGACCGATCCGACGACGGGCGGCGTGAGCGCGAGCTATGCGATGCTGGGCGACATCAACGTGACCGAACCGAAGGCGCTCATCGGCTTCGCGGGGCGGCGCGTGATCGAGAACACGATCCACCAGAAGCTGCCCGCCGACTTCCAGAGCGCGGAATATCTGGAGCAGCACGGCTTCATCGACAAGATCGTGGAGCGCAGGGACATGAAGGCGTTCATCGCCAAGATGCTCAACTACTGGGGGTTCTAAGATGGCAACGACGACGAAAAAGACGGCGATGGACTGCGTGAAGCTGGCGCGCGATCCGCAGCGCCCGCACCTGAAGGATTTCATACAGTACGTCTGCGACGACTTCGAGGAGCTGCACGGCGACCGCCTCGTGAACGACGACCGCGGCCTCGTGGGCGGCTTCGGCACGATCGACGGCCGGAGCGTGCTCGTGCTCGGCCACAACAAGGGCGCGACGATCGAGGAGAACA
>Ga0256405_10008140_pt1 | contig 15223 bp, 9 predicted proteins | sample RumenRJG_02DNA_FD_189096 | JGI IMG/M metagenome (GOLD analysis project Ga0256405, IMG submission 189096) | Bovine rumen microbial communities from Lethbridge, Alberta, Canada - RJG_02 | ecosystem: Host-associated > Mammals > Digestive system > Stomach > Rumen | place: Canada: Alberta | collected... | reverse complement strand
AATCCCTAAAAGCCCCAAAATTACACCAAATAAAAAACTATCAAATGTAAAAATACTTATAAGTGAGGCTATTCCAAAAGCAAGAGGCAGATATATCAGAAATTTCATTTGATACTCCATAAACACCAGTATATAAATCTTGTACGATTTATTATATATACATTCAATATATATACACAAGTGCATTTTTTATGCTTATTTACTAAGCAAATCATTTTTCTGAAAATTTAGCTTCATTTGATATAATTCATGACTGTTACAGAGTATTTGTCTGTTAAAAACAACATGAATATTACAAAAGTATAAGTTGCAAGATTTCAGTACTTGTTTATCAAGATCATTTATCAGAAGAATCAGGTCAAATGGAAGAATTAGGTCTTACTAGAGTTCCCTACTATTCAGAACTTAGCGTGTTTAATCGAGATGATGTACCAAATGATGCTGTATGCCTAGTGCTTTCAGTCATGCTCTATTGGCATTCACTAGAAAAGTGCCAAAGATTTAATGCTAGAAATCATGTGCACCTTTTAGCCCGTAATTTAAGAAGAACTCCTGAATGTGTCAAAGAGTGCTTAGACTATCTTACAAGCTTACAGATCTTAGATAAAAAAGAAGAAACTATCATTACAGAAAGTGACAATCCTGATAAAAAGACCAAATTAAACGAGTTCTATACTCTAAACTTCCATGTACTCCATGAGCTGTTAAAAGAGCATAACCTGAATATCCCTGTAAAGATCTTGCGTTTGGCCAGCGACGATTACTTTGATATCTACTCATATTTATCACCTAAGAGAATGCCTTTAGTACAAGGTCTTGTAGGTATGGTCAAAGGTGGCATTTATGATGAGGCGGCTTTAAATGTCTGCAAGGTTATCTGTGGTATCTGTGAAGACAGTGATTATGAGGATTTCTCATATAAAGCATTAGCTCCTGGTTGGAGAATGTTAGCTCAGCCTCCTGCTACAGCTGAAGACGTCGTACAAAGATATTTAAGAGAAGGAGAGCGCTCTGTAGATATTGATCTTATGGATGGTTCTTTCTTTATGCCAGATGGTGATTACTTTGGAACTGAAAAGCATAAGATTTGGCATTCAGGTAAAAGTAAGGAACCTAGAGTTTTAGCTACTGCCTTATATCTTTGCTTTACAGCTTTAAGTCATGATGTAGAGTTCTATTCAGATCTAGATCTTGAGGAGCTAAAGGACGGCTTTGAACTTCTGTATAAATTTACAGGATTAAAAGGCAGATTATCTGAGGTGTACTTTAACTATAAAGACTTTACAGGCGACGCTCTTGTAAAGGCTAAAGCAGAGTACCAGAAGATCTTAGATTCATTAGCATAAAACTGCTTTTTGCCACAAGGATATAGTCTTATCTTAGGTAAGTATCAGCCCCAAAATTAAGCCCTCATCTAAAACTGATGATTTTACCTTGTGGCATAAAACAAAATGTCTAAAAGAGCTTATAGTTTAGCCTTTTCAATAATACATTGATGAGTTTTTGTTTTCTTTGAATAATTAATGCCAACTAATAAGACCTCTCCTTTATAGTCTTTAAAGAACTGTAAGTAGTTCTTCTCTTTAATCTGAGTAATAGCAGATTCTGCTGACTTATCGTACTTTAACTCCATAAGTAGTGCAGGTCTATTTACACCAGGCTTTGGCAAATAGACTAAATCAGCATAGCCTTTTCCTGTAGGTAATTCTCTTACTACGTTATAGGTATCAGACGTACTTGCATCTAAGGATAATGAAATCACACAAGACAAAGAATTCTCATCATTGTAAGTCAGAATAGAAGTATGGTCTTGATGAGCTTCATCAAAGACTTTAGCTACAGCTTCACCATTTAATGACCAAATATCTTTTAATAAGTCATAAGACTTACTTATAAGATTATAGACACCTGAGTAGTTTTTGTTATCTTCAACGATATTTCTAAATTCCATTTTGATTTCTTCGTTTGGAATATGAACTACAAATTTAGAAATATTGTCTACCCTGATATCTGAATCTGTTTTTATTGCCAAATAACCTAAATGAATGAGCAAAGTTAAAACATCATTCTTTGTCTTAAATGTAACCATATCATTTTGGAATTTAGCTATATTTACGACAACATCTTCACCAGCCATTAACTTTACAATATCTTCTTTCAATCCTTCCTTATTCATATCAATAAAATCTTGAAGGGTTTCAAAGGTTCCAGTTTTTGTCCAGTAACTACCAAATCTCTTTCTGCTTATGCTTTTTACTACAGAATTAGGATTATAAATATGAGGAACATCTATAAAAGAGTACCCATCATACCATTGCTGCATTTGGTTATAATCCATATTGAACTTGTTACACAATGACTGAACTTCGTTCTCTGTAAAACCGATGAAAGGGGCAAAATTATCTGGATCTGTCATTGAAAACTCATTGAACATATTCAATGCACTTTGGTTTCCGTACTTCTTAACCGGTAGGATACCTGTCATATAAGCTAGAGCTATGTAAACTTGATCTTTGAAGATACCTTCTAACCATTCAAGGTATAGTTTTAAACTTTGGCCATCCTCTTTTTTCTCTCGCATAATGCGATCCCATTCATCGATAATGATGACAAAAGGAACATTGCATTCTGAAAAAACATCATCTAAACATTTATGTAACTTGTTAGGAGAATTGAAAACAATTTGTGGATAACCTTCTTTTAATTCATCCACTATAGAAGATGTAATTGATGCAATCATTTTATTAACATCATGATGAGCATCATTAAATTCAAGCGACATGTTAATAAAAATAACATTGTATTGATTTAAATGATTCTTGTAGCTTGGAGATTTTGCTATTTTAAGATTATCAAACTGAGATGAACTATCTACTCCTCTTGAATAATAAGAACAGAGCATTTTGGCTGTAACAGACTTTCCAAAACGGCGAGGTCTACTTAGGCAAAAGTACTTATCTTGAGTTTTTATACTTTGATTCAAGATCTCTATTAAAGGAGACTTATCAACATATATAAGGGAGTCTAACGTTTCTTGAAAAAGCTCTTTTCCCTTATTTAAATACTTTGCCATTAACAATCACCTTATTCTCACTTCAATTACATTTACTAGCAGTTATTATAAATGTAACTACATTTATCTCAGCGATGTGAAACATAAAAATCATAAAAATTATCTATTTTTGGCATTTTTTGCCAGTAATTTGTCTGTTCTTAAAAATTTGCCCTGTACACTGCCTCAAACTTATTTTGAGGATAATTTAATGTTCTTTAAATCAAAATCTGTAGAAAACAGTTTTCAAACTAAAGATCCTACCTGGTTAATCGTGTTAGGTTCTTTAACTCTTTTTGCAACCTGTATCTTTTGTGCCTTAGATGGAGCATCACTGTCATCATCCTTGTCATTTGGACTGGTGATCTTATTGAACGTGCCTATCTATGTGAGCATGTTCAAATATGAACCTGACTCTGAGCATTCTAATGAGTACTACCTTTGTGACAGTGAGTTATATAAGCTCTCTGGCTACGAGGAAGTGCCTATCTTAGATAAAAACAGTAACTACAAGTTCACAGAAGCTACCCGTCTTATCGACAGGCATATAGAATCTCAAAAGGCGGAGAACCGTAACCGAGAGGACTACGTACCAATCAATTTGAATAAAGATGACATTGCAGCACTGACCATGGTAGCTGCTAAAAACATCACCAATAAGCTCTTTATTGGATATGGCTATGAGTTTTTACCAAAGCATGCAAGGCGTCTTGTCAAACTCCAAGAGCAGGGACTCAAGCTGTTACCTAATGGTAAGGGCTCAGCTCAAATCCACAATTTAAAAAGACGACATAAACCTCTTTTTGTGGATTTACAGAATATTAAAGATCATGCCATTATCTTTGGTACTACAGGCTCTGGTAAAACCAGGTTCTTTGATCTTTTAATTACTCAGGCAATTGAAAGAAACGATACTGTCATCATCATCGATCCTAAAGGAGATCGTGATTTAAAACGTAGAGCTCGTAGAATTTGTGCCTGCACTCATCGTGATGGTGCTTTCCATGTTTTAGATATCAAAGATCCAAAGTTAACCACATCCCCTTTTAACCTCTTTGGCTCATCTACAAGCTCATCTGATATTGCAGATAAACTCTCAGCTCTTATGAAACAGTCAACCTTTGATACTGACAGCTTTGCAAGCTATGGTCAGGAGGCTGTTGCCTGTGCTGTAACTGCCTTAGACTGTCTTGATTTACCTGTTGATATCTACAATATTTGCAATCATGCCAATATTGAAAGCTACTTTGAAGGCATGGTAGCAGGTCTTTCAAAGCTTACAGCTAAAACTCAAAATCGTGATCTAGCTGTTTACTTTGCTAGACTATTAAAAGGCTACTCCATTGAAAAACACCTTTACACTCATGTAAGAGATTTCTTAGTCAGCATCGGCGATGAAGCTCAGTTAGATGGTATTGGTGACATCAGTGAGGACTGTCTTTTAGATCCTGAAATTGCCTTTACCTTATCCCCTGATGATCTTGCAAACTTAAGAGCTAAAAGAATGGCAGCCTTTTCAGATGCTAATGTAAGTGAGACCGATATAGTTGAAGCTCAGGTAGTAGAAACAAAGACTTATGAACCTGACTCAATGTCATCTGCAAACAGTGAAAGTGAGAGCGGTAGCCCTAACAGTACCGATACCAGTACAAAGACAAGTAAAGATACCAAAGAATCTTCTGTAAAAGACGCACAGACAAATGAGACCGAGACAAAGCCTAAACGACGTGGTCGTCCTCCTAAAAAGAAGGTTGAGGAAACTTTGGATTCTAAAGCTACAACTGAGGATAAAAAAGGCAAAGAAACCACTAAAAAGACTACAGCTAAAAAGAAAACTACCAAGCCTAAGAACTTTAAAACTCAGGTAAAAGCTGCTGCTTTTATTACCTACTATAAATATCTAAAACGTCATGCAAATTTGGATGTTGATCCTGAGTTTGAAAAGCTTGTCTTCATGACTATAAAGGAGCAGTCATTCTTTGAAAAAACCACTGCAAGTATTATGGCTGTACTTAATACATTAAACAGTTACAACTTAAAACAGGTTTTATCAAAATCACCAGATCAGACTGACTTTTCTGATATTTACCAGAAGAACAAGGTCTTTTACTGCGCCTTACACTCAATGTCTAATGCAACCTTAAGCTCTTATGTAGGTAAGTTACTTTTATCAGATTTAAGCTCTTTTGCTGATCATATTTATTCAATGGATGAGGAATTACATGCTCTCGATAATCATAGTTCAAATGATAAGTTGCGCCATGCTGATGATTTATTTAGTAAGGTAGGATGTGCTTTTAATTCAGCTGATGACTTTAATGGCAACGGCTTTAATGACAATGTTTTTAATGACAACACTGATAACAGCACAGATCACGATTTAAAACAATCTGACGCGCTCTTTTCAAAAGAGCTGTATTCAGATCATACCGATCCTGATGCCAAAGCTGCCTTAGAGCTTACCCGTGAGCTTGTAAATCTTGAGGAAGTGAACTCTTTTATTGAAGACAAGAAGGCAGAAAAAGCTCAAAAAGCACTTCGCTATAAAGCCAGAAATCCTGAGTTTGATAAGGTCATGAGTATCTTACAGGCCCCAAAATTTGACAAAGTAAAGCAAAGACGCAAGGTAAGTATCTTTATTGATGAGGCAAGTGAGGTAGTTAATGAAGCATTGCTACAGCTTTTGAACAAAGCGCGTGGTGCTGATTTCTCAATTACGATTGCAACTCAGACCTTCTCTGATTTAGCTAAAAGATGTGGTTCTAAAGATGCTGCCATGCAGTTAATTGGTAACTGCAACACTATGTACGCTTTAAGAGTAAAAGATGAGCAGACAGCAGAGGTCATCACCTCATCTTTACCTAATACCACTTTCTATACCAAGAACATCTCTACAGGTACGATGTCTGATACCTATAAAGAGAATTACAAGGATTCAGCATCCATGTCTGCTAACACCTATATTGACAGGATCTTTCCAGCATCTGCCCTCATGGATCTGCCAAACTTTGAGTATGTGGCAAAACTCTCTGATGGACGCTTTGTCAAAGGTGTAATTCCAATTCTTACGGACAATAAGGTTCGTGCCTAGAAAATTTGGATAAAAGATCTTTGCCTGTAAAGATCTTTGATAAGTAACGTTCGCGATAAGGAACTGTCAAGAGAAAGAAAGAGAAAAGATTCATGAAGCTAAAGCTCTACGCTTTAGCTTCATGGTAGTTGTTTTTTAGGTAGCTGTTTTAAGTTAGCTATTTGTTTTTTAGATAGTTATTTTTTGGATTGTTGTTTTTTACAAAATTACTTTAGGATCATATGTTCGGTTTTACATTTAAAACATTAAGACTTTATGTAATCGGTTTTATCATTTTGCTTTTTATCTTAAGTACTGACCATTTAGGTCCTAGTACTAAGGTGATCTTTTATGAGGAGTTAGATAACTTTTGCTATATCTTTGCCCATAACTGTGAGGATACACTGGTGCGCATTGGTAAGATTGCAGACTTTATAAGACCAATCTTAGTAGTAACAAAGGTGGTTGAGTTAGATAAAGTGATCTTACTGCCAATCATCAGGATCCTCTTTTTGGCAATTGGCTTTGGAAAGTATTTAGTATTGCTGACTTTAGCAGGCTTTGCATTAGGTCGTATTTTAAGATTTCAGGCAGTTGAGGATTTTAAGACACCAATTATCTTAAAGATTGTAGGAGGCTTTTCCTATGAGCTTGTAACCTTAATTTTACTGGTGCTCATCTTTCAGGCATTTATATCCTGTGCTTACATATTAACCTTTCTCTTTTTACTTCTACCTGCACTGTGTGGCATTAGAATAGGATCTGCCTGTTAATGGCTTGATTTAATGGCTTGATAATTACCTGCAGTTAGATGGAGTTGCTAAAGAACCTCTTCTTTTACAAGCTGGTTTTATGAGTTGCTTTTATGAGCAGTGCTCACTTACAAAGTCATTTACGATTTCTTGTAACTGGTACTGCTCTTTTGATGATTATTGCTCCAATCATCAGAAACAATTCAAGAAAAACAGTGCTCCAACCTTAAGAAAATCTTGCTCCAACCTCAAGAATCTCACTAAAAAATCAATCTACACAAAAAATCTAAATGCGGTAAGATATGAGCCTTACTTGATTAGCAGAAGAATAAATTACGATCGTAAAATGATCTATCAGGCATTTAAACTAGCATTTCCAAGAACACTACCGATACTAGCAGGCTTTTGGTTCGTAGGCTTAGCCTATGGACTGTATATGCATGTATCAGGATTCTCTTTTGTATACCCAATGCTCATGAGTCTTATTATCTATGGAGGCTCATTAGAGTTTATTACTGTAGCAATGTTGCTATCGCCATTCAGTCCGGTAGGAGCATTTGTAATAGCGCTGTTAGTACAGGCAAGACACCTTTTCTATGGTATTTCTATGTTAGATAAGTACAAAGGCTTAGGTCTTAAAAAGTACTATCTAATCTTTGGCATGTGTGATGAGTCTTTCTCATTGAACTTTACAGCTAAAATTCCTGAAGGTGTTGATAGAGGCTGGTACTACTTTTTCATTACCCTTTTAAATCAGTTCTATTGGGTATCAGGATCAACTATGGGTGCGCTAATAGGTGATCTGTTACCTCTTAATACCAAAGGTTTAGAGTTTGTGATGACAGCTTTGTTTGTAGTGATCTTTGTAGAACAGTTTTTAAATGATAAAGAAAAGATAAACGGCTTTATTGGTATTGGTGCATCTGTACTCTGCCTTTTAATTTTTAAAGCACAGAACTTTATGATACCTGCCATGATCTTAATGCTATCTATCATTCTTTTAAGGTACAAGCTAAAGAAAAGCAATAAAGTTGCTGACACAACCAATGCTTGCGTAAGTCATGATGACACTAGGAGCGATAAAACCACTGGTGCAAATCAGGAAAGTAAGGACAATAGACTATGACCATTACAGAACAGTGCATTACTATTGGCCTGTGCGCTCTTGGCACTCAAATATGTCGTTTCCTGCCTTTTATCTTATTCTCAGGTAAAAGCAGATTGCCTCACTGCATTGAATATTTAGGTAAAGCTCTGCCTTTAGCAGTCTTTGGTATGTTGGTTGTTTACTGTTTAAAAGACGTATCTTTTGTTCAAAATGATTATGGTCTGCCAGAAATGATAGCTGTAATTGCAACAGCTCTAATTCATGTTTTAAAGAGAAACATGATGCTATCTATTGCCTTAGGAACAGCAATCTATATGGTCTTAGTGCAGTTTGTTTTTGTAGGGTGATTTGTATCTGAATTTGTAGGTTGATTAGATTTAAGCTTGTGCTTTTAATAGCAGGATATGCTCTTCAATCTCTTTAATCACTCTTTTGAAGATCACATCACTTTTACCTGTAGGATCTTCTAAATGCCAGTTATCATCAAAAGGTCTACCTATAAAAGGACAAGACACATCACACCCCATTGAGATTGCAAGATCAGGTGTAGGAATGTCTTTAATGAGCTTGCTTTTCTGACCTTGTTTTTCCATGTCAATGCCATAAAGCTCTTTTATAAGCCTTACAGCATCTTGATTGATTTTATCTTTTAAAACAGTGCCTGCTGAATAACATGAGAATTTATCAGAAAGAAGATGACTACCTAGTGCTTCAGCTATTTGGCTTCTGCAAGAATTGTGGACACAGATAAAGGCAATTACTTTCTTATTCATGTTTGGAGTTCACTATAAAGGTTCGAATTTAATATTATCTGTAAAGCACTTTTTCATTTCTAGGTTAGGAAGTCTTGCATAAATACGACAATTGTAACCACCATCTATGCTGTCAGTCTTATCCCAGTCAATTGCTAAATATCCTTTTTGCAGTAATATGGACCAAATTAAGTCAGATGTTCTAAAAGACACATTTACAAAGAGAATATATTCACTTAAATAAAAGCTAATTGACTTTCCATCAACTAAGTTCTGCAACCTTTGCTCGTCATGATGGGCTAAATATCCTATAAACTCTGACAGATCTGAGTTAGAGTGTAAAATTGGTCTTTGAGAAAATGGGCTATTATTACCATCAATGAAATTAACTACACTTTCAGGGCAGTACATTTCTTTATCATAGAACGTATAACCACCACAGTGAGCTTTTACCTTTGAAGCAATGACTTCAAGTCCGCAATCTTTTAAAAGTTGATTGATTTCTTCGCTTGTAAAACCAAATACTTCTGAATAATGACCTGTATTTTGAGTAATGGAATTATCATAGATATTGTTGACAGTGTCAGCGACACCGTTCTGAGCTTCTTTAAAACATCCTGTCAATATTATTCTATCCACATAAGGTTCGCTAGTTTTAGGATCTTGTGGAGTTGTTTTAAAGAAGTCATATAAAGAAGAAATTAATAAAACCAAATCATCGTGGTAACCTTTTTCCTTAGATACTGCAAATGGAACATCATAATCATCTATTAAAACATAGACCTGCTTTTTATAATGCTTATATAACAGTCTGCTAAGGTCGATAATTGATGAGGTTACATACGACCTTGTCAAATCGTCTAATCTTAACAGGAAATTTTTGTCGGTTAATTTTTCAAAAGATCTTTTATCATCCTCATCAAGAAATGGACTATCTTTTAAAAAGTTATACTCTTTGGCTTTATTCAATATTATCTGAGCAAGATTCAGATAAGCCTCATCAATTGTTTCTCCTTTAAAAGCTTTAAAGTTAAGAAAAATTACAGGATGCTGTCCCATGTATTTATCACAGAAATTCTTGTCTTTAAGGATCTTTGTGCCCTTGAATAACTTCTGCTGAAAAGATGAATTACCAGAATTAACGCTATCTACTCTTAAAAAAGAATCTATCATCGACAAAAACATAGTTTTGCCAAAACCACTAGGACGAGTGAAAAGCATGACCTTTGTTTTATCAATATCGATGATAGTCTTAAGATCTAATGTCTTATCTACAAAGTAGCGACCAGATGCCTTTAATTGAGCGAAATCTGTTTTTTCTTGAGGCAAAGGTAAGATTTGTTTGGTATTCATATTATGTTCTCAACCCGATAATTTATTGTTTATTATACACAGGTGTACCTGACTTTAAGTTCTTACTTTTGGTCAAATATACAATTAGCTAAGAATCATTTTTAGATTTCTTAAAAACAAAGGAAACCAAGATACAGCTGTATTTTGCAAACACGAATAAAATATCACTAGACTCAAGTTAAAGTGCGCTACTAGACCTAAGTTAAAGCGCTTTGCTAGACCGAAGATTGGCACGCCCACATACTGCATCAAGGTCTTAAAGAGGATCAGTCCTCAAAATTTTACCCATCAGAACTCATCTGGATAAACCTGTTTGGCTAAGAACAAGTTGCATGTAGCTAATGCGCCTAGTCCCTGAGTTCTCTTAATACCTAAAGCAAAGTCTGGGTGATAAGGTATTTTATGTAAAATCTCTTGAGCTCTTTTAAAGTTACCACTTTTAAACTCCATCTCCATGGTTTCTAACCAAAACTCAATTTCATCTTGAGACATTTCTATATCGCACTCTTTGCGATATTCAAAGTACTCAATCCACTCTTCTTTTGAAAAGTTATTCTCTGGTAATTGATAGCCAAGAGGCAGATGATTTAGATCAGACATATAAGCTCCTTAATACTGCTTAATTGCAACTATTCATATTTCAACTCATATTTCAAATCACTATATTTCAAATCTTTATAAGTGAAGGCTTAAAGCCTTCACTTTATAAAGCTAGATAAAACCTACTCTTTTATGTTTATGAGTTGCTTCACTATAAGAGTAGTTATCTTCAATCTTTGTAAGATTTAGGTGCAATAAAGCCTCATCCACATCACACTGTTCTACTTTACAAGAATCACGTAGAGCAGCTCTCTTACAAACAGAATCTAAAAAGGCTTTAGTATCACAAAGAGGATGACCTGACAGTTTTGTAGCAGCCTTAATTAAGGAGATCTCATGGCTTACTGGTATATCTTTTAGGTACTCATTCATCACTGCTACTACACTTTTGGTATCAGCATAGGTAATTTCAATTTTGTGTGAGAATCTGCCATTACGCAGGATTGCTTCATCCATATCATCGATGCGGTTAGTAGCTGCAATCACTAAGACTCTGTCTTTAGCTGTATCTGAGATTGAGCGTAAGAACTGAGAGATACCTTCATTGTTAGAGTTGCTACTTCTTTTAGCAAACATAGAGTCAGCTTCATCAATAAAGACAATAGATGGTGCTGAATCTTTGGCTTTATTAAAGATCTCGTTAATCTTTTTAGCAGAACCTGATGTGTACTGCTCATATTGAGAAGCATCAATAGTAAAGAGTTTCCAGCCTAAGAACTTTGCTATAGCACCAGCAGCATAGGTTTTACCAGTACCAGGTGCTCCATAGAACATGACAGGTTCAAGCATATTTAGGTTGAAGCGCTGATACTTTTTTGGATCCTTGATGTAGTCGATAAAGTTCTCATTGATGAACTTTTCAAGCTCTGTCTGACCTGGTAGAGAGAACACTGCATCCTTATCTAAGGTAAAGCCTAAGAACTTCTTTAAAAGATCATTAACAGTCTCCTGAAGACCTAAATTGTATCTGCAATTTTGAGTCTCTTCTTTTGTAAGCTCAGTTTTAACCATCTTGATGAACTTAAAGATTGAGTTTAAAGACAGTCCTTCTAAGATAGTTGAGAGCTTTTTTATATATGACATAGGTAACACACCGCTTGAAAATACAGAACTGAAGCAATCTTTAATGTCATCAGCAAGTGGTCTTGAGATATCAAAGGTATTTGGGAATAAATCTAAAAGACCTGAATCAATCTTTTCTCTAAACTGAGCTGTCATAATGACAAAGCAATTAGTCTTTTCAAGATCTTCAATTGCAAGTTTAGTAGCATTAACCTCTTCTATGGTCCAGTCATTGAGATCACGTACATAGCGAACATCTGGAAAATAAGCATCGACGTTTTCCATGACGATAACAGAAGGCTTTATAGGATCAATTTCCTTAAACCTTTCATTGAGCTTATTACCAAACTCGTGGACACAAGAACTTGCTACAGTCGCAAGATTTATCTTATGAACCTCAAAATTAAGAGCCCTTAACAAAGCCTCTACAGCTTTGGTTTTACCAGAGCCATGTTCACCAAATAAGCACAGGTTCACAGGCTTTTTATCACAACTTAAGTTATCTATTCTGTTATCTATTGTGTTAGCTCTTCTCTCCATGATTAACCTTGAGAATTCTTTGCTTAACTGCCACTCAGGCTTAAAGTCTTGGTCACAAGCAAAGTCTTTAATGTAATTCTCATACAGGTAATCTTGAAGCTTCTTATTGCCTACAATATGGAAGCTGTTTTTAGGATCATCTTGTAAAGAAGCATCATTAAGGCTTGCTTTATCCTCTGTAACCTCAAGACAGTTACTGTGTTTAGGATCAATGCCATGAGAGAGCATCTTGTGCATAATTTTTTCTTTTTGCTTTTGCTGCTCTTTATTGCTTAAGCTCTCAAGATTTAATTTGTGCTGATAGCGTGAGCTTAATCTTACAGGAAGATCTTTTTTTGGATCACCTGACACATGATCAGCTAATGCAACCTTACAATAACTTGGTACTGCTCCTAAATAATCAGGATTTGAGGTGAAACATTCTCTTAAATAGTCATCACTGTAAGGCTTATAGTTAAAAGTGTCTGCTGTAAACAATAAAGAGAATTCATTAAAGTACTCTCCATCATAGCAATGTGGATCCTTATGTTTTTGAGGGCACATTACAGACAGACTGTCATACTTTGGCATGTAAAAGCTGTTAAAAAATAGAGTCTTTAAAATGCTCTTAGCATACTCTGTGATTTTTACATTCAATCTACCGTTTACATTAGATCTAGCTTTTTCATTAGCTCTAGCTTTTTCATTAGATCTATCCTCATTCAATTTATCCTGTCTTAATTGATAAAATGCGATTAGCTGGTAAATAAATGATGGTGGCAGATTGCCATATTTACCCTCTCTAAGAGATGAAATTACAGTAGCCAAATTAAATACTGATGAGTTTTGAGAAATTGCACCAACTCCTTGCAAACACTCATTAGATATTGGTTCTCCCCCTGCCTTTAGAACACCTGATACTGACTTATCACCTAAAGAGTTAAGGTATGACTTTATAAAGGTGTAACCTGGCAAACATGGTAATAACTCAAGCGTATTTAAAGTCTCTTTTACATCATGCTCACAAAGTGCTTTTACAAGATAAGCGACATTAGCAGCATCCTCGGTTACAGGGAAACTGTAGGTAAGATTAGCTTCTGTTCTTAAATTAGTTGCTTCATAGAAAACGTATTGATGAGTAAAGTAAAACAAAGCTAAACGTGAGTTAATAAGCTCACAGATTTCATCATTCTTATAAGAGCTAAAGCCTAAGCTTTTGCTCTTATAAATTCCGTTGTTATTGTGTAGAGCTACTTTTGCTGTTTCAATACAAAAAGACAGAGCAATACCAATTAAGTTTAGCTCCTGTGAGCGGTCAAACTTGATAAGTGACTGTACTTTTGGCTTTAAGTAGTTGTTTGAGTAAAGATGCAAACAGTCTAAAATGATTAAAGCATCTTCACAGTTACCAACTTTATAGTTGTTATCAATAAAATAACAGATGTCCTCCATAGAGCTTGTAGCACACAGATACCTTAAATAAGCACTTTTATTAAGACTACGATAGAGTTGCTTATCATAGACAGTCATTAAAGGCTCAAGTGACACAGCTTTACCTAAGCTCTTAGTATTGTATGAAGATCCTAAAGTAAAATCAGGATCTTTAACAAGGTATGATGGTGTCTCATACAAAGAGAATTGTTTTTTTAAATTAGACAGCACAGGCTCTATAATATTTTCATGCAGAGCATTTAAAGCTGACTTATTAGCATCGATTACATAGCTAGGATAGAGTGTCTCCTTACCTTTAAAGCCATCAATTCTCATAAGTGGAAGATTACGTGTTGCCATGCAGTAAACAAGCTTTTTATAAGCAGTAGAGATGGCAGCACCATATGGCAGGTAATGAGATCTCATAAAGGCTGCAATAGAGAGGAGTGCTTCATTTAGTGCCTTTTCCTTTCTTTGTGCTTTTTCAAGTTCTGCTTTTTGAGCTCGTGCTTTTACTATGTCATCATTCTCTGCATAACCATTCTCAACATAACCATTCTCTACATCATCACTGTAATACACGTCATGGTTATCAAGAGCATAGTCATCTGTGGTATTGCCTTTTAAGATATCTACAGTGTGCTCAATTAGCTTGTAGAAGGTCTTTAAGAGAGTAATCACCTCTTCATATTGGGCAATAAGTAAGTTTTTACCAAGTGATTTTTCATCTGTTAACATTCCACTAGATAGCTTTCCAAGATCAGGATCATTAAAGATAAAATCAAATGATGATAATGCATGCATGAAGCTTTCAAATTCATAACAGCCTGTACCATGAACAGAAAGGAACAGGTTAAGGCTGTCTTTAAATTCTTTGGATAAGAGCACCATCTTTTTTAAGATAAAAGCTCTAAAAAGAGGTATGTCATACAGTGCATCAGATAAGAGACAGTTACCACTCTCTCTTCCCATATCTCTGTGCTTTAAACTGTTTACATTCATAGGAGAGGCTACACTACAGTCTGACTCTTTTGTAAAAGCAGTCTTATCAGCCTGTAAATCAGCATCTAAAGCTGTATTCTCAATAGAGCTGTAGTCTTGATTTACTAAAGAGTCTTCTTTTATATAGTCGTAAGCTAATCTGATATCAAAGATAGGTTCATAGCTATCATATGTTACAGTGTGCTTTGCCTTGAGGCTTTGTGACTTGAATTTTTGAGACTTAAGATCTTGAGATCTTAAGTAGTTATAAAGGCGGTTTGCCTTTATAGAAGCATCATTCCCCTGTAAAAGATAGGTAAGTTCAAGACAATCACGAACTAATCTTAAGACATAGAGTGAAGAACGGCTAAGCTCTTTTCTATGAGCTAACAGCTCTTTTAAAAGAATGAGCTTTTTAGAGCTTATAAGATCAGATAGCTCACTCTCACTTACGTTAGCTTCAATAGCAGCTTTAATCTCATTTACAAAGAGAATGATGTCATGCAATACCTTAGTCTTAAAGAGGTATTCCTCAAGATTTAC
>Ga0256405_10008139_pt1 | contig 15223 bp, 20 predicted proteins | sample RumenRJG_02DNA_FD_189096 | JGI IMG/M metagenome (GOLD analysis project Ga0256405, IMG submission 189096) | Bovine rumen microbial communities from Lethbridge, Alberta, Canada - RJG_02 | ecosystem: Host-associated > Mammals > Digestive system > Stomach > Rumen | place: Canada: Alberta... | reverse complement strand
GGCTCTGTTCCCAATCTTTGACTGTATTGCTACTGGTAAGATGCGTAACGTTTATGACAAGATGCAAGAACAAGGTATCGACATGCTGCTTGTTAAGTCTGCTGTTAAGGTAGGTGGAGAAGGAGCCAAAGATATTGTTTGGTCTGATTATAGACAAGATGCAGATCCTGCAAACGAGGATAATTTTAAAGGTGATATAGCTAATCAAGACTGGAAACCTGTCTTTAAGGATGCGTTCAACTTTGAGACTTATGATTGTGATTTTGACTATCTTAGAAAGCAGTTGAATACTGATCCTAAGGAAGAGCAAATGCTTCGTATGGGTACTCAGATGCAGAAGATTGTATATTCTAACCTTGTTCCAGGACGTACATATACTACACAAGAAGTAGACGCAGAAGGTAATCCTATAACTATTAAAGGACGTGACTTGTTGAATAGAATTATGGATTCTTCTAATAAGCTGTCGGATATTGGTGTAGATAAGCTTAACAAACGTTTCTTTGTTACTAATGAAAATGGAGAGCTTGTTGACATCGAAGGAAATGTTATAACGGACGAACGTCGTCCAAACGGAGAAGTAATTCCTGCTAGAAACTCTAATAAGCGTGTACTTGATATAGAGAAGTTCTCTAAAGAAGTAAGCAAAATGATGAGCGACAGGGGTGCAGATAAAAATGTAATGAAGGCATTAGAGCTTGTAACGGCTTCTAATGACACCAAACAGCTGTCTATACCACTCGGAGCTATATCAAATGCTAACTGGCTTGAGAGCGTACTTGTCTCTATGATCAATAAGGATGTAGTAGATGTAAATACGCCTGGTGCATTCTTCATTCAGCGTTCTGTATGGGCTATGCAAGGTATGAAGATGTTTGACGGCAAGAAGAGTGTTAAGGGAGATCTTAGCAATAGATCTTTATACAACGGGAAACGTCTTCAGATGGTTAATGAAGAAGGTTCTATGGACTGTGTGCTTTCTATAGATTTCTTTAAGAACATTTTACCTCAGGTACCTACTAGTGAGTATGAATTAGATTAGGATGGCAATTACGTATATGAAAGAGGAGAAGGTGGTTCGTATAAAGTAGACGAACATATGAATCCTATTCCTAAAAGGAAGATGCGCGACATGACTTTTGACGAAGCTAGAAAATTGCTTCTCAGAAAAGGTATTATCGGAGGAAAAGCTAATATAGTTGCGTACCGTATTCCTACGCAGGCTGAATCTTCTATTCATGCGTTACGTTGTGTAGATGTACTGCCAGTAGTAAGAGATACTGTAATACTACCAGAAGAATTTACTAAGATTACTGGTAGTGACTTCGATATTGACAAATTAGGACTCTCTACTGTGAACTGGAAACACGGTTCTGATAAGTTTAAAGAAGGTACAGAATAGTATTATCAAAACCAACTTATACGTGATTACATAACACTTCTTATTGATCCTAAATCACAACATATTTTGCATCGTTCTATCGATAAAGATACTAAGCTGCTTAAAGATGTACTCGCTGAGATAGAAAGCGGTACAAGTATTCAAGAGGAGCCCTATGGATTCTACTCTCTGTCTACTCAGACTGAACGTAAAGATGATTATATTACTGGTAAGATTGGTATTGGTCCGTTCGCATTGAACAACAATAACCATATTCTTACTATGTTGTATGGAGTTAAGTTTAGAGAGTTTGAAGATAGTATAATGACAAAACTCGGTCTTACTGATTTGTCTGGTCACTTAGATAAAGATGGCAACTCTATCATGTCGTGGCTGTCTGCTCTTATTAACGCTCACGTAGATATTGCTAAAGACCCATATATTAGTAGACTTAACGTAGGTCCTTTTACTTATAACCTCGTTAACACTCTTATTCGTACTGGTCTTGGAGCAAAAACCTTCTACTTTACTACACAGCCTATAATGATGGAACTTTCTAAGGCTTATAACAGGGCAGGTAGTTCATACATGGCCGATCAATATAAGTCTAAGTATCAGCTACAAAAGGAGGCCATAGAACAAGTAGGTAAAGATAGATTCGGAGAACTTAAGATTGGAGATTGGACGTATGACTAGCTTATAAAAGGCGTAACAGATCCAAACGATAAAGAGATTAAGCCTATTATAAACGAGTATGTAAAATAGATTTTTGACTGCGGTATACTTAAACAGAATGCTAATAAAAAATATTCTAATACAGTAGGAATTAAGATTAATGACGAAGAATTCTCTGCTGAACAAGTACAACTTTTAATGTATCTTGCATATCTGCAGTTTGATCCGTATGCAACATCAGTATCTAATTTAGTCAAGTATTCTAAAATCGATACTAAGAAGCACGGTAAGAGTTATATAGAGCAGTAGGTATTCTTAAAAGGATTTGATAAACTATTTAATAATCCTGATGGAAGTGGCTTGTTTGAGCCAGAAGGCCTTGATAGATTAGCTAAACAGTCTTATATTGAACTTAAAACCATAAATGCCATTTCTATGACTGAGAATATTCTCAAAGGACAATTCTTACAAGCTACTAATGCATTTAAAAATGCTATATAGGTTGTACTTAATATGATCGGTAAAGGAGATTCTCTTAGTGTAGATTTGTGGAATGAAGTATCACACGCCATTATGGCATCTATTAAGTCAGAGTACATCAATTAGTATGCTAGAGCACTTAGACCTAATAATTCTACTTATATACATGATCTTGTAAGCAAAAGTGAAGAGAACTTAGAGTATACTCAAGTAGGTAAGACTAATAGGATTAAACTTGTTGGAGAACCCAAATATGACATCAGAACATATATACACAAACCAGTTCATGTAAGTTTTGATTACAAGGATACTCATTATGAGAGAACATACAATATTATTGGTTACGATGAAGATACTAACGAGTTGATTGTAGATAAAGTATAGACTGTTGACAACAGCGGTAAAATACGTATTGAAGGTGGTGAGAATACTATCTACGACAGATTCAATAGACTCGCAGTAGAACTAAGAGATGATTCTTCTTATAAAGATATTCTTGATGTTGCTGGAGAGCCTGTTAATATGCTTCTTAGAAGTCTTGTTACTGGTAAGACGTTTGAGTATAAGCCTATGCCGTTTGTAGCAAATTATAAAGCCCCAGAAGGTGCAGATACTTATGAAACTCTTAAGTTTGTTAAATTGTTCAACGCTCTTGATCAGAATGGAGTAGAATCTAACCAGATTATAGATGCTTGGGACGCTCTGTTACATGATGATAAACACCCAAAACTTAAAGAGTTCGCAGAAGATCTTGTAGTATACGCATTTGTAACGTCTGGAGATCAAGGCGGATTTACTAAGTTCTTTAAACAAGTACCATTCTCTTGGAGAAAAGAGTCTGGTTATGCAGACTTTATTGCTAGAAAGTTAGTAGAATACCAATCTGCAGATATAGATAATGAGCAACTTGAAGACGCTATCTTGAATAACTGGTTTAATAGTCTACTAGTTCCTAAATATGACTTGGCAGATAGAGAGACTAAGAAACCAAACTTCATGGCATATACAGGAGAGACTCAGAAAAACAACTATACTGCTGTTAGAGAATATCCTACTATTCTTGCTGCTCTTAAAGATGATAACGGTGTGCTTGAGCCATCTATTGATCCAAATAATTCTCCTCTATTTATAAAGATTCCTAGACGTAACGATAAAGAAGCCAAAGATAGTCAGCGTAGAGTTACTGTATATCGTAGAATGACTTATGGTATGCGTAGAAGTTCTGACGGCAGCTGGGTTCATTATCCAATCTATATTAAAGTAGAACCTAAGGGTAATTTACTTAGAGGTAACTTCTTGATGACAGAATATGGTCGTGAAGATTCTACTCATAAGGAATTTGGTCCTAGCGAAGATGGCTTGAGAAAAATGTTTGTACTCGGAGACTTTATAGCTAGAAACGATGTAGAAGGTTATAAAGTAAATTATAGTAACCTGTTTGGTCAGCTTATTGAGGATATGAACTATTAGAACTTGTTTGAGACTAAATATAACAGAAACGAAAAGAAGTTTACAGAAGCTTTAAACAAAAAGCCAAACGAAGTTGTAGAAGAAGGATTGTCTCCAGAAGAAATAGAAAAACTTAAGAAAGAAGCTGAAGAAATTAAGAAACAATGTAAAGGTGAGTAATTATGCAAGCATTTTGTCCAAATTTGAATAATAAAAATATTAAAGCAGAGTTTGAAGAACTCGTTGATGCCGTAGGGGAAGATCTTGCATATCTTGCCTGGCATAGATCAGAAGGCGAAGGTCTGGGAAATCACCCAGGCCTAGCCGATTCTGAGGCTTTTAAGACGCTTTTGACAACCAAGGCTAACGATCGTAAGGCTGCGTTAAAATAGGCCGTCAGAGAGCTTATAATTGGCTCACAGAAGCCTTCTATAGAGCAATCTGCATAGTTAGCTGCAGATATAGCAGACGTTATAGATAATCAGCGTGAAGAATACGTAAATAAGATAGAAGAAAACTATAGAAAGAATAATCCCAATAATGCTTCTGACGAAGCTATTGTAAGTGTTAGAAATGCTGCTCGTATAGAGTTTAATAAGAATAAACTCTCTCAAGTAAGACCAAATGACGTTATACCTACAGAAACCAAAGAGGTTATAATGGCTGCTCTTACTCTTGAGGATTTACATCAAGCAGAAGGCATCTAGCCTATCTTAGACCGTATTAATGGTAACTATGATTCTTCTAAACACTTAACCGAGAAGGATAAGGATGTATTTAGACAAATTAAGCAAGGTACTAAGACTCGTCTACGTTCTCAATTCAGTAGGACTATTAAGAAGACTAGACTAATCGATAGTATTAAGAACCAATTGAGTATTATTAATAGTAAAGATGAAGATTCTATAGACGATGTATTCGATACTATAGAAGATTTCTTACAAAGAGCTGAACTTGAGATTGGTAGAACTGCTACGTTTATTAAGACTGAACTTGGAGACGACTTGTCTAAGTGGGATCCTCAATAGATTAACTATATTAAGCAAGATTTGATAGGTTATTATGAAGGACTTCTAAGGTCTATTAAAGGCTTGTTTAACCAAGATTCTGCTGTAGCTCAAGCTAATAATATACGTAAGCAAGATCCTAATGCTATGGACTTAGAAGCCGTAGTAAACCAGCTTTATAGTGATATAGAGAATTTATAGGAAGATTATCAAAGCACTGTAGTAATGCCGTACGCAGAAAAAGTCCTCATAGACTTTGTAAACGATTCCGATGTCATAGAAGATAAAGAACAGTTTATAAAGAACATGAAGACTTGGTTATATCAAGATACTGCTTATGGAGATCTTGCTGCAGGTGAGGTTGTTATTGGTATGGCATCTAGATCTAGAAGCCCTATTGTACGTATCATAGAGAAGATGATCTCTGACACTGAATTTGAGCGTAACAGGAGAGTTTTAAAGCGTGGTAAGGAATTAATTAAGCTGTATAATGAAATACGTCCAGCTGGATCGCAAATAAGCTTCTCGAACTTTCAAAAGATGTTTATGGAGCTTGATGGAGAAGACGGTACTACTGGTAATCCTACTAGTTACTTTGTACGTGATAGAAACTACGGTCGCTTTTATAAGGAGAAAGACGAGTTTGAACAGAAACTACGTGATAGGTATGCTAGCAAAGGTGTTACTTGGAGTATAAATGAGTATAGTGGACTTATTGAAACCAGCTTCCCAGAAGAAGATCACACTGCAGATAATTCTGTGTATAATCAGTATTATGACGAGTTAGATGAATGGTTAGATAAACACTGTGAACGTAGATATACTCTAGAATACTATAAAAAGAAGCGTAGATTCTTATCTCCTGCTGCTTTGCAAGCACAATCTATGATACAACATCAAATTGATATATTGTGTTAGAAAGCTGTTGATGAAGATGGTTGGGTTGATTCTAATAAATTAGAACCGCATGAGCGTCAGAAGCTTAAAGAACTTAGAAAGCAGAAAAGAGAGTTAGCTTGTCCTTATATTTTTAGAAGTAACTCTGATAATATTATAGTACTTGAGAAGAAAGTTGGAGAGGAAGCTGAGATAGCAGATCAAATTAGTAGTTGGAATAAATATATAGAGAAACATGTAAAATACAAACCCAACAAGGCTAAATTTGAAGCTGCTCTTTCTAAATATCCAGAAGGTTCTATTGAGCGCAGACGATTCTTAGCTGATAACTATATTCAACGCATCAATCCAGAGCTGTTCGAAGCCATGAGCTCTTGGTGGTCTGGTTTGTTTGAAGGCTACGGAAAAGAATATGAAAAGCTACAAGCTAAGCATAGGTCTATTTTAAATCATCTTAAAGAAGTAGAAGGATACGGTCAACCAAATCTTGATGTAATAGGCACTGGACTTGGACAAGACGCTTCTGTATGGAAAGAACTATAGAGTCTTGAACAACAAATGGCTGATATTCGTAAAGCTTACGAAGAAGAGCACGGTAAAAAAGTTTACCCAAATAACGAAGAAGGTGAAGAAATTCCTTAGTTTATCACTTCTAAACTTGTACTTACAGAAAAGTCTGATAAGACGCTATATGAATACCTAAGAGGTTTGTATTTACAACATCCAGGCCTTCAATAGAAGAATCTTGAGGAGTTTAATAAGTTGTTTACTTATACTGACCATAAAGGTGTTCTTAGGGCATTAAAAGCTTTCAGTACTATTGCTCCTGTTGGTGATACTTTTAGAATAAATCCCCTTGATGAAACAGAACCAGAAAAACCATCTTTAATTTATACTTATTCAAGCCAGTTCTCAGAACTCGATGAATCTTCTGATTTTGTTAACACTGATTGGAAGAAAGAGCTTAAATCTTCTTTACAACCTAAAGTTAGAAAAGCTGGCACTAGTCGTAAACCTGGTGAGATAGATTATACTAATGACTAGTATAACAAGATTATGTCTAACGAAGGTTATAAAAAGTTCTACGAGGCTATTATGAGTACTATGGATGAGGCTAATAGTATGATACCTACTAGAGCATCTGAACGTTCTTATTTAATGCCATAGATTACTGCTAGAGGTATGCAAATGTTAGGTCGCTCGCGTTCTATACTAGACTTATAGACTGGTTTGGGCTATATGTTTCAAGATGTATTTACAGCTAAATTTGCTGAGAAAGATGGTGATGTATCTACTAACTGGGATTTACCTAGAAGACCTGACGGCACAGTTGTAAACAACATACCTATCAGATTTATTAAACGCCTAGAAAATCCAGCACTGGTATCTTCTGATGTTGTAGGTTCTGTAATGTTATATTACGACATGGCTACAAACTATAGTCTTAAGTCTGAGAACCTACCTGCTCTTGAACTTATGAAGGAAGCTATTAATCCAGAAAGAAGTACGGGTGCACATAAACTTAATAGACAGTATGAGAAAGTAAGTAACATGCTTGACTTTAGATACTATGGTAAAGAAGATGTTATTGGAGATGATACATCAAAAGCTCCATCTGAACTTAACAAAAAACTTACTACATTTGGTAAGAAATTTAGAAGTTTGGCGTCTATGTCTATGCTTGCTATTAACTTTACGACTATTGAAGTTGGTTACATTGATGCACTATTAAGTTCAATAGCAGATGCTGTAGGAGGCAAGTATTTTACTAAAGGAGATCTCTCTTATGGTTATATGACAGCATTAAAACATCTTCCATTTATTATAGCCAATATAGGAAATCCTGCCACATCTGACTGGATGATTTCAGCAATGCAATATAATCAGTTAAGTAGAAGCAATTCTGAAATATTTGACAGAACAGATCAATCTAGATTTAGAAAAGCATTGAATCAAGTACGTATGGGTGGTTATACAATGGCAGATTATCTTATTAACACAATGATACTTGGCGCTACATACCACCATTATAGACTTGTAGATTCTCCAGATGGTTCTTCTAAGAAATTTATGTCTAGAGAAGATGTTGTAAGAGAATATACTAAATTGGGATATACCGAAAAACAAGCAGAAGACAAATGGGCTAATTCAGAAGTAACTCTTGAACAAGCTTATTACGTTAAAGATGGTGCATTTACTGTAAAAGATAAATATAGTAAATATGTCACAAAGAAGCTTGAAAATCAGATAGCTGGAAGACTTAGAGATAGAACAGCTGTTTATAACGGTGTAATACCTCAAGTAGAAAAAGCTAAAGTACAATAGAATGTATGGGGTTCTTATCTTACACTTATGCGTAACTTTTATGTTAATACATACTGGGAGCGTGCGCAAGCTGGATATGATACTGCGGCGCAAGAAGAAATAATGTCTTCTAAACTTGGTATGCGTTCAGCAGATAGTGCCGGATATGTTAATTTTGAAACTGGTACATCAGGAAATGGGCTTTGGTGGTCTTTCTTAAAAGGAATGTATAAATATGTATCCAATGTCAAACATCTAATAGATGGAAAGGATATGCGTCAACTTACTAGAGACCAAAGATACGCAGTAAAACGTATATTAACAGAAATTGTAATGATTGCGTGTGCTGCTAAACTTATGTTGTTATCTATGGCATTTGCAAGAGCTAACGACTACGATGATGATAAAGACCCGACTTGGACTATCAATATTTTTGATCCAGAAGGTCAAGATAGAGGCTTGTTTGAGTTCAACGGGAAGAATTACGATAAGAAGTTTATGAACTGGTTTAGATGGAAATTAGCGTTATTATCAACACGTACGTTTACAGAACGTTCAACATTCTATTGGCCGGGAACAGTAACCGAGCTTCTTACTTCTCCATCAACAGCAAAATCTTACCTAGATGACCTTGGTTATAACTTGGAGCTTATGATGGATTTGTTTGAAATCAACGGTCACGATCGCAGCGATATGGTTAAAACTGGAGGATATGCTGGAATGACTCGTGGCACAAGGGATGTCTTAAAGATAACTGGATTTACTGGTATTGACAATCTTGTACGAGGATGGCATACTTCAGGTATTAAATCTACACTCAACTGGTATCAAGGAGTGTCTCCTAACAACTTTATAGTTCCTTCTAAGTCAGTATGGTTAGAAGAACAGGGCCTTACACGAAAAGGCAAAAAGAAGTCGAACAACAAAAAGAATTCTTAGAGCAGTAAAAAAGTCGCATACTAAGATTCGACGTATCTTACGGCTTGTTGTATTCGTAATAAAACAACGCAAAAAGGCGAGGGTATCATACGATACTCCCGCCTTTTGTTGTTTTATTCAGGTAGATAATCCTCCTCAGGAACAATCTCTGTAGGGGGGTCGCTAGTAACGGTTCCACGCGCTACATTTAATGCGACCCATGCATCTTTAAACTGCCAAAATTGTAAAATACGCAGCTTATTGATGTCCCTCAAGATTGCAGTACCTCTCTTAAGTCTATTTATAAGACTATTTGATGTGAATGTATACACAATATGAGGTATGTGTTTTATGTATATAATTTTATATCCATAGAAGGATTTCATATTCTTGAATTTATAGAAGACTTTAGTAGACTTCTTATCGTCCCAGTTGTACATTAAGAAGATATGATCATCTAAATATGGACGATTGATATCCTCAAAATATACGCCTTCGAATCCTGTCGATTCAGATAAATCTTCTAGTGACAACTTTTCGTCTACTAAAGGTATTATCACTTTAGCAATGTTACTCATAGGTTTAAGGTTTCTGAGCCATTGCCTTCATAATAAGCTCTACTATGTTCCCACTTGCCTGTAGTCTGATGCCATGCAATAGCATCTAAAGCATCATATATAGTATCCATCCTGGATTGCACAATATATGGTTCTACTTTAAATACACGAATTTCATAACTACCAGTAGTATCTATACCGACAATATAGTATTCATAAGTCCAGTCTAAAGGTTCTTCTTTACACTCTTCTTCTAAATACCAATCTACAGCCATACTATAATAAGCAAGCTGTCTACAGTAGTCATACTGGTCTATACTATCCTCAAAGTGCCACAACTTTTGTGTAGTCTTTAAGTCATAGATAATAGCTTTCTTATTCTTAAAATCAAGAATGAGACCGTCTAATAAAGATTTGCATTTTATTTTATAAAAACCTTCTTCTGTTTCATTTTGACCAATATCAACTATATATGGTGTAAGGTATTCCCAGTTTATATGAAATTCGTGTCTTGTCCAAACACCTTCATCAACCTTTATGAGGTTAGATGCAAGTTTATGAGATCGAATGTTTTGCTCAATTTTCTCAAGCATTTTAACATCCCAAGGACTAATCATAGTTCTCCCATCATTTGCTTTCAGGAAGTCTATGTAATCCTTCAACGTAGAGGCTATTTTAAGGCCTTCTGACAGCATTTTATCTTCCGACTTTCCTGCTGTACTATACGCTTCTTTATAAGCGCTTAGAATGGCTCTATTAGGCTCTATTTCGAGCGTGGATGCTAATGCCTGACAGAACTTCTCCTGCTGTGCAGAAGTAGGTCTACTTTTGTCCCAGACTACATAGTCTTTTTGGAACTCTTCGGGCTGAAGTAAGTATTCATGGATTAAGGTTCCACGCTCTAGAACATAATTCTTCTCCTCAGGAGGAGGATCTGTTAACATCTTATGTAAATAGGCTGGTCCCTTCTGTAGAAACCAGCCTATGTTACTGTTTGAAATACGAGTTAAGTCCTCGTAATATGGAATTTTAATCTCCATCTTTCTTTGGTTTATGTTTCTCAACATATGCTCGAATAGTATCACCATTCTTAAGTACGTTCTTAGTAAAATATCTAAGAAATCCCTCAAGTTCCAATTCTGCAACATTGGGATCATCATACTTATTATATCCTATAATCTTACCATATGGAGTATGAGTATCTATTACCCAATACCATCCATTAGGATCGTAAGATATACTCATGGTTACTATTTTGTTTGCTTCTTCTAAACTCATTTTCGTGCTATATTAAGATCTTTCAGTATCTCATCAAACGATTCATCTGGATTGTTTTTATGTTCCTCTCCAAACACAACAACGTTATCATAAGATACAATACTCATTGCACTACAACAGAATTCTGCAGCACCTTCAATAGACTCTTCTGTGTCAAAGTATTCAGAAAGTACAGTTTTAACTATATTCTTATCAATACTCTTGAAGATGCGTTTATAACGAATACGAGAACAACGATCATTAAGATACTTGTTTATATCGTCTTCGTTATTTGCAGTACATAGAATTAGCTTTTTACAGGTTGGCTTTACACCATCAAAGAATCCTAAAAGACTTGGTAAATACCAGTTCTTATCAAGCTCATCCATAATGATGCAGACATCATCACTAACCTGTGCAAAAAACGACTCTATATCAGAAGCTCGTACTGCACCGTTAATGACGATAATAGGCAAGTTAGACTTAAGTGCTGTTTTCTTAGCCATTAAAGTCTTACCTGAACCTTTGAGACCGCTAAACAAAACACCTGTAGTCAGTTTATCAGTCTTATTGTAAGTGTTGATAATCTTATCCATAAACTTCTCATCTGACTCACTAAGATAATAATTCTCAGGGAAGATAAAATCTTCAATTTCAGAAAGACATGGACTATCCATCTGTGTATTGTGAAGTTCGTATACTTTTCCAGCAGTTAATGTATAATTACTACCAGAAGGTATTGGCATAATATTATCGCCATTCTTTATAAAAGAATATTTGTTTTTCATCTGTTCTTAAGTTCTTCAATCATCTCGTTAACCTGTTTCTGATTACGTACCAGATACAGTTTTGTTTTAGCGTGATGTTTGTGTAAATAATACTTAAAGAGTTTCCAGCGTAGAGGGAACGAATCCCCCATAAGACCTTTGCATTCTACTATAAAACCTCGTCCAACGAAGTCTGGTAGATATGTAATAGGTCTTATTTTTTCGCCCATCCAATCGAACTTAGGTAACAAAGTAAAGTGCTTTGGCTCATACTTAACAGGTATTCCTGCTTTCATAAAAGCTTCATACGTATAGAGTTCGAGTTTGCTACGGAAATGTAGCCCATACGCATCGACTGCTGTCGCATTCTTTACTCTGCCTTTAGTCTTCATATTGAATTATACTGTAACCCAATATACAATTCTTCATTGTTTCTTTATTTATCTTATCTATCTCTTTCTTAACAATATAAGATAAAAGACCAGCACTTGCAATGATTCCTGCAAAAGTACCTAACAATGTTCCAAAAAATATTACGTTAAACATATCTTTCTACTGTTTTAGTTAACCATTCTTTGACAACAACGAATCCGTTAGCTTTAACAGCATCGGATACGTCCTTTGCCTTAAACTTCTTATGAACGAATATAGCATCTAAGCCATATTGTTTACTATACTGGCGAGCATTCTGCATTCCTGCAGCATCTCTATCATACAGAATAATAATAGTGTTCCACTTACTCTTTAGATCGTTTAGTATATCCTCAGGGATAAACGTAGTTTCGCTTGCAGAAGCAATAGCATTGAATCCCATCTCATGTAGACACATTACGTCTTTCAATGATTTAGTTATTATAAGCAAGTCTCCACCTTCAGGCTGAAGCTGCTCTAATCCCTGCACATGTCTTACTGTGAGATTATTTCTCCATTTAGTATACTTATTTGCTAAAGGACGATAAATCTTAAATTTATCATACACTTTATAAGCATACATAGGACTATCGTTCTTATATACTCCTCGTACAATACTATTGCACAAGAAGTATTTTATGCTAAACACATTAAATCTCTTTAGAGTATCTATAGAAATATGGAATTGCTTCCAATATTGCTTATCTACTTCAGTAAATGGTTGACGAACTATTCCAATATCTGTTAGCCCCAAACCCACCGTTTTTACGGTTGTAGCTCTCGCCTTACCGCCCATCGGGTTCATTTTTCGGACGATGCGTAACAGCTCTTGTTCAAGTTCTTCTCGTGTATTAATTCCTTTGTATAGTTTTATAAATTTCAAAGCATTACCTGCTTCTCCTGTCCCGTGATCCTTAAACAACAGATCGCCAGTCTTACTAGGAAATATAGCAAAACTTGGTATCTTATCATCTGGTCTCAAAGGACTATTTATAAGCTTTCCAGGTTTAAATGAACCTATGTAATAGCTATAGATGTCATAATCGCTCAGCTTTTCCAATAAGTCTTTTAGACTCATTGTCATCGTAATAGCTGTTTTAGTACTATACATAAGCTTAAGCTTAATTGAAGGGGCTGACAGGATTAACCTATCAGTCTTCCACCACTGACCATTATCCTTAGAAAGGCAGGTCGTCAGCACCTGTAGAGTCTGCAGTCACCGGAGCACTGTTACCAGCGAGCGGGTCGTTAGGCTTCTCTTCATCAGCCTTCACGGGACGCTCCAGAAGATCGTTCTTCCAAAGCTTAATCTGCGACTCTTCTTTTGCAACATTCATAGACTCAACGAAAATACCGTTCTTAGATACCTGAGTATAGCCGTTCTTATCATAAGTCACCTTAAGACGGACTGAATTAAATGGTTCGTTTTCATTAATTAACTGAGCGTCTACCCAATTAATCATTTCGACGAATGAACTTCCTTCAAATTCATCATGGTGACCTTTAAATGCATCAATAACCTGTAAGATACGACCAAACTGCTGATTATCGCGACGTTGTAAATCCTCGTCTGTCTTAATCCACATATTCTTCTCGTTCTTCCACTCAGTCATAGTTGCTGTCTGGCCTTGTTCATTCTCAAAGATTATCTCCAAGAAATCACGACCATTCTCAGTTTTCTTAACGTTAACCTCTTTCAAGGTTATATTCTCGTTAATACCTACTGGCATATAGGAGCTATTAAACTCCTGATTGTTTGTTGTTGCTGTTTTTGTACTATACATAGTTCCTTAGATTTTATTCAGGTTTATAAACTTTATCCCAATATGTTGTTATGCTCCCATCATCATTTCCTGTTGCGATAACAATGTCTTTGCCTGCGATATGTCTAGCGCGTGCTTCCATAATTGTTCCATCTCCGCCGGATTTAAATGAAATGTGAGTTTCATTGTCTTTCCGGTAAACGTAACCGACTGCATCTGCCATTCCACAGACAATCTTCCCAAGTTTTCCAACGAGGTCGATTTCTTTGGCATTGACTTCTTGGCCATCTTTGTCCGTGATACTGTCTTTGACATGTCCTATAAGAATAAACTCATCACAGAGTTCTTTGAACATATCAATTACCTTCTTCACTGCTGTTCGAAGATAACCATATCCAGCACCACGAGCAAGCGTCGTAACATCATTACCTTTCCAGTTTTTACCTAGTTCGGTTTGACGATACAATGTGCAAGCGTAACCCATGCAAATGTCCTCTAGACGAGTTGCATTATCAATTGTAATATGTTTATAAAATTTATGACCAACTTCATCGTTCTTTGCTCGAATAGCCTGAGCAATCTGACCAAGGTCCTCTATCGTGCGTGCTTGTACAGCCATAGCATCAATAAAAGTAGAACCTCCTTCGAGGTCTATAATCAAATTATTAGGTATCTGAGCAACACAGCTGGTCTTTCCTGATTTCGGAAGTCCATACAGTATGAGATACTGAGGATTAACCGAAGTCGCAGGAACTGGTTGTGTTGGTAGTACTAAGCTCATATTATACTAAATTATTTCTTAATTGTAATCTTCAGACCATCAATGTAAATTGTAGCAATAGTCTTCTTGAAGCTATCGGTCAAACCATTAATAAAAATGGGGTTGCCGAACTCGTAGAAGTAGTACGTATTAAAACCAATCGTGATGTAGTCATCAGTCAGGTAGAAAGGAGTACCATCTGCGAGATAATAAATCTTATCCTTAATAAACGGACAGTTATTAGTAAACTTGTAACCGTTGAAGAAGTTATACACATCGGTCATCTTGAAAGTATTAGCGGTATTACCGTTAATCTTAATCTTAATAGTCTCAGTCTTAGGAGTACTATCAGTAAACAACCAAGGATTCTTCTCCTTTATATCAGCATTGATAAGATCGTCAAGCATCTTAGAATAGTCTGTTGACTTGCTATACAGCGGACAATTGCTGCAAAAGGTATTGTTAGTCTTGTTATTATCCTTAAGAGAAAAAGTATACTTTGTAATCATAATTCAGCCTTTCTTTTAAAACGTTAATACTAGTCTGATGCATTAACATTCAATGAGGTTGTTGAACATAAGGTCATTCTCGAATTCG
>Ga0256405_10008138_pt1 | contig 15224 bp, 12 predicted proteins | sample RumenRJG_02DNA_FD_189096 | JGI IMG/M metagenome (GOLD analysis project Ga0256405, IMG submission 189096) | Bovine rumen microbial communities from Lethbridge, Alberta, Canada - RJG_02 | ecosystem: Host-associated > Mammals > Digestive system > Stomach > Rumen | place: Canada: Alberta... | reverse complement strand
TCTTCATTCCACGTGGTTTTGCCCACGGTTTTGTGGTTTTGAGCGAGGAAGCCGTTTTCCAATATAAGTGCGACAACCTTTATGCGCCACAGTCTGAAGGTGCCATTATGTGGAATGATCCAGCTTTAGGCATTGATTGGCAAATACCCGCAGCGGATGTAATGCTTTCTGCAAAGGACAAACTACATCCAACCCTTGCAAATTGTCCAGAGGTCTTTGATTACAATATAGATTACTACGCAGAATGAGAAATATCCTTGTAACTGGTGCCAATGGACAACTTGGCAATGAACTGAGACTTGTAACAAGCCAATGCACCTCTGGCGATAAGTACATCTTTACCGATGTTACAGATGCTTCTGAGGAGTCTATTGCTATGCTCCATAAAATAGGAGGAGCAAATATTGACATTAGTACGTGTCGATTGGATATAACCGATCTCAATGCCATCCGTAAGATGGTGAAAGATGAACAAGTGTCTATTATCATTAATTGTGCTGCTTGGACAAATGTTGATGGTGCAGAAGAACCTGAGAAATATACTTTAGTTGAGAAACTGAATGCGGCTGCTCCTGAAAACTTGGCAAAAGCCATGAAGGAGGTAAATGGTTGGTTGGTTCAAATATCTACGGATTATGTTTTTGGCAAAGAGCCTTATAACACTCCTTGCAAGGAAGACCAGCAAGGAACACCAACCGGTGTATATGGAGCCACAAAACTTTTGGGCGAGCAAAAAATAATTGCTACGGGCTGTAAGTACATAATCCTACGTACTGCATGGCTTTACTCTGAGTTTGGTAAGAACTTCGTTAAAACTATGCTGAACCTTACTGCTACTAAACCTCAGTTAAAAGTGGTTTTTGATCAAACGGGGACACCTACCTACGCTTACGATTTAGCAACAGCCATTGTTGCAGCTCTTAAGAATCCCATGGAGGGTATTTATCATTATAGCAATGAGGGAGTTTGCAGTTGGTTCGACTTTACGAAGATGATTGCTGAATATGCTGGCAATACCGGTTGTGATATCCAACCATGTCATTCTGATGAATTCCCATCTCCTGTAAAACGCCCAGCTTATTCTGTCTTAGACAAAGCTAAGGTGAAAGAAACTTTTGATCTCAACATCCCATATTGGACTGATTCACTTAAGTCATGCATTATGAACTTTAAAGGGTAAATGTTAGGAGACGTGTAGTTTTCATAACAGGTTTTGCATACGAAATGAATAAATCAAAAGTATGATGTAATATGAAAAGGTTCGTTCTTGTGGTTATACTGATATTTATATCGACAAGCTTACTTCTTTTCTCGGAGGGGCACGGGACGAATGATGTTTCATATGCACTCGATGCAACCGCTGATTCATCAATTGGCGATTATATATATAAAGAGCATATTGATTTAGCTGGAGGTAGTTTTTCATTCCCTGATTGTGAACGGATTATTTTTGCTGAAGGTGCTTATTTAAAGAACGGGAGAGCTTATCTGAGCCCCAACACGTATGAAATAGTTGGACGCAATGGTATTTTCGAAAAGGTTGAGTTGTTACCTGAATCTTTGAGCGGAGAACAGAAAGTATCATTGCAAGATCTTAATGCAAGATGGTTTAGCTGTTGTGGGAAAGGTGATAAAGATGAAACATTACAATTTGAATTTGCGCTGAAATCAGCCCATAACCTGTCTATACCTCTTAGAGTTCCCAGAGGGACATATATTACGTCACGACCCCTTGAACTTAGAGAAGGAGATTTACTTATGGGAGATTATGTTGGTCAAGTAGGCGCCAATAATCATATAGGTCAAACAGTTATTCGTAACATGTCTTCGGAAGGTGATATTATAACAGTGCTTGGTAATCATGTCGAGATTAAGAACTTAATGTTGGTATGTAGTAATAATAATGTGAATGGTATTCATCTTAAGAACGGTGGTGTCGCTTTTAACTTGAACAATGTCTATATCGGCAACGCCCATTATGCAATCTATTCTGTCCTGGAGAGTGACAAAGGCGTTTCAGAGTGTAAATGGGAGGATGTAGTGATACGTAATGCCGTTCGGGGTATATCATTTGAAATGAATAAGGAAAAAGGCCAATATTTGACGTATAATAGTTTTTATCACACAACGTTTCTTAACATAAAAGAGATTGGTGTTTATATGCATGGTAGAGCAATTAATTCTCAAACATTTAGAGATTGTATGTTTGCAAATGTTGGTTACGGACCTGCCTATGATGCATTATTTTCCTCTTCTTCCGTGTATGCTTTCTATGTAAATAATGAAGGAAAGCAGGGTAGTATAAATGTGGATGGAGGATACTTTGAAGGGATTTATTATAGTAAAGATGGCAAAACTGTTAGAGCCAATGATTCAAATACTGCTGTCTTTTGGTTTAATAACATTAATTGCTCTGTATCGAACGTTCGTTTTGCTAATACAAGAACTATTGTTGATTTGAGAGGGAATGGTTTTGTTCAGATCGTCAATTGTCTTGATAATGGATACATTAGTGAAAAGCTACCTAAGGCGTATCTATGTAGGAAGGATCCAAATGCTGTGATAGATGTACGTGGTTATAGTTTTAGCAACCGAGATAAGGATTTTATTCATAAAGGATTTAATTCTAATATAGACCACAAGGCAACCATTTCGAGAATACGGTTATCCGACCAAGAAATAGTTGACAAAATTGATTAGAGAATAAATGGAATCGAGTAATTCGCAAATAGCAAAGAACTCGCTGTTGCTATACATTAGGATGTTCTTCATAATGATAGTCGCATTGTTTACAGTGCGGGTTGTTTTGAAGAACTTGGGCGTAGAAGATTATGGTATTTATAATGCTGTTGGAGGAGTCGTCTTATCGATGACTTTTTTATCACGTGTTCTTGCCGTGGCAACCCAGCGTTTCTTCTCTATTGCCATCGGACAAAATGATATAAACAAATTGCGAAAGCAATTTGGAAGCATTTTATTTATTTATATCTGCTTATCGGCTATAATTGTTTTTCTTGCAGAAACCATTGGATTATGGTTTGTGGCTAATAAAATGACGATACCTCCAGATCGTTATTCTGCAGCTTTAATTGCATATCAGTTTGCTGTTGCCTCGTTTATAATAACTATAATAACAAACCCACATCAGGCATTAATTATTGCACATGAAAGAATGGGGGTATATGCCTATGCAAGTATCATTGAAGTAGTGCTTAAACTTGTTATTGTCTACCTTCTATTGATATCCCCTATTGACAAACTGGTGTCATATGCATTTCTGATGTTTATTTCAACTTTAGTTTCCTATGGAATCTATTTCATATATTGTAATGTAAAGTTTAAAAATGAAATACAGCATCCATTTTGGGATCGTGAAGAGGCAAAGAGTGTCGTTTCTTATTCCGGATGGACTATGATAGGGACTTTGTCTGGCGTTTGTGCAAATCAAGGTCTTTGCATTATTATAAATATATTCGTCGGTCCTATTGCTAATGCTGCTTTTGCAATTGCTAACCAGATTACCGGGCAAGTTAATTCTTTTGCGAATAATTTTCTTGTTGCAATAAGACCGCCAATGATTAAAAGTTATGCGACTAAAAATTATGATAGAATGTATGAGTTGTTTTATGCAACATCTAAGTTCAGTTTCATCTTGATGTATATGGTATTACTTCCATTATTTGTTCAAATGGACGAAATTCTTCATTTGTGGTTAGGAGATGTTGGAGATTACATGGTGTCCTTTTCAAAATTATTGTTGATTTATGCTTTAATCCTGTTATTTAGCAATCCTATTACCACGATAGTACAAGCTGCAGGCAATGTGAAAAAATATCATTTGCTTGTGGATGGTTTTTCCCTAGTTTGTTTACCTATTTCATACGTCCTTTTCAAATTGTCATTTCCTGCAGAATCTGCAATACTCGTTTTGATAATTGTTTTCTTGGTAGCCCATGTTTTGAGGCTGTATGTGCTTAAACAAACTATTGTCTTTTCAATAAGAGAATACTTAAAGATAATAGTGTTGCCAGTCTGTTTTATGATAATTGTATCATATTTTGTGTCATTATTTATTTGCAATATGGGCGAGGATAATTTCTTTTGGATTGTAACACGTTGTTTTTTAATCGCTGGATTAACAATTTGTTTCTCTTTGTATATTATTCTTAATCAATCCGAACGCTCACTTTTGTTGAATTATTTGCGCGAGAATTTACGCAAGAAAAGAAGTTAGTTTTTTACACATTCAAGAAATGTTTCGTAATATAAAATAAAAATTATATGTCAATATTCAAAGACAAAACCCTCCTTATTACAGGAGGAACAGGTAGTTTCGGTAACATGGTTCTGAAACGTTTTCTGGAGAGTGATATTAAAGAGATTCGCATCTTCAGTCGTGATGAGAAAAAGCAAGACGATATGCGTCATCATCTTCAGGCGCAATATCCTGATGCATCTAAAAAGGTTAAGTTTTACATTGGTGACGTACGAAACCGTCAGAGTATAGATATTGCTATGCGTGGAGGTGTGGATTACATATTCTCTGCAGCCGCACTGAAGCAAGTACCGTCGTGCGAGTTCTTCCCAATGCAGGCTGTAGAAACCAATATAATTGGTACCAACAACGTATTGGAATCTGCTATTGCTCACGGAGTGAAGAATATCGTGGTTCTCTCTACGGATAAGGCTGCATATCCTATTAATGCAATGGGTATTTCTAAGGCTATGATGGAGAAAGTGGCAGTTGCTAAAGCACGTCAGTTAGGTGACAATGCTCAGACCACAATTTGTTGTACACGCTATGGTAATGTGATGGCCAGCCGTGGTTCGGTGATCCCTCTCTGGGTTGACCAGATGGAAGAGGGTAAGCCTATCACTATTACTGATCCTCAGATGACTCGATTCATGATGACGCTCAATGATGCTGTGGATTTGGTTATCTATGCTTTCGAACATGGCCAGAACGGTGACCTTTTTGTACAGAAAGCACCAGCTGCAACTTTGGATGTGTTAGCAGAGGCGTTGAAACAAACGTATGCGAAGGTTAATCCGAAGTATGGCGAGACAGAAGTGAAGGTAATTGGAACCCGACATGGCGAGAAATTGTATGAGACATTGGTAACCCGTGAAGAAATGGCCCGTGCAATTGATATGGGTGATTATTACCGCATACCTTGTGATGCCCGTGATTTGAACTATGATAAGGTGGAAGGTGGTAATCCTGAGATTGACAAAATGGAAGAGTATCACAGCCACAATACTAAGAGGCTCACTGTTGAGGAAATGAAGGAACTGCTGCTGAAGCTCACATTTATCCGTGAGGACCTTGGTTTGCAGCCTCGTGCTCATGCAAAAGAAATACGTTCAGAATAATAAAACAATAGAAATATGAAATTCTTTATTTGTGGCTGCAACGGTATGGCCGGTCATACCATCAGCTTATATCTGCAGGAGCAAGGGCATGAAGTTTATGGTTTTGACCTCCAAGAGTCAAAATTGATTAAGAGTTTTGCAGGAAATGCATTTGATACGGAAACTATTGCAAGAGTAATCAAGGAGGGCAACTATGATACTGTCATCAACTGCATTGGTGTGCTCAACCAGTTTGCAGAGAATAATCATGCTTTGGCGGCATTCTTAAATAGCTATTTCCCTCATTTCTTGGCTAAGACCACAGAGGGAACAGATACCCAGGTTATCCACATGACCACCGACTGTGTGTTCTCGGGCAAGAAGGGAAGCTACACTGAGCATGATCTTCGTGATGGTGAAACCTTCTATGACCGCAGTAAAGCTCTGGGTGAGTTGGATGATGAGAAGAACCTCTCTCTGAGAAACTCTATTGTTGGTGCTGACATAAATCCCAAAGGAATTGGCTTGTTGAATTGGTTCATGAACAATACCACTGGTGAACATCCTGTGGTTAATGGTTATACCAAAGCTATGTGGACGGGTCAGTGCACATATCAGTTGGCAAAGACTATGGAGGCCGCTGCCAAGGAACGTGCTCACGGATTGGTGAATGCTGTTCCTGATACGGACATTTCTAAATATGAACTGCTGAAGCTCTTCAATAAGTATCTCCGTGGTGGGCGTGTTCAGATTAATCCCGTTGAAGGAGTTAATGCTGACAAGAGCCTAAAGCGTACAAATTGGGATTTCGACTATCGTATTCCTGACTACGAGCAGATGGTGGCAGAAATGTCAGAATGGATTTATAAACACAAAGAATTATATCCTCATTATTATTTGTAAGATATGAGCAAGTTATTAAGTATTGTAGTTCCCACCAAAAATAGGTATACATATCTCAAATATCTTATTGAGTTAGTTGCCAGTTTCTATACTGATGATATTGAACTTGTTATCAATGATAATAGTGATAATAATGACGAAATAATACAGTACCTTCAGGGAGAGAATTATTCCTTTGTCAAGTACTTCTACCAAAAGGAACCAATCTCCATGACAGAGAATTCCGACTCGGCAATTTTAAACTCCTCTGGTAAATATGTATGCTTTATTGGTGATGACGATGGTGTGACACGACATATCCAAAAATGTGTTGAATGGATGGACGTTAATGGTATTGAAATATTGAAGTCACAATTAACTCTTTACAAATGGCCATCATTTCAAGATCCTAAGTTGTCATCAACAGTTGCTGTAGCAAATTATACAAGTAATTATTGGTTTGTCGATAATAGTACTGTTTTAAAGCGAATCATTGAGGACGGTTTTGATACTTTGAGCTATATGCCTAAAGTATATAATGGTATTGTAAGAAGGGATGTTTTAAATCGGATATATAACATTGCAGGTACTTTTTTCCCTGGTCCATCACCAGATATGGCTAATGCGGTTGCACTTTGTTTGGTCTCCAGTAAATATGTCTTTCTGGATTTCCCAATTATTATAGGTGGACGATGCGTCCATGGCGGTGGTAATCCAAATCGCTTTAAAGGCGGATATGCAGATATTGATAAATTACCTTTTCTCCCGAAAACATCTAAAGATGAGTGGGAGCCAAGACTTCCTAAAGTATGGTGTGTGGAGACTGTTTGGCCTGAATCTGGAATAAAGGCCCTAAGAAGAGTCAATGGTGAGAAATATCTGAAAAACGTCAATTATGAAAAATGTCTGGCTCTTTTCATAATTAATCGAAAATATATATGGCGTTTAGGCTATAATCTATCTCATAACAGATTATTGCTAGTATATTATTTAATAAAAACATATTCTAAAATTAGGCTTAAATGGTTACGAGACTTGCGAATGAGAAAGGACGGCTATTATGAGGGCCTAAAAGTCCATGGCGGTTTTGAAGATATTGTGAAAGCAGAACAATTTATATGTGAGAACTGTCCTGAATTCAAAATTCCAAAATTAAAGGAATAAAGAAGATGCTAACAAGGAACGTGTAATATTTTTGACATAAGAGAGGCATTAAACGATTGGGGGGGAGCAGTTGCATGGAAATTGATACGTGATTCGGCAATTGGACGATTGGATGTATTACTGCATTGAGAGAAGCGATAAAAGAAGGGAAAACAAATAATTAATCAGAATTATTAACTGAGCTAAATGACTTTATTATATGAATAATAACATAAACGAAATAGTATTGTCTATACATGAAATGTTTGGTGCGATTGTCGTTTCTGGTCTTTCATGTGACGAAAAAAGCATTTATTCTATAATGGATGCTCGTAGTGCTGCTTTCTTTGCGTATAGCTATAGCAAATCTAAACAAGTTCGCGTCGGCCTTATCGTCGAAGAATGTTATTTGTCAAATGTTTATACGGCATTGACAGAATCATGGTTTCAGAATATACCGCTTGTCGTTTTAGCGGTCAATAGTTCGGGTTTCAATGGAACTCAGTATCTAGAAAGGTGTGTTAGTAGTATTTCTTTTGAAACATCTATTTCAGATGTTAAAAAGAAAATTGAGGAATATCATGGAGACAAACCTATTCTAATAAAGATAGCATCTTCGATCCCAGTTGAAAAAGAGTATAACGTTTCTTCGTTAATTGATGCTATTAGAGTAAAATACGAGAATAGAATAGAGGTGTTTAACCCTGCAGGGCGTTTAAATGAGAAGTTGATATATCCGATTAGTGTCGAACATAAATATGGCATTATCTCAAAATATATAGGAAGATTAACTGCAATCAAGGATTCTTTACTTATTATCCCCGAACATTTATTAGAACTCGATTCTAATGTGTTTAATATTAGGAATTTACCAGCGGGTTTTAAGGTAATAATAATCAATGAGGACATCAATCTTTTTAAGAAAATGTCTAATTGGTTTGTTGCTAATAAGATAAAGCAATTTGAGAATTTGAATTCTTTTCTAGATTGTAAGAATGCAAGTGTATACCTGACAAATATATAAGTTATGAATACTGATATAAAACAGATACAAATAATTGTTTCTCTTTTGAAGCAATTTTCTATAAGGAAGATTGTAATCTCCCCAGGAACCAGACATGTCCCATTGGTCCACATTGTGGAAACTGACCCTTTTTTTGAATGCTATTCTATTGTGGATGAACGAAGTGCAGGATATTTTGCGTTGGGTTTATCTGAAGCATCATCTGAGCCCGTTTGTATTACATGCACGTCAGCAACGGCAACATGTAATTATATGCCAGCGATGCAGGAGGCCTATGAGCGACATATTCAATTAATTGCTCTTACCGCTGATAGAGCTAGATATCAGCGTTTTCATGGAGAGAATCAGTGTATTAACCAGGTCGATATGTTTCGTCCGTTTGTACGATATGCTGTAGATACTCCTGATGTTATAAATAAAGAGGATTATTGGTACTGCAATAGGTGTGTGAATGAAGCTTTATTAGAGTTGTCAAGGCCTGAAAAAGGCCCGATACAGATTAATTTTCTGGAACCTCTTTCTATAATCAGGCTCTCCTCTTTCACAAATTCGGAGATTCCACCAACAAGAAAGATTGATAGAATTGATGCTCCAAACTGGGTTGAACTTAACAATAAGCTTCATTGTTATAAGCGTATTTTAGTGTTGTGCGGTCAGTACAATAAGAGCTCTATTTTAAATGATGGACTTCAATCCTTCATAAAAAGGTATAATGCGGTCATAACATTTGACTACTTTTCCAACGTTGAGAATCCTTCGTTTATACAAACCGCGTTATTCTCTGAAATCATGAATTCTGAGGAGGTATCCTTATTGAAACCTGATTTGATAATTAGTTTTGGAACAAAAGTGTACTCTGTGCTTGGGGTTAAATATAGAGGATGCAATATTGAACATTGGCACATAGATCCATCTGGGAGGGTTTACGATTCGATTCATTCCTTAAAAGAAATCTTTGCTGTAAAACCAGAAGTTTTCTTTGAATCATTGCAGAATATTCAGGGCGATGAACTGTATTCTGATGGTACGTATTTGAATTTATGGAACAAGGCCATTTCTAGAATAGATCCAACTATACACGGTTTTTCAAATCATTATGTGATAAGAAAAACACTGGAAAAACTTCCCGCACACTCAACTGTCCACGCTAGTGTCTTAAACGCGATGCGCTTGACTAACTATAGCAAGATTCCTGGGGAGACAGAAGTTATGGGTAATATATGTGCAGATGGAATAGATGGCGCTCTGTCTTCTTTTATTGCTCAGGCGACTGATTTTGACGGGCTGGCTCTTCTTGTAATTGGAGACCTGAGTTATTTATATGATTTAAATGCTTCTTTCTCTTCGCTCCCAGATAATACAAGAATACTTGTCGTTAATAACTATGCGGGAGGAGAATTTCACTATAATATTAGTGAATCAAGAATCAATACATTGAATCTTCATATTGCAGCCGGTCATCATACTTGTATTGGCGACACTATAGCATTTTCAAATTTATCGTATTTATCTGCATCTAACGATAAGGAACTTGATGATGCTTTATCTTCTTTTTATGAACAATCTGTAGGTCCTGTCTTATTGGAGGTGTTTACAGATGCCAATCGTGACGGTGAAGACTTGAGGGCATTCCTTTCTAAGAATAGGAAACTTACAAAACGAAATAAGATAGGGGTGCTCGTAAAGAGAATGTTGGGAGAAAAATTAACAGTCAAACTTAAAGCAATTGTAAATGGATATAGAGAGAATTAAGAGGTTATACAGATACATAATTCATGGAGTACCTACAAAGCATATTACCGTTATAGCTCATCAGGATAATTCTGCAAAAAGGCTTCTTGATAGAAATGTAATTATAACTGGGGGGTCACGAGGAATCGGATTTGCTATCGCTGAAAAATGCATAAAAGAAGGGGCAAAGGTTCTTATTTGTGGACGGGATGAAGAGTCATTAAAACAAGCTGTAGCTAAACTTGGAGAAAAAGCAAGTTGTTTAGCTTATAATGTTGCGGATGTCTCTCAGGCAAACAGTTTTTTGAATAATTGTTTTGAAAAATTGGGCGGTTATGTAGATTGTTTGGTGAATAATGCGGGTATTTCGTACCACGAGACTGGTTTTAAGGATGTGACTCCTAATGGTTTTGATGAACAATTCAATGTAAACTTTAAAGGCGCTTATTTTTTAACCCAAGAGTACGTTAAGTTAATAGGCGAAAAAAAACAAACAGGTGGGACAATTCTATTTATATCTTCTGAGAGGGGTAGTTTCAACACAGATATTCCCTATGGCTTGTCTAAAGCTACAATTAATAGTTTGACTGCAGCATTGTCTTTCAAATTTTATGGTTCTAAAAACATAAGAGTTAATGCAATTGCACCTGGCGTTACTTCTTCAGATATGACCGGTAGAAAGTCTTCAGAAAATATGGAATACAGTGCTTCTCCAATTGGGCGAGTTCTTCTTCCCGAAGAGATAGCAGAAGTAGCAGTTTTCTTATTAAGTGACTATTCTCGTTGTATTTCAGGAGAGGTTGTTCATTGTGATGCCGGTGCACACTTAAAATGCATATAAATATGATAGGACTTGTTTCTTACCATTCAGAGCCTAACTATGGAACTATGTTGCAGGCGTATGCTTTAGCTAAGGCTATAGATATGCTTGGATACAAAAGTGAATACATTTTGTATCGCGGTATAACTAAAAAACCGTGGTTAAAGTATTTTATTCGCAAACAATTGGCGGATGTGTATCATTTTGTTTGCCCACCTAAAGGTGAATTTGAGTATTTCAAAACCAAAGAGTTTCATTCAATATTAAGTCGATTTGATGACTTTCATCGTCAATTCATCCCTGTTTCGGGCCAGGAGTATAACATAGATACTATAGGACTATCAAATAATCAATACGATAGTTTTATAGTGGGTAGTGATCAAACTTGGAGCCGGTATATGAACCGCTTAAATTCTTCAATCAATTTTCTCCCTTTTGTGGAAGAGAAAAGTAAAAAAAAGTCTTACGCCCCAAGTATTGGAAGTACTCACATTGAACAGGATTATATTACCAGGCTAAAAGACGAGTTGTCTGATTTTAACTCTATATCATGCCGTGAAAGAGAGAATTGCATACTATTATCTAAATTATTGGGACGAACAGTAGAGTATGTAGTAGATCCAACGCTACTATTACAACCTTCCGATTGGGATAAAATCGCCATAAACCCGGGAGTTAAAGGTGGCTACATACTCGCATATATTTTAGGAGTGAAGAATTGTGTTTCCGAGTATGCTGAATGCTTGGGAAAAGAAAAAGGACTTCCTGTGTATTATATTTTAACACGCCCGGAGTACTTAAAAAAGCAACGTGTCCTGAATTCTGTTGGACCGAGAGAGTTTGTAGGTCTCATAAAGTCCGCATCCTATGTTGTGACGGATTCTTTTCATGGGAGTTTATTTAGCATTAACTACGGTAAGAATTTCTATTCATTTGCAAAACGAGCTGTTTCTGTAGATGACTTAACATACGATAATGACAGAATAATATCATTTTTGTCAGAGCTTGGTTTAGAAAATAGATTCAAAGCAGATACTGATATTTATTTTGAACAAGATATAGATTATTCGGCTGTTTTGAAGAAACTTTCCGAGTTGCGGAAATTCTCATGGTCTTATCTTAAATCCATCGTTTCATGAAAGTATTGTATTTAACTCATAGCGAGTCCATTCAAGGTGCAGGGATTGCCCTCCTGAATATCGTTAGAGGAATGGTCTCTCATGGGATAGAATGCGTAGTTATAGTCCCATTTCATGGAGAAATGGAGAAGAATCTGGTCAACATCGGCGTAAAGTGTTATATCTCAAGATGCTATAATGCCATTTATCCTCAACTGAAAGGATGGATGGATTATGTGTTATGGCCTTATCGATTGGGTCGTACCATTCTTACAAATGCTATAGCTAAAAGGAGATTACTGAGAATTGTAGATATTGAGCATCCTGATATTATTCATACAAATACTGGAGTGGTTCGTTTTGGCGCTAGCGTTGCGCTGAAGAAATCTATTCCTCACGTCTGGCATATACGTGAATTTCAGACTAGGGATTTTTTTGGGGTTCCATTAGGAGGAGAGAAAAAGGTTCAACAATTGTATCATTCTCAATCCAATCATTGTGTTGCAATAACAAAATCTGTATTTGAGCATTTCTCTTTATCCGAGCCCAAAGATCATGTAGTTTACGATGGCGTGTTTTCAAAGGATGTTTTGATCCCCCAAAAGTATGAGAATAAGAGGTATTTACTATTCGTGGGCTCACTCCAAAGAGGTAAAGGTATTTATGACGCATTATTGGCTTTCGATTCGGTGGCAAAACAGATTCCCCGTCACGAACTTTGGATAGCAGGAAATGATTATATAGATATTAATAAAGAGATTTTAAATTTAAAGAATGCAAGCCAAGTGAAGTATTTAGGTTTTAGATCTGACGTATACGAATTGATGGCAAATGCAACTGCTGTTCTTGTTCCAAGCTATTATGAAGGATTTGGATTTATTACTGCCGAAGCAATGCTGAACAAAACGATTGTAATTGGAAGAGATGTCGCTGGTACAAAAGAGCAATTTGATAATGGGCTGAATTCTACAGGCAAAGAAATAGGTATCCGTTTCCATAATATGGAAGAATTGTCTCGTGCTATTTTAAATGTATGTATAAAGCCATATACAGCCTTTCAAGAAATGACAGACAACGCCTATAAGGTTGTTATGGAAAATTATACTATAGAAAAGAATACAGAAAAGATACTTGCCATATATGAGCAACTCCTAAACAAATGATATGAACAATATTAAAGCTCCTTTTTTTATACTTTGTTATTACATTATATGTATGCTTTATTCTCTTCGAGCATATATGTTTTGGCATATAGATAATACCATAATCACTATTGCCATATTTGTAATGACGTTGTTTGTCCATCTTTTCTATGCAAAGTATTTCTTATATAAGCATTGGTGGCATATAGTATTCTTTGCAATTGTTGCTATATTGTTGGGTACTCATGGAAATATAAATAATTATATCTTTAGTGTAATAAATATATTCCCCTTTTTGAGTTTTATGTTCCTTAAGGATGAATTTAAGAAATGCGTGTTTGATTCGTGGCGGAATGTATTTAGCGCTATTATAGCAGTTTCTTTGGTTTTGTATTTATTAGTTACTGGAGGTGTTAATCTCCCTTCTTTCCCGGATTTCTATGGCGATATAACAGATGCCGACTCGTACTATCTTGCTCGAAATTATATTGGCTTAATACAACTAGTGAACGCTTATTCTGGCGACATACTCGATCGATTTCAGTCTATTTTCCTTGAGCCAGGTTATCTTGCATGTCTTATTGTAATGATTCTATTTATTGATGGATATAGTTTCAAAGAAAGAAAAAGTAATATTATTCTTTTTATCGCTTTGATTCTGACGTTCTCACTTGCCGGCTATTTTCTATGTGCAGTTTTTTATGTTGTATACATGGTTAAAAATAGTAGGCACAGGTATGCGTCAGTGTTTGGATTATTTTTTGTGACTATTAGTTTTCTTCTTTTAGCATCGATATACAATGGGGGCGATAACCAAATTAATAATCGGGTAATTAGCCGTTTACAATATGATAATGATCGAGGTACAATAGAAGGTTATAATAGAACCACACAAGAATTTGACGAATACTTCTCGAATTTTATGCTGAGTTCTGATGTTCTTATGGGAGACGCAAAGGGGTTTGAAAGGAATTTTGCGGGAGAGGGAGCAAACGTAGGAATAAAATACTACATTGTTGTATACGGAATGGCAGGTCTACTTTCCTATTTGTTATTTTTATATTCTCCTTTTTTTAGAATGACTCGGAAGTCTTATCTCGCATTATCATTTTTTGTATTATGGTTTATCATTTTTGCGAGAGGTAATTATGTTATGTGGATGACAGCATTCTTGATTACCTATATCTATGGTCTCATTTCTCTTAACGAAAATAAAAAAATGAAATTAATATGAATTCAAGAGCAAGAGTTATAGCGTTTTATTTGCCACAATTTCATCCTATCCCAGAAAACGATCAGTGGTGGGGTAAAGGGTTTACAGAGTGGACAAATGTGGCAAAAGCAAAGCCTTTATTTAAAGGGCATCACCAACCCCATATACCGGCTGATTTGGGTTTTTATGATCTTCGTATGCCCGAGATTAGAGAACAGCAAGCGGAAATGGCGAGGGAAGCGGGAATAGAAGGATTCTGCTATTGGCATTATTGGTTTGGCAAGGGAAAAAGGTTGCTTGAAAGGCCTTTCAACGAGGTTCTTCAATCGGGGAAACCTGATTACCCGTTTTGTTTAGGCTGGGCCAACGAGTCATGGTCTAATAGAAGCTGGAATGCGAAATCTAAATCCATAAAGGACGCGACTTTGATGGAGCAGACATATATAGCTTCAGAGTATGAAGACCATTTCTATGATGTACTACCAGCCTTTCAGGATTCAAGATACATAACTGTGGATGGAAAACCATTATTTGTCGTGTTTAGCCCTTATGCCATACCTAATTTGGAAGAATTCATACAATGCTGGCGCAAATTAGCTGAAAAGAATGGTTTAAAGGGTATTCATTTCGTCGGTATTACTAATAATATCTCCCTCAGAGAAATAGGCAGCTATAATACAGGAGCACCAAGAGTGCCATCATTTGATGAGGCATCTTTGCATTACAATTACCTTCTTAATAAAGGTTTTGATGCAATCAACTCCAGAGGGCAGTTAAGAGCTGAAATGATACTTGGAGG
>Ga0256405_10008137_pt1 | contig 15229 bp, 11 predicted proteins | sample RumenRJG_02DNA_FD_189096 | JGI IMG/M metagenome (GOLD analysis project Ga0256405, IMG submission 189096) | Bovine rumen microbial communities from Lethbridge, Alberta, Canada - RJG_02 | ecosystem: Host-associated > Mammals > Digestive system > Stomach > Rumen | place: Canada: Alberta... | reverse complement strand
CTATTCAAAGAATAGGGTATTATCGAATTATTTCGATAATACGTTATTGCAAATGCAATAACAACATTTGGCGGTTGATTGCCAAAGTAGACTTGTTTACAAGGCTACGACGATAAAATGGGGGTTTAAAAAAATGATTATTGTTTATTATTTTTGTTTAGATTATATTGTGATTATAAGATAAAAATAGTATATACGAAAATAAAAGCGTAAAAACCCCCTCTCCGCAGTCGTAGTCAATCATAGATTGCCTTCTTTGTGCGCAGACAATCCCCCTTTCCTTCGACCGTAAACGGTCGAAAGGGTGCAACCCCGCTTCGCTCGTTTGGAAGCACAAACAAATGCTAAAATGCACTATCTATTTTTTCTTTTTGTATATTTTTATTTTTATTGCACATAATTAAGGTATGGATAACTACGAATACAAAAATAAAGCAATCACTACCGACATGAAAAGACTCGTCCCCTTTATCGGCGGATTAGGGTTTTGCTTGGTAGCAATGATAGTCTTCTTTATAGGTGCTTTCGGCACAGCCACCAACGCTTTGTGGATAACCACAGCCGTTTTCGGCAGTATCGCGACGGTGATTCTTGCGGTAAGTATCTTTACGACCGAAGGCTGGATAAGAGCGTTTAGCATTTTGTTTATGGCGGCGACCGTAGTGGTTTTGACCTATATGGCTACGGTAACCTGGGCGCTTTAACTGACCCCGTAATTACGGAATAAAAAAGGAGCGAACCGCTCCTTTTTTATTTTAAAAATATTTGATATCTTCTACCTTTGATATCTTCTACCTTTGATATCATGTACTTTTGATATCTTCTACTTTTGATTTCTTCTACTTATGATATCTTCTACTTTTGATATCTTTTCTATTTAATGTCTTTTTTATAAGATATCTTCTACGTTTATTATTCCTTTATAGGCGCTTTAACTGACCCCGTAATTACGGAATAAAAAAGGAGCGAACCGCTCCTTTTTTATTTTAAAAATATTCGATATCTTCTACTTTTGATATCTTTTCTATTTGATGTCTTCTACATTTGATATCTTGTACTTTCGATATCTTCTACATTCGATAACTTGTACTTTCGATATCTTCTACATTTGGTATCTTTTTTATTTAATGTCTTTTTTATTAGATATCTTCTACGTTTATTATTCCTTTATTCGATATTCTTTTATTCGATATTTATTTGTTTAAAAAACTATATTATAATAATTTTTTTTGATATTTATTTTACTTGATATTCCTTCTATTTAATATTTCTCGAATTATGGCAAGTAACGTAAATTATTTGCCGAGTTAAAGATAACTCTTTTAACGCCGTTTGAACGGAAATAAAGTTTTGTTCGTCCAAATATATAAACGGATCGTCCAATATGATAAACGGGGGTTCTTGTTTATATACGTTGTCGATAAGCGCCATACGGTAACACAAGGAACATAACGTCAACTCGCCTTTACTCATTATCTTAACGTTTTTAAGTTGCCCCTTGTCTTCGTAAGATAACTCGAAATCTTCGTTAAGATATGTATTAAAGGCTTTTTCAAAACCTATTTGCTTGGCGTAATGCAAAAATCTATCCTTTACGGGGGCGACGTATTTTTCCTTTAAGTTGCTTTCCGCTTGATTTAAAAGCCGTTTGCACTCGCACAACAAACGATATTTTTCTTTATACTCGTCAAGTTCTTCCTTAACTTGTATAAACTTGTTTTTCAAGTCTTCGAGCCTAGGTATCATCACTTCTTTTTCCGCCAAATTCCTTTCCGCTTCGGAAAGAACGCCAAGTAACTCGGTACGGCGCTCGTCAAGATAAGCGGTATCAGTCTTTTGGACGAGGGTCAAGTCCTTTAAATCATTTTGAGAAATATAAGCGGATATTCTATCTTTTGCCCTTGACAACTCTTGTCTTTTATTGTTAAGGTCGTAAACTTTTATTTTTATTTCGCTTATCGACGTACTTGCCGAAAATCCGTATTTATCCAAAACCGACTTTGCGGCGGCAAACGCTTCGTTTGCGACTTTTGCGTATTCTTCGAATTTTTCGTTATCTCTATTTGCTCTTTCTATCAAACTCAAAGCGCCTGTCGCTAAGGCTTTTATCTCGTATAGTTTGGATAAAGAATAAACGCTCACGCCAAACGGCTCGAAAAACTCGGAAATTTGGGGGTTTAATTCTTCGGCTCTTTGGGATAACTCTTCAAAACGTTTTTTGTTAGTTTCGCATTTTTCCAAAGCGTTTAGATAGTCGTTTCGTTTTGTTAGCAAATCGTGATACTGTGAAGTCGGGTCTTCCCCCGAATATCCGTATTTTGTTAGTAGCGTTTTTATATCGTCGTTTAATGCGGATATATCCTTATCAAGCCCTTTGCCTTTGGTCTTATACACCAAAGATATTATCAACGAACACAAAAGCCCCGCACCGCCGACGGACAATAAAACTATTCCTATTATATTTTGAAAATAGAATATACCGCCACCCGCCGCTAACGAAAGTACGGATAAAGCCAAAGCGACAAAGAAACTTTTGGGCAACGCTTTTCTTTCCTTGCGTTCTTTGGAATATACTTCGGATTTGGCGATCTTTTCGGAAAGAACGTCCAAATCGTTTTTATCGACGGTTTTTACGGTTTCGTCGACCGAGAAAGACGTATCTAAACCGTTTAACTTGTTAATTACGTCCGAATATTCCAAAAGCGCCTTTTCGGTATTATTAAAGTCGTCTTCGGTGGGTATACCGTTTTGGAAATAATCTTGATATTTTTTAAGTTCGGCGCCGTTTTTGTTCTTATAGCCGAGAGATAAAGACGAAAACTTTTCAAAATCCGAAAGTTTGCTTTCGACAAAAGTTATCTCGTCTTGAGTGGGTACGCCGTTTTGAAAATATTCGGATAGAGTCGTACACTCGCTTTCTAACTCGCTCATTTCGGCTTGATAACCCTTTAAGACGTTTTGTTTTTCCGCTAATACGTCAAGTATTCTCGCTTCTTGTAATTCTTTATCTATCGCGGATAATTCCCGTTTAGTCTCTTCCTTTTGCAAAACGTATTTAGGAAGGGTCGCGACGCTTCGCTCTATATTGGCGATCTCTTCTTTTATCTCTTGCAATTCACACGTTTTTACGTCGATAAGTCCCGTTTTGAAGTGATTTCTTCTCTTTAATACGCTTATTTCATTTTCGATTTTTGAGGATATATCCCCAAAATCCAATTTTTCTTTAGCGCCGTCCGAGTAATTGCCTATCTTGGCTTTTATGCCGTCCGTACCCGTTATTTCGTCGTCGGCGGTAACGTACAAGGTACGCTCGAACGAAGATCTATCCACACCGAAAAAGTAAAAGCCTGCGTCTTTAACGTCGATAAGCGTTCCGTTACGATAAACGATAAGAGAATCGTTAGCGGCGGTTTTCGGCTCGAAAGTTCTTTCTATCCTATACTCGTCCCCAAGATACTCAAAAAGCAAACTACCGCCGTAAACTGTTTGCGGAAGATAGCGTTCTCTATCGGTATAACTATTCCTTTTGACGTTTTCAAGCCCGTAAAACATCGCTTTTATAAACGCGGAAATAGTGGTTTTGCCAAATCCGTTAGGCTCGCAAATGACGTTTAATCCGTCTTGAAATTTTATTTGGTGGTCTTGGAATTTTCCGAAACCTTTTATATATAAAGATAACAGTTTCATTTTAAATCCCCCGCCAAAAGTTTGAGTCCCAAGTTTACGACTTTAGTCTTGTCTTCTTCACTTAAAGTTTGATCGTTTATCACGCATCTTAAAAATTCCCCTTTAAGAGAAAGATCGCCCAAATGATCGGATATATTTATTTTTCTTAAAGTGCGATTTTTAACTTTCACGTAAAAATAATCGGGTTTTAAAGAACTCTCGACAAGTCCCGCCAAATCTTCGTTGTCAAAATCGACCGTACCCGTCAAGGTCAAAAGCAACTCGTCTTCCGACGGAACGGATAGATTTCGTTTGACGTAATTAAGAGCGTCGTATTCGCTTTCTTGGTCGCTGATATCAAATTGAATATCCCTTATTACCCTTATCGAATTTTTGATAAACTCGTAAGAAAAATCTTGGGTATCTACGACTACGAAACCTTTTTCGCCCGTTTCGTCAAATCCCCTGCCTTCCAAACAACCGGGGTTGACGTAACGACCGCGTAAATCTATCGTGCCACTATAAAATTTATGTATATGCCCGAGTGCCAAATAATCTATATTTTTACCGATAAGTTTTTTTAAATTTATCTTGTCGACGCCGACCGAAGAAGAAATTTCGCCGTGTAAAATCAAAACGTTTTTATCGTCGGGCAAAAGATCTAAATCGTCGTAAAAAGACTTGCAGTTATCCGCCGTAAGTTCCACGCCCGTAAAGGTGGTATCGCCTATATTATACGAAACGGGTTCTTCGGAAAAAACGTGTAAATTTGCAAGGTCTTCCCCGTATGCGTTGTCGTGATTACCCCTTAAATACAAAAAATCCACGTCCGACCTTTCTTTTATCGCACGATAAAAAACGTTTTTATCCCTATCAAGCGGGGAATTGGAATCGAACACGTCCCCTGCAAAAACAACCGTTTTTATCCCGTTTTCTTCCGCATAGTCCAACATCTTCAAAAAAGCCGTAATGACTTCTCTTTTTCTTATCGAACTTTTGCCGTCCGGAAGTCTTTCGATGGGGGATCCCAAATGAATATCCGCACAATGAATAAATTTCATAATTACTCCTTTAGTTGGCTATATTATATCATAGGTTTTGTCCGATAGTAAATTTAAGTAGTACTAAAAAACACCCTTGTCAACGTTAAACTGTAAATTTTGTATATTAAATAGGTCTAAATTAAAACAAAAAACGCTTATGTAAAGCGTTTTTTGTTTTAAGCGTTTAAAATTTTATATCTTTGACCGCGTTTAAAATATCTTCGTCGGCGGGCGCCCAAAGCGTGGGGTCAAGGTCGGCAACGGGTATCCACCCCGCTTCGATATGTTCTTTTAACTTATAGTCCGAAAGCATCTCGCACAAATACACGTTTAACACGACGACGTATAGAGAATACTCGTGAGTTACCGTGTAAAAATGTTTTTTTACTACGGCGGATAGATCCATTTCTTCCTTAAGTTCCCTAAGAAGTGCTTCTTCGGGCGTTTCGCCCGCTTCTACCTTTCCGCCTACAAACTCGTATTTATAGGCAACTTCGGGATTTTTGGCTTGCCCGCGTTTTGCGTAAAATATTTTGCCGTCCTTTAAAAATATGGCGCCGACGACGTTTAAAGTCTTTTTCATTATTTTTTGATCTCTTGTCCGTGCAATCTCGCTTTGGTCTTTTCGTCTATATTATAAGTTTCGCCGGGTTGGGTATTATATTCCCCGTCTTCGGTCTGCGGTATCATCAAATAGGACTTGTTGTTTACAAGATCTATGCCCATCTTGTCGCGAGCCATCTTATAAAGAGTCGCAAATATACCGCGTTCCTTATTCATTATTATATCTTCTATCTTGGCAAAATCCAACCTGCCGTAAAGCATCTTGTCTTCGTCAAAGAAGAAAGCGCTGTATTTAACCCCCATATTTTCGTCTATATTGGTCGGGTTAAACTCCGCATTATGCTCGCTCCACAAACTCAATATCAAAAATCCGAAGTTGATATAATTGCCCTTGGGGTGTTTATAAACGAATTGCTTATTGACTGGATCTTCCAACAACTCGTACAAGTACTCGGATATTTTATCGTTTAAGCCCGCCAATACAGCGTTTAAGTTTTCGTTATCCGTATTGGGGAAGATATTCATTTGAACTTCGTCGGTAAGTTTCCAGTTATAAACGTAGTTATCCCCTTCCAAGTGCAAGACGGTATATCTATATACGTTATCGTCCGTCTTTTCAAAACCGACGTTTCCTCTGGTCGCTAAATAAACGGGGGCGATGGTGTTAGAGAAAATACAATTTCTTATAGTTAGATCGCACCAAGTTTCGTAATCACCGTGGTGGATTATTGCGGGACCCGCCGAGTTACTGAAAATACAACCGTCAAGCAACATTTTGCCCGATACGGGATTGAGATGCATATAGGCGTAACGGAAAAGACAATAACGGAAGGTAACTTGCAAATTAGCCAATTCTTCCATACCTGTATCCAATCTATAAGGAACGCCGCCCCTTTGTTTTAAGTCGTTGAACGCTTCTTCCGAATCGTCCGATATGGGCGCGTAAGATTGGATAAACAAATTATTGACGACAAGTTCGTAATCGTCCCCGCACATAGAGCGCAAACGTTCGGCACGTAGACCGTTAGCAAACAAACGGCTGTCGAAGGCGGTACCGTGCAACTGTCCGTCAAGAGCATAGCCGTTGCCTTCGATCGGACGGTTTAAAGAAACGTCTTCCCAATCCATTACTTCGGGCGCGGGCAAATAGACGTTGCTATGGAAAACGACAGCGCCAAGCGTATGGTTTGCGTCGTAATCGCCCAAATACTCTTCCATAAGGTAGCGATACTCGAAGAAAGGCGTAAAATCGGGGGGCGTGGTACTTACGGTCTTGTCGTAATAAGCGGTAACGCCGACGCCTATATTTATACCGTCTACCACTTTAAACGTATAACTGTCTTGCGCGTCGTTATCCGAGAATTTAGATCTTACCGTTATTTTTACGCTCTTACCGATGGCGGCTAACGTAAAATGAACGTATCCGTTTTTATCGACGGTCGCCAACTCTTCGTTGTCGCTATCAAATAACAAATAATCGGAAAAATCAGAGTATTCCGCCAAACTTGCGGGATAAGTCGAAGCGATACCTAACTTTAAAGCATTGCTTACTTGCAAATTTTCATCGCAAGTGTATATGCCGAAAACTCTCTCTTCCGCTAGCCCCGCAACGTCGTTTACTTCGCTAAACGCTAAATTTATATCGCCGAGTTTTTCGACCGAAACGACGGGGATCTCAAGGGGTAGATACCCTTGTGCGGTGGCGGTCAAAACCGCCTTACCGTGAGAAACGCCGACTACTCTACCGTTATTTACGTAGGCGACGTTTTCGTCCGAAGACGACCAAACTACGGGGACGTCTTCCCCTTGCTCGTCGGTAACGTTAAACGTTACGTGGTTAGAGCCGACCGCTACGTAGTTGTCGTAATACCACATACCTTTTTTGAAACTTGCGTAATTGTCAAGCACCAACGTGTTTTGTAATTGACGCTTGATCAATACGTCCACGCTTCTGCCGTTTTGAGAAAGGGTAAGCCACGCTTCGTCTTGATTTAAAGATAACGTTTGACCCGATAAAGTCGCACCCGAAACGTCGGTTATTTGAGCGTTTTGCGACGTTAAATAACGGCTTACGTCCAAAGTATTATCTTGAGTATAAATAGTCGTTTGCGTAACTATTTGATCGTCGGTAACGGTAACGTCGATACTCGAAGAAACTTTAATATCGTCCCGCTCGACGCTTGCGCTTATGGACGCAACGCCCTGCTTTACCGCGGTCAAAACGCCGTTAGAATCGACTTTTACGACGTTTTCGTCGCTACTTTCCCAGTCTATCACGGCGTTACCTAAAGAGCCGGCGGGAAGCACTTTTGCGCCTATTTGCTTACTTTCGTTTTTGCCAAGCGTTACGTTATCTATTTTTTGATTATCCTTGTACTCGTATAATTCGATACGACCTAATTGGTTGCCCGTAACGTAAAAAGTACAAGAAGCCGAAATACTCGTATTGGAAGTTGCGGTCGCTATTATCTCGACCGAGCCGTAACTGCCTTTTTGGAAGGTTACCGAAGCGCCCGAACCTTGTTTTCTGACCTTTGCCACGCTCGTATCCGTACTACGCCACTCGACGTCTTTATTACTGACGTAAGTGGGGGTAAAATCGACGAACAACGTGTACTTTTTGTTGGACTCTATATATTCTTCCAAATTTATAACTACGTAACTGACTTCTTGACCTTGATGAGTCAAAACCATACGTTCCACGCCTATCTCGATTTGAGCCGAAACGATAGAAGCGGACGTATTTAACGTAAATACGATTATAAGGGGGACCAAAAGTAATATTGCTATCAAAATCTTCTTCATAGTCTACCTCTGCACGATATTATTGTAATGATAGGGCAACTTGACCAAAAGCCAAGTTACCGCGGCTATTGCCAAAACTCCGTTTATCAAAGATAACATACCGTAAGTAAACGGGGGATACCACAAAACGAAGCCTACCAAACCGAAGATGCCTTCGCCAACCGACAAAGCGAAACCGACGAGCAACGCGATAAAGGTCGCAAAGTTGCCGTTGACTACTTCGCCTTCTCCGCCGACGGGGAATTGCGGTTTTGCTATATCCAATCTTACCGCAAACGCAGTAAGCGCCAACGCGAACAAAGCGCAATTTGCCATTATCAAAAATCCGTCTCCGACGGGCAAATTTTTGGTAGCCATTACCGTACCCAAGGAAAGTATTATCGAGACGTAAGCGACAAAAAGATACAACCCCGTTTTGACTAAAACTTGCTGTCCGACGGGGACGGGCGATACTTTAGTAAGATAGAACGAACCGCCTTCACGAGAGATACACGACCCCGCAAAAGATACCGTAATGGTTACGAATATCAACATTACGAGCATGGTTATCATAGGTTGAGTTATAGTATCGAGATTGTTAGAAGCGACAGTCCCCGCAAGTTTATTGCAACTATATACCATAATAGGCGCGGCAAGAGCCATTACCAAGTATTGGAAGGAATAGTTTGAAGAACGGAAAATATCCCGCCACTCTCTTTTTAATACCGCGGTAAGGGGTTTGCAAGGTTTGTTTTTGGACTTTCTGGTAAACGTTGCGCCTTGAGACTCTATGTTGTGCAATATTATTTTCAAGTAGAGTTTTTGACAAAGGAAAAAAGCGCCTACCGCAACGACGGCTGTCGTTAATATACTTCCGACGTAAGCGAGCCATAAGGGATTACCCGAATTTTTACCCGCTAATGCGTCCGCAAAGAAACTTATCGGATAGACGTATTTGATATTTGCGATATAACTCATACCTTCTACCGAGAAGAAAGACAAAGACTCGTCTCTTGCAAACTCGACGACCGCGTTTATCAATGCCATATACAAAGCGAAAAATCCGCCGACTATGACGATATTTAATATCAACGTCAACAAATGTTTGTGTCTAAACTTGCCCGCCACCATCATGGTAGGTATGGACAACAATATGGATATAGACAACGAGAAAACTAACGACAGAACGTATATCAACAACGCGGAAAAATAATATCCTACGCCTCTATTCGTTTCCAACCCGTAAATGATATAAAAAGGCGCGGTCAAAAGCAAAGCGCCGACGGCTTGTATAATGACGGTTACTATGGCTTTACAAGTAAAAATAGAAAGTGAGTTGACGGGGAAACGCAACAAAAGTTCGTTATCACCGCTCATAAACAAATTTTTTATGACCGAACCGGTGCCGAAACCTACCAACACCAACAAAGATATGAGGCTAAATAATTGAAGCGCCGAATAATCGTATTCATAGGCGTGGAACATACCCAAAAGAGAGTACATCAAATAACAGTAACCGGCGTATAGCAAACCGCCGAAAACTATTATAAGTACGTAACGCAAAGCCAAAACCTTTGCGGGTACGCCCGTGTGAGAAAAACGCGACTTCAATTCAAGCCTTAAAAGGGCTTTTAAGTGAGTCATGCTTTATTCTCCTTCATAGTATATTGTTTAAAGACGTCTTCAAGAGCGTCTCTATTGCCTTCTTCGTGAAGATCCATTACCGTGCAAAGTTTACCGTCGTGGATAATGGCGACTCTATCGCATAATTTTGCGACGAGATCTATATTGTGAGACGAGAAAAATACCGTATTGCCTTTTTGACAATGGTCTTTCATTTTATCTATTATTGCAAAAATGGATTGGGGATCCAAACCTACCATAGGCTCGTCCAATACCCAAAGTTTAGGCTCGTGTATCAAAGCGGCAATGATACATATCTTTTGTTTCATACCGTGCGAATATCCCTTTATTTGGCGGTCTACCGCAAAACCCAATTTGAACATTTTAAGATATTCGTCAAGTCTTTGGTCCCTATCCGCTTTGTCGACGCCGTAAAGATCGGCTATACAGTTGACGTATTCTCTACCCGTCAAATTTTCGTAAACCGCATGGTTATCGGGAACGTACCCAAAACTCATTTTAGCCTTTAAAGGTTCGGTTTTAATGCTATATCCGTTTATCTTTATATCCCCTTCGTCAAAAGGATGGATGCCCGTCAAACATTTGATAGTAGTCGATTTGCCCGCGCCGTTTTGTCCCAAAAAACCGAACAGTTCGCCTGCTTTTACCTTTAAAGTAAGATCTTCTAACGAATAGCGGTTGCTATTTAAGTACTTTTTGCTAACGTGATCTATGTCGAGCATATAAGTCTCGACCGAGTTGTTTTCTATATTCATAATAAAAATCTAACAAAAAAAGTGTGAACGATCAATTCGTCCAATCCACACTTTTGGTTTCGAGGGAATATGTACCCCATTTGCCGTTTTGTTTGACTCTACAAGTTCCGTCAACAAAAGCGGTGCCGGCGTCGTATACGAAAGGTATTATAACTTCGCCCGTTTTGTCGATATAACCGCATTTTTCGCCGATAGATACGCAAGCCAACCCTTCAGAAAAACTTGACGCACAGTCGTATTTATACGGTATTACCAACTCGTTATCTCTATTTATAAATCCAAACGCTTGATTTCTCTCTACACAAGCCATATCGTCTTTAAAAGAAAAGACTTCGTCGTAAATAGGGGGTATGACTTCCTTGCCCGCTTTGGTCTTAAATCCCCACTTTCCGCCGCGTTGGAATTTGACGAAAATATCCGTCTTTTGCGGGATAGGGGGAGATGGGACGAATTTGGGTCTAGGGAATATCTTATAAACGTCGAAAGAAGCGTCGCCCTTGCTCTTTTTGTCCGCTTTGATTTGGTCGCGTTTTTCAAGATTTTCGGGTTTGGCGTCCTTTTGCTCCTTGACCTTTGCTTGTTTATCATCTCGTCTTTCTTGATTACGGGAAATAGACTGTTTGTCTTCTCGCTTTTCTTGATTGCGGGAAACAAACTGTTTATCTTCTCTTTTATCTTGACGAGAAAAAGACGGCTTGTCTTCCTTTCGTTGAGAAGTAGACGAGTCTTCTTTTTGATTTTGATAGTCTTTTGCGGGTTTATTGTCGTTTGCTTGGTCGTTTTTTGGTTTATTATCTTGACCTTCGGTCAAAGGACGGAAATAAAGTCCCTTCGCTTTTAACGCCGAAGATAACTCAAACAAATTTTTCTTGTTGAATCTTTGTACCCCGTACATGTCCTTTTCGGCTCTGACGAGAATTTTACCGACGGTATCGACCCCGCCTTTTAACAAAACCGAAGAAGTCCCTTCGCTCAATTCCAAATAAGAAATAGGGCTGTCCAATATCTCTTTGGGAAAAGGCGGAAAGTAGTCGGGTCTTTTATGTTTGACTCTACCGCGATTATTTGGATAATTTTTGTTTTTATTATTGTTATGATTGTTTTGTTTTTGTATATTCTTTTCTTCCATATATCAAAACTTGACTTTAATTAAGGGACGGATCCCAAATCCTTCGTTATCCGTTTTCTTGCCCGACTCGTTTAAATAGCCGTCGTAATAAACTCTCGAAGCGTTATAAGTGGTAAATCCGGGGGAACGCAACCACCAAACGCACTTTAATTCTCTTGCGACTTCTACGGTTTCCACCCCGTTGGCTATGGCGTAATCGGTGGCTATGGCGCTGCGTTTCGGATCCTTTTCCCCCGACGGTAAAAAGCCGTAATCCGAAGACGACGCTTCTTCAACGCTAAGAAGGGACACTTCGTCCGAATAATTTTCTCCTTTTTCGACCGACGCGCCTCTATCGAAAGGTATCAAACGTTCAAGTTCCTCATCATTAAAACAAAGGGACTTGAAATCCCAATTTAGCCACTCTCTTAATGTGGATATTTCCCAATTATTTGCGGGGATTAGTCCGTACGACGAAATGGCAAGACGCGTCTCGTACCCGTGCGCGTCCTTTCTGTCCCCTTGTCTTAATTCGCCGTCGTTAAACGCCTTTGCGTCCAAAACGTATTTGGATAATAAAAGCGCTTCCCCGTTTTCGTATTTTAAAATTTCCCACTCTACGGCGTCCATTTTAAAATAGTACTTTTGGGATGTTACCAAGTGTAAACCGTTTGACGCGGTCAAATCTTTTTGAGTTTCGCAAAGTACGACTTCGGTACCGTCGGGAAGAGTACTGTAACCGTTTTGGTCGGGAAGGACGTTTACTTCTTTGGAATCTAAACACACGCTTTGCGGATAGTGTCCGAAAAACACGCTCTTACCGTCTTCGGATAATATAAAAGGCGAGCCGTCGGGTATAACGATGACGGTAGGTTGCTCTTCCTTTTTTTTGCGAGCAAATTTTCCAAAGATGCGGTCAAGATCCCACTTCATTTTTTACTCCTCGATAAAGCGTCGTCGTTTAGTATAAACGGACATACTTTCAACTATACTCTATCAAACATATCCTTTATAATAACATACATTGTTATAATTGTCAAATAGATATAATTTGCCCCCCTTTCTCTACTCTCAAAGGTATAATTTTTCACGTTTGATACGATAATTGCGTATAATACGACGAGCGACGAAGGATACTTTAAGATAATGGCGCAAAATATTATGGGAAAAACGAACGGCAACCAAACCAATTGCTTATTGATAAATAACCTTAATAGCGGAAAAAGTAAAGGAAGGGATCTCGACGCCGTCTTACGCTACTTAAACGAAGGTAACGATACCCCGACGAGTTTTATCACGTACGACGGAACGCAAAACCCCGACGAGTACGACTCTCTTTTGGTGTTCGGCGGGGACGGGACGGTAAGTAACGCTTTAAACGACTATCACGTTTCGGGCAAAATGTTTTACGTGCCTTGCGGAACGGTAAACGATTTCGGCAAAATAAAGCGAGAGCAAAAAGCCCCGTTGATACTCGGAAAAGTAAACGACAAAAGATTTTGTTACGTTTTGGCTACGGGTAGTTTTACGTCGATAGGGTATCAAACGAAACGCAAATATAAAGAAAAAATAGGGCGTATCGCATATCTCTTAAATGCTCTCAAAGAACTTAAAATACACCGTTTAGACCTAAAAATAAACGCTGACGGGCGGATTTTAGACGGGCAATATACGCTTGTGATGATATTGCGATCCCCTCGTTGCTTCGGGTTCAATTTTAACGGACTATACGACCAAAAAGAAAATAAATTATATTGTTTGCTTATCAAGTCGCCCAAATTAAACGCACCTTTGGGGATAGTACCTTTGTTCATTAGATTTTTCCGCACCTTTTTTATGGGTTATAAACAAGAAAAACACGGCGGAGTCGAGTTTTTTAAATGCAACGATCTGACGATAGAAGCGAGCAAAAATTTGACCTATTGTTTAGACGGCGAAGAATACTCGGCGGATAAAAAAATCAAGGTAAGTACCGAATTGTCTTCGGTAGATCTTACCGTGATCAATAAAACTAAAATAAAGAAAAATCGATAACTATTTAAGTATATCTTTTAAAACGAAGGCGAGTTCTTTTATCGTGTCCGAAGAAAGCATACCCATTTCTCCGTAAGTCATAGCCGCTCTTTCCCCCGCCAAACCGTTGACGTATGCCCCGAAAGCCGCCGCGGACAGTGGGTCGGTATAAGAAGTAAGCGCAGTGATGACGCCGCTTAAAACGTCCCCGCTTCCCGCCGTTGCCATACCGTTTGAACCCGATAGTGAAAACCACACTTTAACGCCGTCCGTAATTATCGTAGTCGCCCCTTTAGACAAAATGACGCAGTTGTATTTAAGCGCGTTTTCTTTGATATTATCAAGAGTTTTTTCGCATCCGAACAAACGTTTATATTCCCCGTCGTGCGGGGTAAGTATAGGTTTTTTACGAGCCTTTTTCAAGTACTCCAAACCTATCTCGGAAAGCGCGTACAAACCATCCGCGTCGATTATCAATTGATTTGGAAACTCGGACAAAAGATACTTTAAAATATCTTGTCTATCCTTTCGTCTACCCCACCCCATACCGACGGATAGGGCGTTTAGACCTTTGACGGCGTTTGATACTTCGGCTACGTCGTCCGCACAAAAAACCGTGATTTCGGGGGCAAAGCCCTTGAGCGTATCGGCGATACTTTTCGGCACTATCGCTCGTGCGACCCCCGCACCCGAACGCAAAGAAGAAAGAGCCGCCGAAGACAAAGACGGCGCACCCGAATAATTGTCGCAACCGCCCAAGATACCAACGTATCCGTATTCGTTTTTAGCGCCCGTAACGCTTCTTTTTTTGATATTCGTTTTGACGTCAATATCTTCTACGGTAGTCCCTAATATATCTTTAACGGGCAAACCGCAAGATACGGCGACTATTTTGCCCGAATACTCTCTACCCTTATTTATGATCAAACCTATCTTACACGCTTGGACGGTGATAGTCATATCCGCAAAAACGGCGTTGTCGCAAAAACCCGTATCCGCGTCTAAACCCGACGGAATATCCAACGATATAACGAAGGCGTTTTTTGAGTTTATTTGGTTTATCGCTTTGTCAAGTTCTTCTTTAGGACTTCCCTTAAACCCGATACCCGTCAAACAGTCTATTATTACGTCGTCGTCCGTAAAGTCAAATTCGGACGTTATTTCAAGACCTTTTAATTTGCATTTTTCAAGAAAATAGTCGTACGCACTCGATCCGCTCGTATACGTCGTAACGATTCTTGCGTTTCCCAATAATAAAGATAAAGCAAGCCCGTCCGCGGCGTTGTTGCCCTTACCGCAAACAATAACGAATCTTTTATCGTAAAACTCGTTTGGTATCGCTTTAAAAGTCGCTTGCGCGACCCTTTCTATTACTCGTATCTCGTCGGAAAAACTATTTATAATTTCTTTCTCGGCACGTCTTATGCCTAAAACGTCGGTAACTATCATATTTTTATTATAAATCTTTACATCAATAAAGTAAAGTTTTGTCTTGTTTACGGAGTGGATCTAACGCATTTATTTACGCAGTTAAACGATTTTCCCTTAGGTACTTGAAAACATTTTATTAACACAAGAATTATTAAAAGACTGACGCAATAAGGATTTCATTGTTTGAGTTTAACTGCTTGAACGAAAACATCGACTTACGT
>Ga0256405_10008136_pt1 | contig 15229 bp, 12 predicted proteins | sample RumenRJG_02DNA_FD_189096 | JGI IMG/M metagenome (GOLD analysis project Ga0256405, IMG submission 189096) | Bovine rumen microbial communities from Lethbridge, Alberta, Canada - RJG_02 | ecosystem: Host-associated > Mammals > Digestive system > Stomach > Rumen | place: Canada: Alberta... | reverse complement strand
ATACTCCATGGAGGAGGCGAGGTCGCTGTCCGGGTTGTTGAGCATCCAGAGGCGGCCGAGGGAGTTCTCCGCGAGGAAGCGGACGATCCACTCGGGCGTGAAGAGCTGGGTGGCGGGGGCGATATCCTCTGCAGCAGCCTTCTTGCCCTTCTTGTAGGCGGCGAACACCTCGTCCTTCCGCTCGGATATGTAGAACTGGTAGAGCCAGCCCAGGACCTCGACCGAGGAGCACGTCTCCTCGTCCATCTCGTCGACGATCCTCGAGAGGACCGATCCCTGCGCGAGCAGCCCGCGGGGCATGAGGAGGGACGAGGCGGCATCCTCCGAGAAGAGGTAGGGCATGGGCTTGGCGTACCTGTTGCAGACCGCCGCCAGCAGCTCAACGTAGGCGTCCTCGGAGGGGTTGGCCGAGGGGGCGGACCCGAGCAGGAGACCTGCGATGCGGTCCCTCGCATCTGCAGGAACCTCGTAGAACGGGTCGAAGGCTCCCCGCGCCGCATCGGCGAGGACGGCGGGCTGCGTGGAGCCCTCCCGGGGCGTCACCACGGGAGTCGGGGTGTAGCCGTTCGCATCCATGAAGCGCAGGGCGCACAGGCGGTTGAACCAGGTGTAGGCCGCCTGGTCGACGACGGCGTTCCGTCCTTGCTCGTCGATCTGCCGCTCGAGGCGGACGACCTGGGAGGCATGCTCCAGGCGCTCGGCCGAGCCCTCCGCAAGCACCGCGTCCAGCTTCGCGGACGCCTCCGCCCTCAGAGCCGCCCGCACGCCATATGCCAGGTTCTTGATCCTGCTGGGGTCCATGGTAAAGCCCTTCCTTTTACCGCTTGAGCAGGTCGATCAACCCAAGCTGATCGTTCTTGTTGCCTCCAAGTTTGCTGGTTGCCTCTCGAATGCAGCGAACAAGCTCATCTGCATCGTTCCAATACCCCTCAAGAAATGCCCTCGATTTTACCTCCGACATCTTCAGCTTCTGCTTGCACCAGTCGCTTGCACTAAGCTGACGCTCGGAAGTGGGTCTTTTGTTAAAACAATCAAGGGCGTTCTCACGCACAAGAATCAGCACCTCAATCTCCGGTCTTGTTATGAAGTCGTAAATCTTGATATCTCTGAGCCTATAAGGCCTATCGAGAAGGAGCTTCCCAGGGTTGGAATCCACGATACGCGCAATCAAAAGACCATTTGGATAGTCAATCCCAAGGAACTCTCGTTGAATGTCTTTGGCGCTGCGATAGCTAGTGCAGGGGTTTCCGTCCATGTCGTGAACGATGTTGCAGGCAGGGACAATTAGCTTACCGGCCTCTTCAAGGTGCTCAATCACGACGCATTCCGCCGTGCCCTCGCATGAAAAGAGCACATTCCGCATACTCAGCTCATCTATTGCTTCGTCTCTGCGCTTATTCACGGACGAACCCCCGTGCAAAAGAGCGCAGGCCTTCAACCTCCGGATAACTCGGCATTACTCCCCTAATAGCATTCGCAAGAACAACCTCGCTCTTTTTATTCTCAATTCTTGAAATTCGGTCTGAATACTTGACCACATCCGTAGTGAATTCCTTGTTGCGAACAAGAAGGTAGACGTTGTCCTTTCTCGGAAGGTAGTCCAGAAGCTCAATGTAATGAGTCGTGAAGATAAGCTGAGCACCATGAGGATTAGTTGCATGCGATTGGAAGAGCTCGATGAACGACTTAATGAGCGATTTGTTCAGACCGAACTCAATCTCATCGATGAGGATGAATCCCCCAACACGGAGCTGGTTGAGTGCACGTTCAACCATTCCGATACCGACAACCGTTCCCTCTGAGAGTATCTCCCTAACCGTACGTTCGCTCACAATGCGTTCGGGTTCTCCCACGAACTTGAGATGAAATGCATCGAGCTTGGAATCCCAGCTCAACAGCTCAACACTGCTGTCGAACGCATGCACAACCTCCGTAGCATGCGACGCTCTGAGAACATCGTCAAGTTCGAACAATTCCCCGCTATCTTTGGAAGAGGCGTTCACCGCAATCGCAATGCTTACGTTATCTCGAAGGAACTTCCTAGCGTTTGTAGGGACGGCAGTCTCGTCCTCATCGCTGCCGTTCCGCTTCAGCACAACGGTGGCGCTGTTCTTGAACGTCTCAGGATCTGCAATCATGGACTTGTTGGGACGCAGAGCATCAAGCAACCAGAGCGTCTCATCATCGATTCTGAACCAATCGATGGCATTGGATTCTTCCGCCCCTTTCGCAATCCGAAGATTAGATTCAAGAAGATAGAACTTGCCCTCATTCCAGAAAACTGTCTGAACCGAGAAATGCTCTGCCGTCTTGGCAGGAATACTCTTTCCCGACGGATCACTTCGCATTTCACGAGGCACGAGGAGCAACTCGAGAACTGTCCAGATTTCTTTCAACGCTGTCGTTTTGCCTGAAGCGTTCACACCAGATATCGCAACCACATTCTGCGAATAGATACTACCCGTATCGCCAAGTCTAAACACGTTATTGAAGAATGGACCGTCTTTTCCCGCAACGCGATCAGCTGCAAAAAAGTCTATGGAAAAGGTGCCCTCGGAGAAAAGACCGGCTCCCCTTACCACCACTTTGAGAAGTCTCATTTGATCTCTCCTTCACACTTATAAACATAATTTCTGTTTATAAGTGTAGTATAATCCCGCCTCCTGTCAAGTCTTCCCTGTGCTCGGAAGATTTCCATTTGTACGCAAAAAACGCTGTTTCATTAACCAGAGGAATCGAGAACACCGGCCTTCCTTAGAAATCACTGCCCCACGCGCGGTTAATCGAGTACTCGCGCTCCCAAGCAATCCTACGTGCATTGGTTTGACCAACATGTGTATAGATTCTCAGGAATGCGTTCTGGTAGTTCTCCACATCTTCAGTCAGCCTGAGCGTTATGCGAGTTTTCCTCTCCTCAGAAGAAGTCGATTCGCTCTCAAGCGTTATTGTCTGTTCAACAGAGGACAGCAGTCTGCCATCCGAACCATACAGGCCAACTATTGCAACCGTACTGCTGACCTGATCTGAAATCGGTTCTACCTGATAGACATCAAGCATGACTGTTGATCCAGTGATGACCGCACGGCCAAGCGGATAGCCTTCCACCGCAGTGGGGTGTGCAGCCCTCTTGGTTGGGGCAATTTCCACGCACACGATGGGAATGACGTTCTCTTGCGGAGATAGCCCACCATGAACGAAGCGCGCTCCGGAACCCTGAAGGCGCAACCTCGAGATGCCCTTCGGAACTGCGACCTTCAAGTCTCCTTCAAGCGAAAGCTGTTCAGGAGTGAACTCGATGAGCGCATCGCTGTAAGGGATGGCATCACCGACTACGAAACGCCTGGTATGCGCACTGTCGACCAGATCAGAGCCCTTAAGCATCGAGAGCTCCTTCACGTCAGCGTATTCGTATGCCTGAGGTTCGTGATCCTGATAGATGAAGCCGTGATCGGACGTGATGAAGACCTTCTTGCATCCAGCGGCAAGGAGCATCGCTGTAAGAGATTCTATTTCCGAAAATGCACGTTCAGCCTCACGGAACACCGTGGTCTCGGTATCGCGTTTGTCTCCCACCTTATCAATGACGTTGTGGTAGATGAACACCAATGGATTGTCGCCAATGGAAAGCAATCCTACATCCAGAATACTCTGGGCCTGCATCGCAACAGCCCCCGAAACACCCTCTTCCAGGAGCTTTTGCCTGTTCGCAGTACCTTGCGTAGGCTTTCCTCCTTTGGTGACGTTGGTGTCGGGGAGAATTACGAGAGGTCCATCTGGCAGGAGCGCTGCCATGCCAAGCTGCGTATACGAGGGAATCATCGAAACTGCAGACTTAACGGTTACCTTGGTACGCCCTGCAATGCTCTTCGCCTTAGAAGAAAGCAACCGCGTTGAAAGACTTGCGCCCATCTCATAACGCAGGGCATCGGAAATGATGACACCGATTCTTTTTCCATTGATGTTCTCGGGGAACTCCCAAAGAACACGCTGCTTGAAGAAGTTGTTCTGGGCATATTCTTCATGTGGCGGCCATGTTCCGGCATCCATCGCGTGGTTCTGCCAGCGCGCGGTGATATCTCCAAGGAATTGAGAATAGCTGCTCTCAACCGTATCGATGAGTGTGGAGAGCGTTTGCTTGAATGCGCCGTTTCCTGAAATCCTATGCCATGAGACAATCAGCTCACGATAGGCGAAATCGACACCGTACCAAGAGTCAGAGTATCCATTCAGCAATGACTCGAAGGTTGTTGCCCCCGTAACCTGCTTGTTGTATTTCACAAGCGCATCCTTGAGCCTACCGAGCGAAAGAAGAGCCTTGTAATGGGCGTCGTATCTATCCGCCCACATATCATGCTGACGCATCGCATAAATCGACTCGAGAAGTGCGAGGTCGAAACCGCTCGAAGACGCAGCTTTGGCAAACCGCATGAGGATGGTCTCATCAATCTGAGGTAAGCCGTCAATACGGGCAAGAATCAATGTGTCGGCAGTATCGATATGGGCAGAAGAGCATGCAGCTTTGCCATACCTTTCGGTCATCTTCTCAAATGCCGAGCGTGTCTTAGGGTTCAAAGCGAGTTCCGAGACGATGCGCATTGCCTCGGGCGTGCTCATCTTCTCGTTGTCTTCCACCAGTTCACCGAACAACGCTTGGAGAAGCCTGAAGCAGAGATCGTCAACAGACGGATTTGATCCCGCAGGAACCGTATAGCCAAGCAGTTTTCTCAGAGTGGACCAGAGAGTATCAGCAAGCCCCATCTCGTTAAGCAGACGCAGAGACTCCTCGTTACCGCGCTCCCACTCCACGATGAGGCGCTTTGCCATATCACGTGCCGCATCGAGACTGGTGCCATCTCGAACAAGAAGCGTGGCAGCGCACATCGCGAAAACGATTTCCTCTGGAGTATTCTTGGACAGGGTGCTCTTAGCGAGGCCTTCTTTTCGATCCATGCTCCTGAAGAACACCGGATACCTTGCCAAAAGCTCCGCATACTGCGGATCGATACCGCATTGTTGTGCCCAAAGACCCTCAACGGCGACCGTGAAAGGCGTGGAAGCGCACTTTAGGTCATAGATGAGATCATCGGTTGGGACAGGAACCTCTCCCGCACGATAAATGACATACCGTGCATCAGGCTGATTCCTGAGAACGCGACGCTTTGTCTCTAACTCCCTACCGGTTGCATCGACTATATCCAAACCAGATACATGAAGCTGAGGAATTGCTTCGCGGTACTCTGCTGATGGATCCTCCCAGAACAACAGGCCATTCGAGCTGCTGGCGGTTGCTGCGAGTCTCTGCTGGATATCCTGAACTTGAGCGTCCATCTCTCTCCTACTTGGTCGTCACGAGATCGCCGCGTGCTATGGCTCCCATGATCTCCGCCTTAAGGGCAGAGAGGAATGCATCTGCATCGGCCTCATCATTGATGAGGGGTTTGCTGTAGCTACTAGCTTTGATATCTGCAACGCGAACAGTTTTATGACGAGGGCCACCTCCGGGCGGAGTAGGCGGGGTATCAATGACGGGGGTAAGCAGCTTGACAATCTGCGCGGTCTTACGTGCAGAGAACCGTTCAACGAATCCCCTGATGAGCGTCGGATTCGTTTCTGCAACAAGCTGTTGCTCGGCACTCTCGAATAGTTGCTCAAATTCAGAAATGTCAGATTCATTCAGCTTGGAGAAATCGTAGTTATGAACAAACGATTCCTTCAGATCGTTGAGTTCGCTTATCTCAGCTTCCCTAAGCCTTTTGAGTGCGATTGCCAGCTCCTTACGCATACGATCGACAATAGCTTTCGCTTCAGGCATCCGTTGGCTTCTGAAGCAACGCGGATCATTGACGATCTCGCTTACGACTCCGAGCTCAGAATCATCAACCCTGAGAATCTTGAGATTGGGAGACTCGACATCGAGGAATGATTTAAGGTCACGCCAGCGCTTTTCAAGAAGAGACCCCTTGGAGAACTCCGCCATCCGCCTCAGGTTGTCCACATCATCTCTGATCGAGTTGGCATGCTTGGGAAGCTGGTAGACGGTCCATTTCCAATCCTCTGTGCTCTTCGATGCACTTTGGACACGTCCAAGGACTTCCCAGAAGTCATGGGCAAACGGATAAGGCGACACGTTCGACGTGCTCGCGTTTTCTGCAGCGAGCTTAAGGGTTTCTGAAATGCTCTTGGCGAGCATCTTGGCATCATTCGAGGGCGCGGTAGTACCCGTAATGTCTTTATATGTCTTCTGAAGAAGAGCCATGTCCTCACTGGAGATGGCATCGACCTTCTCGATAACTAGTTTGTCAAGCTCAACGTGCTTGCTCAAAGTGGATGCAAGCTGTGCAGCCTCAAGAGCATGCCCATACTTCTTGACCTCGATCTTGTTCGCTGCGAAGAGCTGGGCAACAGCCGAACGTACTGCCGATTCGGGCCATCCATACTCGTTCTTGGTGAAATAGCCCACCAAGCTTCCCATCCCATCTCCAGAGACCGTTACCACACCCGAATCAGAGGAAAGCAGCGAGATCCTATTGAGTACCGTTTCGCAGTATTCGGGCAGAACGCTCATGAGCTGCGTGCTGACGCACTGCTGATAGATTTGCTGGTCGGAGAATGATGAGCTGAGCTGCTGCAAACCAGTATATGAGCGTCTGATCAGCTCCAAGACACCGGATTCCACCGCCGCTGATGCGGCGCCTTTGACCTGGAGGGTCACATCGGTCCCCGCAGCGTTGTACGTCGCGTTGGTGAGAAGGGTTCTCATCTCCTCAACAAGCCTGACCCGAAGCTCCTGATTCTGTTTGCGCTTTTCGACGATAATCGATTCGCGCACGTTGTCAGAGGTCGAGCTGACATTGATATAACGCTCGGTTTGGTTATGGGTCCTGACGGATTTGAGGAAAGCCCCGGAATCATTGAGCTTGATTGCCAGAGTCTTAGGCCCTGCCATCACCGTGCTGCCCAGCAGACCGTCTGTCGAAAAGGACGTGAGGAGATCGACGGTTAGGTCATGGCGCTGTTGGCCCTGCAGGTCTCCATCAACCTTGAGGTTATAAGAATAAGGGCTAGAGAAGCTCCCGTTCTTATAGGTCACACGCTGCTGTCCGACGACATCGCGGAACAGCTCTGCAATCAGATCCTTGTTCTTCGAGTCGGAAACGACCGTATTCTTGATTGCGTTCTCGATTTCCTTCTCTTCGTCGGTAAGGTACTCGAACCCGTTCTCGGTTTTACGGATATAGACCTGGGATTCAAGCTCTGCAAGCGCATCTTGAATATCGCTCTCAAGCTCCACGGTATGTTCGACAAAGGCACCGTAGAGGAGCACGCGCAGGTTAGCTGGGGTGGTCCTGAACTCCTTCCCCAAGAATTTGACGAGGAGAAGCACCTTGAGCAGACGGACGGCTGTTTCGCTTAGTCCGCTGTTCTCCGCTTGGGAGATGGCTGCATAGAACTCACTTCTAAGGTTGTTGCGAAGTCCCTCGAACATCATGTCGAAGCTGGCGAGATTGCCTTCCTCAATCGATGCGCTTTTGATGCAGAGCCTCTGAGCGACATCTTGAAATACTCCGAGCATCGAGCGTGCTCCAACAGAGCTGTGACGTCCGGTGAAGGCATTTTGCTCTGAAAGCTTTCTCATGCAGTTGATAAACAGTTCGAACTGATATGGCACAAACGGGTACGTGTTCAGGAAATCGTCAAAACCCGCGTAGCCTGGGTATTTGCGCATACCATCTGCGAAGTCGAAGAGCACACCGAAGTCATCGTGATACTTGCTGTAGAGGCCATAATAGGCATCGAAAGAAGCGGGATCCTTCGCAAGAAGGCGGTTCTTAATGACCGTCTTCGCATCACTCGAAGAAAGCGGCATCCTCACATTGAAGCGAGCCTGAATCTTCGAGAAGTCATTGGCGCTCGACTTATCCATCTGGCCAACGATGCCGCTCATGTCTTCCTGGGAGGTGACGATCACCCACGAATCGCCACCGCATATGTTGTTGAGCTCCTCGGCAACGCTCTGGAGATTGACCATGAGGTTCGTGTTCTGGGCGATGAACTGACCAACCTCGTCTACGAAGAAGTTGAGCCTGAAACCATAACCGCGCTGGTCGATGTATTCCTTGACGCGCTTTGCGAATGTGACGATATCAGGCTGGTATGTCTTCTGGTAGTACGTGACCACGTTGTCGGTGGTGCCGGGAGCATGACCGACGACCTCATCAAATGCCGCGGTGATCTTTTTGGCATGAAGGAGCGCCTGCTTGCGAACGGTCTCCCAATCCTTGCCGGTCTTTGCCTCAACCAGCCGAATGAAGTCTTCCAGCTTTCCGTCTCGATCAAGGTCGTATTCAAGCTGGGCAATATGCTGCTGGTCTCCCGAGAAATAGCCGCAATGCTCGTTGAATGTCTTGATGAACGCAGCAAGCAAAGCACCCGAGTCGCTCTTTCCCTGATTGGGTGCAACGGAATCGATATTGAAGAGGATGCTCTCCGATGGATGCTTTTGGACTGCAGCCATCATGGCGCTTCTCAATGCAACATCATGCTCGACTTTTGGAAGCAGGTACTCCATAGCGCCTTTGCCATCGACGTCTCGATTCTCGAGAACGTAGGCGAGGATCTTCAGGAGGTGGGACTTGCCCGATCCGAAGAAACCTGAAATCCATGCTCCGTTTCCAACTGCACCAGGATCGTTGTATTCATCGAAGAACGTAAGGAGATGACGCTCGACTTCAGGGGTGATGACGAACTCCTCGAGCTCGTTCTTCAGATGCTCCGTACTGTTCGCCTTAACAACAGGATCGATCGGACGGAAGATGTCTTTGGCGAATGTATGCTGCACAAGCATGGTTTCCTCCTACAGATCGAAGACGTTCGTTGCCCGGTAATACCCACCAGTGTTGCCCTGCGGGATACCGAGGATGTTCAGTGCGGTACTGCCATCGTTGTCCTGCGTGAACGTGCCTGGAAAGACGAGGACGATCGGCTTGTTTCCATGCAGCTCCGCAAGAATCGCGTGGGTTCGGATGAAAGGGAAGGTCTCTCCCACACCAGTCAGAAAGAACAGGTCAGCACGAGGGTCCTCGGACATCTGTCGATTGATTTCCGGTGCGATAACATCGACTGCGCTCACGGTATCTTGAAGCATGAGGATGATGGCGTCGCGATCGTACTCCCCCTCCGCCTCGGTCAAATCCTCCCATACTCCCTGCTCATCGAGATAATCAAGGACGATGTCGTAAATATCGATGATTCGTGCCCTGATTCCACGCGCAGGGAAATCGTCTTCAACCATGGCCTTTGTCAGTTCGAGAGCCGCCTTCTGCTGGGAGGGATCGAAGGGCATCACGTAGAGTGATTCCCTTATGAGATGACCGGTCCTTCCCAAGAGAGCATCATCGGAAAGGTGCTCCACGATGAACTTGCGTGCTTCGGTGATATGACCGAACTTAGCCGTCATAGCAGCGTCACCCCCGGGAAGAGCTTAAGGTCATCAAGATGGTCTGCATCGACCGCATTTGCGAATGCCCGTGATGGATAGAGCGGGGTGATACGCCCATTCTCATTGACGAGGCGGCACTCACCGAGCATGTAAAACACTTGGTTTCTCATCCTCTGTTTGCTCTTCTCCGTCAACGCGTAGAGTTCTGGATGGAACTCCGCCTCCTCTTCGAAGTATGCTTCGTACGCTCCAGGGGTGAAATCAGGCACCATCCGGGCATACCTGTCCACGATTACATTACGTGAGAGACCGGACATAAATGGATATGTTCTGCAGATAGATACCCACAGCATTGCAAGCTGGTCATCTCCATAGGAGTTTGCAAAGAAGGAAACCTCTTGGTCAGAGAGGGTGCTCAAGCGCTTGACAAGCTCCTGAGAAACGCGCTTTAGGGATGATGGTGCGCTGAACTGATACTCGTTAAAATCGATGATTTGCTTTCGAACAGCAGCCCAATCACGAAGCTCAAGATAGAGGCGCGCCGTTATCAGCGCCTCGGCTTTCCTCGCAGAAGAAGCCGTCATCGAAAGAGGGTATTCTTTCGACACGCTACTCACCCCAATCTGAGATGAGCTCGTGATTTGCGATGAGCTCCGTCACGGCGAGATCGGTGAGGAGCGCGGATACGCTTATGCAGCGCTCCTCAGCTAACTCCTCAAGCGCAGCCTTCATCTCCGGTGTTGCCGCGAAGATGATGCGGTCGGTCTTGTTGTTCTTGAGCAGGTGCTTTCTAAGCTTCGACTCATCCATTTGATTTCGCCCTTCGTTTACCGCAGGGTTAAATAAAAGTTATATAAAGATTAGCACGGCATGTGGACACCCCAGTCATGCACAAAGCATTATTTCGTACACGGCAGAATCGAGGGGTTTCGCGGAAATTGAATGCGTCATTTAGCTGTCAGCTAAATGACGTGCTTCCTTGAAGAATTACTATTATCGGGAGCCTTCAATGCATTGTTTGCGCAGGTAAGCCGACTCGTTAAGGAGTACATCCATGCCTGAATCAACGAATGCCTTCATCATTGATAACGCTTATGAACTCCCAATCGTCGAGTACGATCTCGACTTCGGCAACAAAGCTCCTCTCTTTAGCCCTTTATCAGAAAGGCTCCTTGGGGTTTCAACCGTTGAAGGCGAGGCTGCTTTCGGCGGAGCCACACCCCTAAGCTCCATTATTGGAGAGCACTTCAGAGAGTCGGATAGCGCTCGAGCTGAAATCGTCGCTCCAGAAGAGTTGCTTGACAAGATCGAATGGGCGCCACGTGTCGGTAAAGCTGACAAGATCGACTACATCGTTGCGGTGAGCAGCGGAGTTCTTTCGGGTCTCGTCGACATCTTCTATGTCGGTGAGTTCTCTCTCGATAGAGCTCAGGAATGGGGCACTGACAAAGTCGAAGAGATCGTCATTAGAACAGCTCAAGCAGATGGATTCGATGGCGATGATCTTAAGGAGGCGATAAAACATCTAGAGAAAGAGCACCATCTTGCTGCGGACGGCTGTAAAGACCCCTTCGGCGGAGGCAGACAGCATCACTTCCGGGATTTCTCTCACCACTTCTCCCCCGCCGGGTTGTTCTTCTCGATCTTCACCCAGTTCACTGGCTTGGCAGTTGGAACAGACACGGCTGGAAACCTTCTCGTTGTCCCGATTCCGGAGTCCCACAAGCAATACCTTGGTAAGAACTTCCAGGAAAAGATCGCTTTCGGAGTAATCGAATGGCTTTTCCATATGGTCAGCGATATGGCTGGATCGGGATTACCAAATTCCAAAGGAACTGGCATTCCGGGACCATTGATGTCTTTCTTGAAAGAGGTTTCCGCTCTCCCGTTCTTCAAGGACGCCAATTTGGGAGAGATGGACTTCAGGCTTTGGCTCTCAAAGCTCTTCAATGGAACCCTGCTGGCAGATCATGATGAGACAGGCAAGATCATCAAAGAGACCCTGAGAAAATTCGATCTGCGTACGGAAATCGGAATTCTCGGAGAGCTTGGACGTCAAACCATTCCCGTGCTTATCAACCAGTGCATCGTAAGGGGCTTCTACTTCTGTCGCAGGTTGTTTAGAGAAATCGAACAGCTCGAGATCCACAGCATCAAAGACCTGGACCGCATCGCTCCAGAGGACATCCTGCCGTGGGGTACACCTGCAATGCGAAGAATGCTGACGGTATCAACGGGGGTATTCGAAGCCGTCGATATTGCAGATGCAGCTGTAAGGGCTATTCAGGAGGAAAATCCCTCTACATTCTTCCTGCGAGTTAACTATGTCGGAGTCGCCACGTTTGTGATTGCCTGCGCCGTGGATGTTAGGGCAACACTCCGGGAGAAGGCATACGCCAATGGAGAGTCACCTGAGGAAGCGTTCGAGCGGCAGCTCTCCGACCTCGGGTGCCTCAAACTCGATTTCCAACAGATGCGGATCCTCCATTCCCTCATGCACCGAATGGTTGACTACGACATTTCGCTCGAAAAGCGCGACAAGCGCAGGTCGAGAAAGCAACTATGGCTTGATGAGTGGAGTCAGAGGATCGTAGAAACCACGAGTGTGGCATGGGCTACAGGAACCAGCTACTTCATGGATGAAGACGAGCTTTTTGCTGAAATCAAGAGCCAGCACTACAAGCAATCGAGTAATTCATGGCTCTGGCTCATCGCTTTGGAAGCGTTGCTTTTCAAGCCTTATTTCCTCTTACATGGAGACAACGATGCGAATTACAAAGGGCTTAAGTGCTCTGCAGACTTTATAGGTGATGTCTTCTGTACGCGTCAGCATATCGTTACCGCTGAGGGGCTAACGACGCTTGGAAAGACCATCAAGAGCATGCAGCGCAAGCTCGGGAACTCGGTTGCAAAAGAAATTGTAAGTGTGACGGGCACGGTTGTGATTATTGCCGCCACAGGGGGACTTGCATTCTATTTCGCCCCTGCAATCGCACCCGTTCTTGCCGCAGCCCTCGGGGCGGAAACGGCTGCTCTTTCTGGAGCCGCACTCACAAGTGCAAGTCTGGCGTTTCTTGGAGGAGGAGCGCTTGCTGCCGGTGGGATGGGAATGGCCGGAGGAACGATGCTCATCGCAGGTGGCGGAGCCTTGATTGGAGCAGCTGGAGGATCGGGATTATCCGCTGCGACATCCATGGCGCTCGCATCTGATGGAGGCTATGTCAAGGACGAATGCGCAAAGCTCGTCGCTTTCTGTAAAGAGGTTCTTATCGCACGGGAAGGCGACATCGCTTCAGTTGCAACAATTTATTCACAGCTCAACAGGCTGATTGTTCAGCAGGAAGCTGAACGAGAAGCCATTAAGCATGTCGTTCCAAGCACCGAGGTACCCAGCGATGACGATACGAGCAACGAAAAGGATGAGATCAACTCCAAGTCGATGATCAAGATTCTTAATCGCAGCATCAAGTACCTCAAGCGCACGAGCAGGGAGCTGCGCAAACTTATCGAAATAAAAAAGGGAAGCCCGCCCGCGTTGCCCGCTGGAAATTGATAGCGGCTTCTCATAATGCCGGCTAAGTCGACCTAGCTCTCGACTATCTGTCTGGTTACGAGGGTATACTCCCTTATGCCGTGACAACCGAATAAGGAGGTAGCCTACGAGCCGACGTCGAGGGATGCACAAGTGCGATGAGATCTGCCGCATCAAGGGAATGCCCCGAGGGAAGGATCCGGACTACGAGCAGAGGTACCGCAGCGCGGTAGCGGGCAACGACCTGGGCCTCATCAAGATGTGCCTGGGGAAGAACTCCTACGAGACCGCCGAGAAGGCGGAGGAAGTCGCCCGGAACCGCAGCTCCAAGACCAGGAGGCCGCTGAGGGTCTACGAATGCCCCCATTGCCACAAGTTCCATCTCACGAAACAACCCAACCGTAATCCACTCAAGGCAGCGTAACGGCAAACGAAGGGAGGCGCCCCGAACGGGGTGCCTCCCGTTTTTGTTTCTCGCTCCGTAGGGCTGTTATTCCTCCGTCAGCTCTCGCATCTTCTCGAGCATGGCTTCCCTTACGCGAAGTGCGTGTACGAGACCTTCCACTGCTTGAGCTTGATGGCTACCCAGAAGCCGTAGATGCCGATTGTCACGATGGTGAGCAGCAACCAGCGAATCCACATGCCGAAGAGCTGCACCGCCGTGCAGTCGAACCGCAGAAGCTGAATGGCTCCATTAGTGACTCTTCTTGGGACGTCAAAAAGACCGGAATGGAAAAGAACAGCGATCTTGTGTTGTGCGCAGGTGTACTACCCTCCATGCAGAGTCCGCTTGCATCCGACGTTTGGAACGAATAGCTTATTGGCAAGAGAGCTAACGAGCTCTTCGGCTACGCGAAAAAGGTTTGGTGCTTCTAGCAATCACTGAGTGAGTGGAGAGATACTCATGTTGCACGTCATCCCACAAAACGATACCAAGCATTGGAGCATTTATTCTGGTCCAGAGACAGGAGAGATTTCACAAGACTCGCTTGGTACAATCACCCTTTGCAAGCAGGGCTTTCAGGTTGTCTTCGGAGACAAACATTCATTGTGCAAGTCGATGGATTCCGCGACAGCTTGGCTTGAAGCGGTTTCGCACGAAAGGGTTATGGTTTTCGGATAACTAATATCTAATCGTATGGCTTCCGCCATGTGACAGTCATAACCCAACCGTAATCCACTCAAGGCAGCGTAACGGCAAACGGAGGGAGGTGCCCCGAGAGCACCTCCCGTTTTTCTCACGATAGCTGCTCGAACAGGCCAGCCCCTACTCTTCCGTCAGCTCCTGCATCTTCGCGAGCACGGCTCTCTTGTCGTACGGCTTCATGAACCAGTCCGCCGCTCCGAGGTTGATCGCCTCAATGACCTTGCTCTGCATCCCGAAGCCGCTGGCCATGATGATGAAGGCGTCCGGGTCGTCCTCCAGGATCATCCGCGCTCCCTCGATGCCGTCGACGCCGGGCATGTCGATGTCCATGATGACGAAGTCCGGGAGCGCCTCGAAGTACAGGTCGGCGCCGCTCTCCCCGTCCGCGGCCTCGCCGATGCACTCGAATCCGCCTTCGGAGAGGATCGCCTTGATCGCCTCGCGCTGGTCCTCCCTGTCGTCCACCACGATGTAGTCGTATTCAGCTTCCATCTCGCGCTCCCTGGTCGCGGCTGTCTGTCTTGCCTACCATGCTACCCCACCTTCCAGCGAGACAGACACGCCGGTTCACCACACACCTGTCCCGTTTTCACACACCTCTTCAAGCGACAAGCCTCTGACCTGCGGAAACGCAGAAGACTCGCAGTTCTCACGAGACTTATGTGGTAACCAAACAGGTATGTGGTGACACATCTGTAGGAAAACCATTCCCTGCGGGGGCGTTATCCAAGCCCCAGCTCGTTTCGGGCAACGTCCGACAGCTCGAACAGCAGCGGTCTTTTCCTCGATACTTCAACTAGTCCCATTTCCTCGAGCCTAGACAGATGCTTGCGCGTTTGCTGGGTACCCAAACTAACATGCTGCGCAATCTCTTCAAGCGACGCCTGAGGGAACAGGGCAAACAGGTCAAACTGTCCGAGCATATAGATGATTTCCCGTCCGGCTTTTCCAAGCTTCGCCGTAGCAGACAGATTGATTAACCGATCGCCCATAGCACCGAACTGTCCGAGCTTAACATCGAGCTCGTCGAGAAGTCGCTCTTGAGCCACCCTGATGAACTCGAGCATTTTCATGACGAACATCGTCAACTCCCCATGGTTGAGCGGATGCT
>Ga0256405_10008135_pt1 | contig 15230 bp, 14 predicted proteins | sample RumenRJG_02DNA_FD_189096 | JGI IMG/M metagenome (GOLD analysis project Ga0256405, IMG submission 189096) | Bovine rumen microbial communities from Lethbridge, Alberta, Canada - RJG_02 | ecosystem: Host-associated > Mammals > Digestive system > Stomach > Rumen | place: Canada: Alberta... | reverse complement strand
ATAAAGTTCAGTATCAGACAAGAGAACTCCAAAGATGCACAATTACTCAGGTTGTTGAGGCATCAGGTACGATTAATCCTGTTAACATTGTCAGTGTTGGTTCAACCGTATCAGGGCTGATGAAAGAAATTTATGTCGATTACAACAGCGAGGTTAAAAAAGGACAACTTTTGGCGCAGATTGATCCTGCGACATTTCAGGCACAGGTTGACCAGAATAATGCGCAGATAATTAATGCCGAAGCAAATTTAGCAAAACTCAATGCCGAAATGGTTTATGCGCAGAAAACTTACCAGCGATACAAAAATTTGTATGATAAGAATTTTGTCGCACGAAGTGAACTTGATAAGGCGGAAAGCGAATATCTTGCAAAAAGAGCTTCTGTTAATGCGCAAAGAGCGTCTATTTCACAGGCAAGAGCAAGCCTGAATACTTCAATGACAAATTTGGGTTACACAAAAATTATTGCCCCTGTTGACGGAACGATTATCAAACGTGCGATAGATGTCGGTCAGCCTGTCGCTGCAAGTTTTCAGGCTCCCGAACTTTTCACCATTGCACAGGATTTGAAAAAGATGCAGATAGAAGTTAATGTATCCGAAGCCGATATTGGCAGAGTAAAAGAAGGACAGGAAGCGGAATACAGCCTTGACGGTTATCCTGATACGACGTTTAAAGGAAAAGTTACGCAGGTTCGTCTAAATTCCACCACTACGTCAAATGTTGTTACTTACACTGTTATTGTCAGTGTTGATAACGAAGATTTGAAACTCAAACCGGGAATGACGGCTAATGTTTCCATAATAACAAGCCAAAATAAGGATGTTTTATGCGTTCCGTCTGTTGCGCTCAAATACACTCCCGAAACATCAGGAAGAAAGTATAAACAGCAGGGTGTATGGATTCTTGAAAACAATGAGCCCGTAAGAATTCCTGTAAAAGAGGGCGCAAGTGATGATTCAAATGTTCAGATAATAACAAACAAATTAAAAGTCGGCGATAAAATTATCGTAAGTTCAACAGGCAAAACGGGTAAAACCGTTCCGCAGGGTAAACGCAGAGGCGGACCTCCCGGGATGTTTTAGAGGAATAAGATGGAACAAAAAATTCAAAACTTTGATGAGGTATATTACAGGGAAATACTGCCTGTATTGCGTAAATATGAAAAATTCAGGCAGGCAATGTTTAATAAAACTATATTTATTGAACTTGGCTGTATTTTAGGTTTTTGGTTATTTTACTGTATAAACGCTAAACTTGTTCAGTATAATCTCTTTGAATTTTATACAATTTTTGAACCTGTAATTTTTTGTATTGTGCTTATTATAGTTTTGACAATTTTTGTTTGGACTCCGATTGATAATTATAAAAAATTCAAATCAGGCTTAAAAAACAGATGTCACAATACACTTAAAAATACTTTCGGAAATATACAGTGGGGGCAAACTGAGATTGATGATTATCTTATAAGAGGTAGTCAGTTATTTGGAGAATATAACCGAATAAGTCATGATGATAAATTCAGAGGGTGCTATAAAAATATACCGTTTTCGGTTGCTGAAACAAATATGTTATATATTATTGAAGGCAAACACAAAATGGTATTTCCTGTTTTCAAAGGTGTAATTATAAGTTTTAAATCAAACAAAAATATAAAAGCACATACCATAGTTGCAACAAAAGGCGACAACAGTATAAGAAATTATAATCCGGCGCTTTGGTATGTTGGATTATTGATGCTCCCCGGAATATGGATAGGATTTCATGATCCGTCGGTTCTATGGATAGGAATTGCCTGTCTGATAGGTTTTATATTTATGCTTATTGATACTATTATCAAGTTGTGCAAATTCAAAGGAGTAAAACTTGAAGATTTGAATTTTGATAAAAGATTCAGTGTATATTCAAAAGACCAAATTGAAGCAAGGTATTTAATTACTCCGTCGTTTATGGAAAGGTTGAATCATCTGAGAACTGCTTTTGGAACTAAACGGGTAAAATGTGCATTTTTTGATAATAAAATTGTTTTTGCGATATCAACAAATAAAGATTTATTTGAACTTGGTGATTTTTGTCGCTCCCTTATTAACAAAAAGAAAATAAAAGAGTTTTACGACGAAATTATGGCAATATATAATATGATTGATTATTTCAAACTCAACGAAAGAACAGGACTGTAAAACTATGGAACAAAAATATAAATGGGAATATTATGACAAGTATATAGAAAATTATATTAAATCAATACGTTCAAAAATGATAAAATTAGAACCTGAAAGAAAAAGACTATTAACAAAATTTTTGTTTCTTTTGATATTATACTCAATAGTCAATATAATTTGTGTATTTTTAATTATAAAATTATTCCCTTTTGAAAATTGGGCACCTATTACAAAAATGTTATTGAGTGTATTTACAGTCTGGATTATTCCACTTGAATTTAATAAAATAAAAGATATATATGTAGAATTCAAAACACTTTTGAAAACTAGATTTATGGAGCAACTGGTTACTACGCTTGGAGATATCGAATACGATGGAGATTATGCGCATTCTATTGAATATTACGAACAACTTAAGGAGAGTAATTTGTTTCAGCATTTTGATATTGTAGATGTCGACGATACATTTAATGGAACATACAAAAATGTTCATTTTGATGTCGCTGAAACTAGGCTTTCATATATAAGTGATAAGGGTCTTAAAATTAAATCATTTAATGGAATTGTAATTGTCATTCAGTCAAATAAGAATGTTAATACAAATATAATCATTACGACTAAAAGTGATAGCACAATAAAAAATTATAAAGATTTCGATTTTTTGCGGAAAATATTTAATATTAAAAAAGATAATTTTCAGAATGTAAAATTTGAAGATTTATCTTTTGATAAAAAATATAAAGTTCAGGCAAACGACCAAATAGAAGCACGTTATTTCATAACACCTGCATTTATAGAACGTTTTAAGGCACTAAAAAATTCTTTTAAAGCTAGACATGTTAAATGCGCATTTTACAATAATAAAATAATGTTTGTTATTCCATCAAATAAGGATTGGTTTGAAATAGGAAATTTATTTATTCCTCTTGATAAATACAAATATATAAATCAATTTTTTAATCAAATAACATCTATATGCGCAATGATAGACCACTTCAAACTCAACGAAAGAACAGGACTGTAAGTATGGACTTAATAACAGTACGACACGCAATAAAAACATATTCAACAGGTGAGGAATCGTTTAATGCTTTAGACGATGTATCTTTAAACGTTAAACAGGGTGAGTTTGTTGCGATTATGGGTACATCAGGTTCGGGTAAATCTACATTTATGAATATGCTTGGCACTCTTGATAAACCCAATTCAGGCGAATACTATCTTGACGGACAGGATATGTTACATCTCGATTCAGACAGTCTTGCAATGATGAGATGCGAAAAAATGGGGTTTGTATTTCAGGGATTTAATCTGATTTCAAGGACCTCTGCGCTTGACAATGTTTGTCTGCCTATGATTTATAAGGGGATTCCCGAAAGAGAACGTCTTGAACGCGGAAGAAAAGCGCTTGAAATTGTCGGTTTAAAAAACAGGGAAGACCACATGCCAAACCAGATGTCAGGCGGTCAGCAACAAAGGGTTGCCATAGCAAGGGCGCTTGTAAACGATGCTCCGCTTATACTTGCCGATGAGCCGACAGGAAACCTTGATACAAAAACAAGTATTGAAGTTATGGAGTTTTTTGTTACTCTCAATGAAAAACTCGGCAAGACCATAGTTCTTGTAACCCACGAACCCGATATTGCGCAATATACCCAAAGGGTTGTGAAATTCAAAGACGGCAAAATAGTGTTAGACCAACCCAAGGACGAATGGGTAAAACAAAGAACGAGGGAAACATAAATGCTCGATTTTAAATCAATATTAAAAATGTCAATAATATCATTAAAGATAAACAAAATGCGTTCGATGCTTACAAGTCTCGGCATAATTATCGGTGTCAGCGCAGTAATTATTATGCTTGCAGTCGGCTCTGGTGCAAGTAAAAAAATCGCATCGGATATGGAATCAATGGGCAGTAACCTGCTTATGATACGTTCGGCCTCAGCAAAATCAGGCGGTGTTCGTATGGGTGCAGGTTCAAAGCCGACACTTACTATGAAAGATGTTCAGGCGATTGAAGATAAGGCAAGAGGTGTGCTTGCGGTTGCGCCGTACAGTGCTGAAGGTAAACAGGTTACATACGGCAACCAAAACTGGTCAACCTCAATCGGCGGAACTACGATGGCATATTTTATGATTCGTAATTACGAAATAGAATCGGGTAGAGGTTTTTTGCCCGACGATTCTAAAAACGGAACAAAAGTCGCAATAATCGGGCAGACTGTTTCAACCGAACTTTTCGGCGATGTTGATCCGATAGGTAAAACCATAAGAATAGGCAATATCCCGTTTAAAGTTATCGGTCTTTTGAAAAGCAAAGGTTCAAGCGGAATGGGGCAAGACCAGGACGATTTGGTTTTTATTCCTATCACAACGGCGCAGAGAAAGGTTTTCGGAACAGATTTCCCCGGAACGGTCAATATGATTACCGTTAAAGCCCAAAATGACGATGTCATAAAGATGGCGCAGGAGGATATTGAAGAAATTTTAAAATCACGCCATCATATCGGTGCAAGGCAGGACAATGATTTTGAAATTCGAAATCTTGCCGAAATGCAGGAAACAATTAAATCGGCGACAAAAACCATGTCGCTTTTACTCGGTGCAATAGCAGGAGTTTCTTTAATTGTCGGCGGTATCGGGATTATGAATATCATGCTTGTTTCGGTTACGGAAAGAACAAAAGAAATCGGTATTCGTATGGCTATCGGGGCAAAGGCTTCCGATATTCGGTTTCAGTTTTTAATTGAATCGTTTTTACTGTCTATCTCAGGCGGTTTAGTTGGTGTTTTGGTCGGCATTGTCGGGGCAAATTTGATGCACTCGCTTGCAGGAATGAATATAGCAATTACTCTGTCCTCAATCATGCTCTCTTTGGGTTTTTCTGCATGTATAGGTATAGGTTTTGGTTATTACCCTGCTTATAAAGCCTCGCTTTTAAACCCGATTGATGCGTTAAGATATGAATAATTAATCAAAAAACGGGATATTTAATTATCCCGTTTCTAAACTTTTATGCTTCTGCTTCGGTTACGGCTTCGGCGGCACCCTCTGCGGTTTTCTCTTTCGATTTGCCTGCTTCGCCGACTTTTTTAAGCACCCAGCCCAGTGTGTGATCCCAAACCCATTTCAAACCGTTACCAATCGGTTTTAATACGTCGTTCCAAAGGAAATTCCCTACCGGTTTGAGGATGTTATTATATGCAAAATTCCATACAGGTTTTATAATGTTATTATATCCCCACTGTATAGCCTGTCCTGCAAAGTGTACAACCGGTTTTACAATGTTATTGTATCCCCATTGAAGTCCTGAACCGATTGCGTTAAGTACTCCCGGAGTTCCAAGAGCTGTACCGATACAGTAGCCTGCAGCCATATCGTTGTTCATTATACCACAGCATCCGCCCATTACCGGAACGACCGGTGTACAGCATGCACTGCCGAATATCGGCATTGCAGGTGCGCAACATCCGCCCATACCCATCATCGGCATCATTGGCATTCCCATTCCGCATCCGCTGATATTAATATTTCTCGTAATTTGTACGCTCATGATAAATCCCCGATTAATCTTTCCTCATGTATATAAAGTTTTTTTCTCCTCCCGAATTGCCTTTTTTAAAAAAATATGTTAACAATACTTAACATGTCTTTAAGTTCTCATTATCTTGCATTTTTAAATTTTTCGTGTTACTATTACACTTGTAAAAGAGGTTACAAAAATGACAAAACAATTACGACGTAGCAGACTAAACCCAAAAGGCTTGTTTTAAATTTAAAACAAACGTTATGTCGTGTTGAAGATAAATTTAAAAGAGCCTGAGATTATGTAAGGCTCTTTTTTATTGCCCCAAGTAATCAAGTGTAACAAAAAGTAAAAATAATTATAAATTCAGGCAATTATTATTTTTACGCAACTTAAACAAAAGGTGAAAAGTATTATGAAAAATAAAAATTTACGACGAAACTCAATCATCAAGGCTAATGCCCCATTAGTCAGATTAATGAATTTAGTGTGGGGCTTGTAATACACACATGATTGAGGCGGTCTTATATGTCTATAACTAAAAAGACCGTTAAAGGAAAAGAAAATGATTTCAAAATTAACAGCAAGTACAATATATTCAACATTAGGTAATAACAGTTCACTTATCCCCTTAGGAATTAAAGATGTCGCTAACAGTTGCGGTCTTACAACTGCTTCTTACATTGCGGGCGACAAAGTAGAGGGCAAAGACAGATTTATAGATGAGTTTGGTACTCAGGCTATCTGGCTGGGCGGTATTCCGGCTTACAAATATCTTCTTGATAAAACAATTTTCAAGCATGCTAAATTAGATCCGAAGGTCGATGTAAGACTTTTCAAGGATAAAAAGATTCTTGCTCTTGCAAAAGAATTTGCACCGACGGAAGCGATTAAACAAAGCATTGTAGAAGCATCCAAAAAGCAAAAGTTATTCAAGTCTTTGACTATGGCTAAATTTATTGCTTCAACGGCTTTAACTGCTTTGTCCTATTTCGGACTGACAAAATTCAGACATAAATACACCGAAAATCAGATTAAAAAAGATTATCTTGATAACAAAAAGAAATTATCGGAAAGTTTCGGTTCAAGAAATATTCCGTTCTCTTCAAAATTTTCTGCTGTTCACAAGGATAAGAAAAATTCGCAGGTATCGTTCACGGGCGGATTGCAGGATTTCATGTTTAACCCTGTTAAAAATCTGATGATAGTTGATGGTGTTATTACAGGCGAAAGACTTTCACACTCAAGAAATCCGCAGGATTTTACGGGTTACGTCATAAAAGAAGGCAGTTTTTGGGCATTTATGTATCTTGCAGGTCCTATGATTGCGAAGGCTCTTGAAAAACATTGTGAAAAAACTCATAACAAATCAATAGATTTGGACTCAAGAGTAATCGAAAACGAAGATTTCAAAAATGCTTTTAAAGACGGCTCTTTAAAGGCTCATCTTGAAGAATTTAAAGCAGGAAAAAATATTTCCGATGCTCATTTGTATAAATTTGCCGTAAATCCCGAAACGAATAATCTTGTGATAGAAATGGCAAAGAAATCGGATATAATTTCTCTTGATAAGAAAACGGGCAAGGTTGATACAAGAAAATATATTGATATGGACGATTTGAAAGGCATTGGTTCAAAAATAGAAAAACTTTTAAATCAATTTGAAAAATCAGGAGAGGATCTTGATACGTTCTTCAAGTCAGTAAGAAAATATAAAAGGGCTTCTGTTATCAAAAATATCGGTTCATGTATCGGAGCGCTGGGTATTCTTGCTCCGGCACTTATGCTTGCTTTGAGATATTTCGGGAATGACAAAGATTATCAGGTTAAAAAAGACGTTGAAGCAAAACTTGACTCACAGGCTTAATGCTCTGCGTTATTGATTAAAATATTTGTCATGTTATAATCTGATAATATAAAGAAAGGAGTTTTATTATGACTAAATGGGTATGCAGTGTTTGCGGTTATGAATACGATCCTGCGGAAAACGGGAATGTGGCATTTGAAGATTTGCCGGAAGATTGGGTTTGTCCGCTCTGCGGAGTTGGTAAAGACCAGTTTGAACAGGCATAATTGCAGTTTATAGAATGAGCCGGCACAATTCTGCCGGCTTATTTTTTATTGCTTATTGTAATCAGGATAATTTTTATACTAAAATTTAAAGTATGGAGCATAAATTATTCAAGTTGGTTTCAAAATATAAGCCTTCAGGCGACCAGCCTCAGGCAATAGAAAAACTTGTTGAAGGTATTAATCGGGGTGATGATACCCAAACTCTGCTCGGGATTACGGGTTCGGGTAAAACCTTTACTATTGCAAATGTAATTGAAAAAGTTCAAAGACCGACGCTTATAATTGCGCATAACAAAACACTTGCAGCGCAACTTTATAACGAATTTAAAGAACTTTTCCCCGATAATGCGGTGGAATATTTTATCAGTTACTATGATTACTATCAGCCTGAAGCATACATTCCAAGAACGGATACTTACATTGAAAAATCATCAAGCATAAATGAGGAAATTGACCGTTTGCGCCACAATACTACACGCAGTCTTTACGAACGTGATGATGTCATTGTTGTGTCATCAGTAAGTTGCATCTATGGTTTGGGAGTGCCTGAAAACTATTTCAAAGGTACGATTACTCTGCATAAAGGCGATGATATAGACAGAGATGCTCTATTAAAATATCTCGTTGAAATCCGTTATGAAAGAAACGATATTGAACTTAAATATTCAACATTCAGGGTTCGTGGTGATATTGTTGAAATTATGCCTCCATATGAAAAAATTGTCACAAGGCTCTATTTCTTCGGGGATGAACTTGAAAAAATTGTTAAAATTGACCAGATTTCGGGCGAAATTGTTGACAGTCCGAATGAACTTGTTATCTATCCTGCCGTTCACTATATAACTGATGATGACGATCAGGAAGAAACGATAAGAATGATAAGACAGGAACTGTCTGACAGACTTGTGGAACTCAATGACCAAAACAAACTTGTCGAAGCACAAAGACTTGAACAACGAGTTAAATACGATATTGAAATGATAAAGGAAATGGGTTATTGCACAGGAATTGAAAATTATTCAAGAATTTTAGAACGCAGAGCACCGGGGACACCGCCTGCAACCCTTCTTGATTATTTCCCCGACAATTTTCTGACTATAGTTGACGAATCGCACGAAACTTTACCGCAAATTAAAGGTATGAGTCATGGCGATGCATCAAGAAAACAGGTGCTTGTGGATTACGGGTTCAGACTGCCCTGCGCAAAGGATAACAGACCGCTTAAAAACAAAGAATTTTTTAATAAGGTCGGGCAAAAAATTTATATCTCCGCAACTCCTGCAGAGTTTGAAAGAGAAACTTCATCTCAAATAGTTGAACAAATAATCCGTCCGACAGGCCTTTTAGACCCGAAAATTTCGGTTCGTCCGATAGACAGTCAGATTCCTGACCTGAAAGCAGAAATCAAAAAACGTGCCGATAAAGACGAAAGAATACTTATTACAACACTTACTAAACGTATGGCAGAGGATTTGACGGATTTCTTTTTACAGGAAGGCATACGGGTTCGCTATCTCCACAGCGAAGTAAAATCTATTGAAAGAGTAGAAATTTTAAGGGATTTGCGTCTTGGGGAATTTGACGTGCTTATCGGTGTAAACCTGCTCAGAGAAGGGCTGGATATTCCTGAGGTTTCGCTTGTTGCGATTATGGATGCTGATAAAGAGGGATTTTTGAGGTCAGAAACAAGTTTAATTCAGACTATCGGACGTGCTGCAAGAAACGCCTGCGGGGAAGTTATTATGTATGCGGACAGAATAACCGATTCAATGAAAAATGCGATTAAAGAAACCGAACGCAGAAGGCAAATTCAAATTGAATACAACAAAAAATACGGAATTATTCCACAAACTATCAAAAAACCTATTGAAAACAACCTGTTATCTCTTATTGCAAGTTACCGCAACTTTGAAGATGTTGTCGCAGAAGAAATGGTTGAACACGGAATTGAGAAAAAAGACCTGCCAAAACTTATTGCTAAACTTGAAAAAGACATGCACAAAGCCGCAAAAATACTTGATTTTGAACGTGCGGCAGAAATTCGTGACCGGCTTAAAAAACTTCGTGATATAAAATAACTCTATTTTCTCTTGTTTATGTAATCTGTTGGCCCCTTCATATAGTAATTGTCTTTGTATTCGTCGTCTTTTCCCCTGATTAATTCATAAGAAACCTGAGCAAAATAACCTGCCAATGCTGATATATTAAAAACTAAAACAGCAGAACAATAGAAAATAAATAACGGATTATTAATCGGAAGATGAAATACAAAAAACAAATACCAAACTATTCCGATAATGATACCGTTGGCAATAATCAACTGCGGAATTAAAAATAACAGGCATATAAGCACATCCATTGCTGATTCTGATATTACCTTCAGATTATATCCTGCTTCAATGCTCAGGGTTTTTGAAAATGATAAATATGAAGTAAATATGACCGAAAAGACTATTAAAAATACAATGCAGTTAAAAATTAATGTAATATTCGGAATGTCAAAGGGGATTTTTACAAAGGTAATAATTAAGTACCCGATAAATGTCATTATGCAAAATACCGGAAAAACTGCAAAAAAAAGTTTAATCAAAACAGTTATCAGCAAAACAGGATTCAGTGTCAAAATTTCACGTTTATTTGAACGTATATTATTTATTCCGTTTGTCATCAGAGTTAATAAAAGCAGTGCTGTCGGAATTGCAAGAGTATAACAGCCAAACCGGCTGTTGCTTAAATATAAATATGCGCATAAGAAAACAGGTATAGCATATACAACAAATTTTACTATTGCATTTTCTTCGCCAAATGCATCATTAAATGCATCGGTTAATGATGCCATAAGTACCCCTTTCTTTAAATTATTTTTTTATAAGCCTTTGTAATTCGGCAGGTTTTGAAGTTTTAGCCATAGCGTTTTCAAGTGTGACCAACCCCTCATTAACCAAATTCGCAAGTGATGCCTCAAGAGTCTGCATACCGCTTTCGGAACTTGTCTGAATTGTGGAATAAATTTGAGCCGCTTTTGCTTCTCTGATTAAGTTTGCAACGGCAGGAGTTACTATCATTATTTCCTGAGCCATAATACGTCCTTTTGATGTACCATCCGGCAGTTGTTTAGGCAATAGTGTCTGTGCAAAAACCGCTACAAGAGAGTTTGCAAGTTGTACACGAATTTGTTGTTGTTGTCCCTGTGGAAATACGTCAATAATACGGTCAATAGTTTGTGATGCTGAAGACGTGTGCAATGTACCGAAAACCAAGTGCCCCGTTTCGGCAGCGGTAAGCGCCAAGGCAATGGTTTCATAGTCACGCATTTCGCCGACCAGAATAATATCAGGATCTTCACGAAGTGCTGATTTAAGTGCGTTAGCAAATGAACGGGTATCCATACCAAGTTCACGCTGATGTATTACGCTCATTTTGGATTTATGCACAAATTCGATAGGGTCTTCAATCGTCAAAATATGCTCGGCTCTTGTTCTGTTTATATAGTCTATCATTGCAGCAAGAGTGGTTGATTTACCTGAACCTGTAGGCCCAGTTACAAGAACAAGACCTCGCGGTTTTTGGGCAATCTCTGTTACGATGGGAGGCATATTCATGTTTTCAAGTGTCGGAGCCTCAGAATTGATGGCACGGAATGCTGCGGCATAAGAGCCTTTATCTTTATAGAAGTTTACACGGAAACGCCCCATTCCTTTAATACCGTATGAAAAGTCCAGTTCCCAGTCCTGCTCAAGACGCCTGCGCTGATCATTTGACATCATAGGGAATAATAATTGTTCTACCTGTTCGGGAGTCAAAGGAGGATAGTTCATTTTTATCAGATTACCGTCAACACGTTTTATCGGGGGCAGAGAACTTGAAATATGTAAGTCCGAACCTCTGCTTTCTAACAATTCTTTCAATAAATCTTCTATAATCATTTTTTTCTAACCTCAATTCTATTCTGTATAATTTAACAGCGCATCGTTTTCTTTATCTGCCGTTTCCAGCATAATGTAAGACATATAAGCCCCAAGTGCTATTGCTTTCGGGTCCAAATCAGTCTTGTTTGATGCCTCAATAATTGCGGAATTAATTTCGGGATTTTCATCCTTGATATAATGAATCATTTTTTTTCGCCATTCAGGCATATCTTTAAAAATTTCTTCAAAAACACTTTGTGAGATTTCCTCAGTTATTACAGGCAACATATAAAAATCCTTTTCTCTCTTATTTACCCTAATTATTATACACCACAAAGCCGATAAAGTCTATCGTTTGGCAAAAATCATTTATTTAAAGTATAATAATTTTATGAAACTTAATATGCTGGAACTTTGCAATTACCGAAACTGCGAAAAATTAAAACTGAATTTTGATAAAAATAAAACTCTGATTATCGGGAAAAATGCGCAGGGAAAAACAAATATCTTAGAGAGTATATATTTTCTTTCAACCATGAAATCTCCTCGCACCTCAAATAACACCGACCTGATAAAGTTTAATACGGAGCAATTTATAATCAATGCGGAAATTTTAAAAAACAGCACAAATATCAGTCTTTTTTATAAATACGGACAGGACAAAAAGCGAGAATTAAAATTAAACGGCGTAAAATCAACCATAAAAGATTTTAAAAGCGCACTAAAATGCGTATTGTTTTCAACTCCTGACCTTTTACTTTTAAGAGGCGCACCGCAGGACAGACGTGACTGGCTTGACCGCGCAATTTCGCAAATTTACCCTGCTTATGATGACAGGCTTTCAAAATATGAAAAAATACGTATTCAGAAAAACAATTACTTTAAAGAGTGCGTCAAAACAGGCAATTACGACGATGCCCTGCTCGATGTATTAAATGAACAATTATCGGTAACAGGCAGTAATATTATTTTTATAAGAAAAAAATATTTAAAAGAAATTGAAAAAATTGCAAGGGCAAAGCACCGTACCATAAGCGAAAGCGAAGATTTGTCGCTGTCATACAACTGCTCATTTTTGGATGAACCTGATATAGAAGATATAAACGATATTCAAACCGTTTTTAAATCTGCACTTGAAGAACGTAAAACCGAAGAAATGCGAAGATGCCAGGCTTGTGTAGGGCCTCACAGGGATGATATTGATTTTAATATAAACGGACTTGACGGTACAAAATTCGCATCGCAAGGTCAGCAAAGGACTGTCGTACTTGCACTAAAACTCTCTGAACTTGATATTATAACCGAAAAAACAGGAGATGAGCCAATTTTACTTTTAGACGATGTACTTGCAGAACTTGACGACATAAGACAAAATTATTTGTTAAAATCAATTTCAGATAACACACAAACCGTTATCACTTCAGTCGATACAATTCTTTTTGAAGAAGAATTTTTGAAAGATGTACAGATTTATAAAATTGAAAACGGAAAAATTATTAATTGATATTGTCAAGAATAAATCTGCCGATTTTGCCTTCACGAAAATCTTTTAAAACATACCCCGATGTACGTTCAATATCAGGCTCTTGATTTCTGATTAACCATTTACGGCAAAGAGCAATATTTTCAAGCGTCAATTCAATATTTGCGTCAATTCCATAGTATTCTTTGAAAATTTCGGATTGTTTTTCATTGAGAACATTCAAAAGTTCTCTTGCAACCATATCGTTTGAATACGCATTATCGCCGACAGAATTTACAAACGCAAGTTTTACCGCACGCTCTTGGTCTTCCTGCTTCATAGGAATAATTCCGGGGGTATCTAAAAGTTCTAATTGAGGATTAATTCTCACCCACTGCTGTTGTCTTGTAACACCTGCCTTTGCACCTGTTTTGGTTTTTGACGAACGGGTTAATTTGTTTATAATACTTGATTTCCCGACATTAGGCAGACCGACAACCATAATTCTTGCAGGACGGCGTAAAAGACCTTTTGCCATAATCGCCTGTATTCTTGGTTCTGATAATTTAATAGCCTCTTTTATAATAATATTAAGGTCTTTATTATGTTTTGCGCTTGTCGGGATAACAGAGGTTCCCGTTTCTTTCTTCAGAATTTCAATATATTTATCAAGTTCGTTTTTATCAACCAAATCAGATTTATTAACAAGCAAAAAACGGGGCTTCTGATTAAGAAGTCCCGTAATATTGTCATATCTGCTTGATAATGGTATTCTCGCATCAATCACTTCTATTACGGCATCCACAAGCGAAAGTTGTTCTTTGAGTTTTCTCTCTGCTTTGGCTATATGCCCGGGATACCAGTGAATATGTGTCTTATCTTTTTTCAATTTTTTCCTTAATACGAGTAGCCTTACCTGAACGTTCTCTGAGGTAGTAAAGTTTAGAACGTTTAACATCACCGCGTCTTAATACTTCGATTTTGTCGATACGCGGAGAGTTGATTAAAAATACACGTTCTACACCAACACCTTGGAATACCTTTCTAACGGTAATTGTTTTATTCAAGCCGGCACCGTGAATTTTAATAATAGTACCTTCAAATGCTTGGATTCTTTCCTTGTTGCCTTCAACGATTTTAACGAAAACCTTAACGGTATCACCTGCGTTGAAAGTCGGCAAAGAATCTTTTAAATATTCTTTTTCTAATTCGTCGATAACAGGGTTAATCATTTTTTGTTTTCCTTTATATTTCTTAATTTTGCTACTTATACAATTCCTTAACTCACGCTTGAAAGGACTTTTTCCACATAAAAATCCGCGCGAGCGCACGCTTGCATATTTGATAGTATAATAAACATTTTTTATTTGCAAGCGGATAAGAATAGTTTAAAGATTTGTAAAATTCAATAATTACATAATACATATTATTAGTATGTATTTAAGTAATTGCTATGACCGCTTTCTTTGAGCGGGCAAAGAAAGCGGTCAGAAAGCGGATTGCGAGCCAAAGCCGGAACTATTTTGCCTTGTGGCAAAAGCAACAAAAGGCAAAATGTGGAGTGCTGTCGATGGCGAGCAACCAAGCAGAAACCCGCAGGCTGATGCTCCGTTCATAAAACATTGTAATTACTCCACAATCAGGCGGGATAACTCACTTCGTTCAGACAAATCCCGCCCTGTTGTCGTGTCGTAAACAATGTTTAATTCACTGCGCAAAGCCTGAAAAGCGACGATAGCGGAGTGAACAATAATTGCAGGCGAAACATCAGTCAGAAGCGGACTTTGTTTGAGGAACTTTAGTTCCGAGTTAGTCCGCTTGGTTGTTGAGCCGTGCAAGCCCGAGCAGAGGATGTAAAGCGTTAGCCGTATCCGTTGACAAAGGGAGCCAAAATTTTCAAGATTCCGTATCAAGTACGGAATGACGAAAATTTTGTGCGACTCTGTCTGCTGTGCATATTGCGAGGGCGTTATTATTAGTGAACGAAGCGTGTCGCTGGTTTTGAGGCACTTTTGCCATCAAAAGTGCCCCCGCACGGAGTGCCCTGCGGAGCAAATTGATTAAAATAAACACATATACTAATAATATGTATTATG
>Ga0256405_10008134_pt1 | contig 15231 bp, 10 predicted proteins | sample RumenRJG_02DNA_FD_189096 | JGI IMG/M metagenome (GOLD analysis project Ga0256405, IMG submission 189096) | Bovine rumen microbial communities from Lethbridge, Alberta, Canada - RJG_02 | ecosystem: Host-associated > Mammals > Digestive system > Stomach > Rumen | place: Canada: Alberta... | reverse complement strand
GACGGGCTATCGCGGGTACCATCCAATCCAGGTATGTTTTGGCCTGACGAATGGCTTGTACCGAAAAACGCTTTTCGTTATCCGCCAAGAGCTGCCCCCAGGTTTTTGCCCGATTTTCCACTTGTGATGGTGACAACGTTCCCGTAACGATGAGTTTTTCCCGAGCACGCGTCAAAGCCACATAAAGGATACGCATCTCTTCGGCCTTGGTCTCGTCCACAATCTTATCGGCAATCGCCTGCCAGGGCATCGTATTGTAAATCTGACGACCTGTTCGCGAACGCTCAGCCATTTTCACGCCAATGCCCAATTGCTGATGCATCAAAAAAGTCCCTTGTGCATCCCGGAGATTAAATTCCTTGGCGGCATTTGCTAAGATTACTACCGGAAACTCCAGGCCTTTGCTTTTATGAATCGTCATAATGCGCACGACATCCTCGCTGGCTCCCAAAGTACGTGCCACCGAAAGATCCGTCTCTCTTTTTTTGAGATCATCAATAAACCGCAAGAAGCGGAACAACCCCCGATAATTCGTGCGTTCGTAGTCGGCCGCCCGATCGGCCAGCATACGCAAATTGGCCTGACGAAGCAATCCTCCTTTAAGGCTCCCTACATAATCGTAGTACCCAGTTTCCCGATAAAGCATCCAGATGAGTTCCGGTACACTATGGCTTACGGCATAATTACGCCAAGCGGCCAACTCCTGCTGAAAAGCAGCCGTACGCTCCGCCAGCTTTGAGGAAAGTTGCGTATCCGTTGAAAAGCTGGCCAGCAGCCCGTCATACAAATCACCGTCTTCCGCCGCTAGGCGAATCTCCACCAATTCCTTCATCGAAAAACCGCCAATAGGAGAAGCTAATACCGCGGCTAATGGAATATCCTGCCGCGCATTATCCAAAACAGACAACAGTGCCAGCACAATGCGCACTTCGCTGGCCTCAAAATAACCGCCTCCCACATCTGCATACGCCGAGATACCATTTTTCCGCAAAGTTTCCAGCAAAACATCGGCTTTCCCCTGAACAGCACGCATCAACACCGCAATATCACGCAGCTCCAGCGGACGATACTGATTCGTTTCTTTATCCAGTACCACATGATGTTCCTCCATCAACTGCTGAATCCGGTTGGCAATATGCTGAGCTTCCAGTTCGAAGCCCTCCAACACTTCCTCTTTCCCCTCAGCCTTTTGTTCCTTTTTTTCTCCCAAGAGAATATCCAATTCCAGCGGTCCTGCGAGCGTATTTTCCGCTTTCGGATAGGCAGCACCAGGATGGAGCCTACTGCGTTCATCATATTCAATTTCCACCGCATCCCGGCGCATAATCTGCTCAAAAATAAAATTGATAGGAGCCAGAACTTCTGCCCGACTGCGAAAATTCTTTTTCATTGTAATCAGTTGATTTAATTCTTCCTCCCTGCTTTCTTCGGGAAAACTGTCATATTTTGCCTGAAAAAGATAGGGGTCCGCCAGGCGGAACCGATAGATACTCTGTTTGACATCGCCAACCGTAAAGCGATTATCTTCCCGCGCGATTAGGCTTAATATTGCCTCCTGTACTCCATTGGTATCCTGATATTCATCCACCATGATTTCCTTGTACTGATTTCGAAGGGAAATTGCCGCCTCAGTTGGTATATACTCCGGCTTCTCCTGCATGATTTTTTCCGCATCACCACAAAGAATCTCCAACGCGAAATGCTCCAAATCATTGAAATCAAGGATATTTCGTTCTTTCTTGGCCGCTTGCAGTGCATCGATAAAATCCAAAGTCAGCTGCACATATTGCGTTACTGCTTTGCCGCTGCCCTGTATGCTGCGCCAAAGGTCTTGCTCTCGCTCTAGCAAATATTTTTCTTTTACTTTGCCAAAGTTCTTTTTGACCTTGTCTCGTGTTTTGTCAAACTTTGCCCGCACCTCCGGATACTCCGCCTTCAGTGCCTTAAACTCCTTCTTCGCGAGTCTTATCCAGTTGACCTGTTCTGCGGCCTTCCGTACGGCGTCAAAGCAGCCGACAGCTGGCCGCTTTTCACAAATGCGCAGTGCCCCACGAACCGCTTCCAGCTGGTCAATATCCGCCTGCACTGCTTCCACGTAAGGCTTCCATGCATCCTGCAATGCCACAGGCGCACGATCCCCTACGAGCATCGTCAGCCGATCATATTGCCGAATACAGGCATCGATTTCCAGGGCTGCCGCTTTCAATATCCGCTGAAACCACGGCGTTGTAAACAGGCTGTCTGCTAATTCATAGATTTCCTGCTGCCGCTTCAGCCAAGCTTTAGGATAAGGCTGGCTCTGGCTGAAATCATATAGCTTCAATACCGCCTCATAGATGGCATCATCGCCTCGGTCATTGCCATAATCATCCGCAAACGAAAGAAATGCCTCCCATGCCGGAATAGCTTCTGCCAACTCCGGACGTTCGTAACGGTTCTCCAACAACTCTTCCAAAACATCCCGTTTTAGCAGGACCATTTCCTGCTCACCGGCCAAACGGAACTGTGGATCTACCTCCACCGCTTCGATATTTTTGCGAATCACCTGCTGGCAAAAGGAATGAAACGTGGAAATATCTGCACCAGTAAGCAAAACCGTCTGACGTTCCAGCCAAGCAGAAAGCGCCGCATTTTCTTCCACGAGCAGCCGCTTTTGCAACGCCCCTTCAATCCGTTCCCGCATTTCTGCCGCGGCCGCACTGGTAAACGTCACCACCAACAGCTCATCGATAGAAAGTTCCCGTTCCATAAGCTGCTTGATGATTCGCTCTACCAGCACTCGCGTCTTTCCCGACCCGGCAGCTGCAGCTACCAGGATATTTTTTCCTCGGGCATCAATTGCCTTCTGTTGGTCGATTGTGTAATCCACTGAGCAAATCCTCCCTTCCTGTGCACTCAGCCATCCGCCGTTCCAGTTCTTCCTCTTCTGCCTGCTCTATGTCATGGTATTCATACCCTGACAGCTCAGGATCGAAACCGCAGAGATCACGATACGCACAATAACTGCAAGCCTTGTATTCCTGATTGTTCTTTACGACGCGATACGGCTTGGCTTTGATTTGTCCCGCAAGAATCTGCCGACCGGTGTCACGTAGAATATAATCCACATAACTAAGCAGCAACGCAAATTCTTCCTGGGTACGCACATAATGCCCCTTCTTGGTTGCTTCATCAAAGCTGCCGTCTTTCTTGCGCTTCAACATCAAATGTCCCAAACCTTTATCGATGCTTTCTATCACTTCTTGGTCTGCGCAAACCCACCCCGGCATACGCAACTCTGACATGACCTTTGCCGCCAACTCCTTATCCGACAAACGCTTTTCGCTGTTGACGACCGGATTTTTCAGGAAAGCATAAAGCATCCCTGCCGGCAGCCGGTCTTCGCCCTGCTGATGAAAAAGCTGCTGAGCAACCAACACATAAACCAGCAATTGAAGCTTTAATCCGTAATAAACCTCAAACAGGTTGATCGCTGCCTGACCAGTTTTATAATCTACTACCAGGAAATACGGATATTCCTGATGAATATCCAGACGGTCAATCTGCCCCTTGAAGGAAAGACGGAATCCATTCCCCAGTGGCAGCGGCGATAACTGCGCCAAATCCCCAGCATGGCCAAAAGCCTCCTCGAAATAGACCGGCTGAAACTCAGAAAGCGCCGCCCAAGCCGTAAGCTGAGCTACCGCCTGTCCAGCTGTCTCCGCGATACGGCTCTTCAAATGGCGGTAATTCGCACGGCTCAGCAGAATTTCACTCTGCAGTCTCGGTGCCAATTCCTCCACCAGCGACTGACAGATTGTCAGGCGCTTCTCCTCCGGCACCTCTTGCCATCGCCCAGCAAACTCCTCGCGTACCTTCTCCCCATAGGCATGGAGAACCGCGTGGAGCAATTGCCCCAAATCCATATTGCGAAATTGATATTCCCGCCGCTCTTGCAATTTAAGCCCATAAGCCGCAAAATGCGAAAACGGGCACTGACGGAACTTTTCGAACTGAGTCACACTGCCATGGAGGCTTTTTCCCCGTAAATAAATTGCCTGCGCCAGTTGTTCCGGCAGCTGTTCCTCATTCGCCTTAGCAAACAGACCGGACAAAGCCAATTTCAACGGACGCCGAAGTTCCGGCTGCTCCAATGCCCAGTTGTAAACATCTTGCCAAAAAGAAGCCGGCTCTTTTTCCTTAATCCGCGCTTCCTTACGGCTTCGCAATACATTGACCAAACTAGAAATTGCCGGCCGCCCCGCTACCAGCTGCAAGTTATCCTCACGCTGCAAAGTCTCCAATGGAATCGAAAGGAATGACAGCTGCACATAAATCTGCTGCAATCGCTGAACAAGCGAGGAAGGCTGCAAACCATTCCCCTCTGCATCAGCTAGCGCATAAGAAATCCACAAATACTCTCGTGCCTCATTAAAACTGCGGTACAACAAAAATTTTTCACCAAAGCTGCGCTCCCGCCCCCCTCGGGAAATCTCTGGAATCTCCATACCTTCCCGCTGAAGTTCCTGCAGGGCTTCATCAATATGAAGGCGTTCCGCATCGGTCAACAGCCCTTGCTCTGACGAACGACGCGGCATAATTTCCGCATTGGCCCCCAAGATATAAATAGCCCGAGAATTATCGAGACTGTTCTGGTCAAAGGATGCTAACGTCACATAGTCAAGCCCCGGCGGAATCAGCGAAATCGTCAACGCATCCAAGCCATCACTAAGTACCGCATCAAATTCGGACAAAGTCATGCTTTCCTCGCCACTGATTTCTACAATCTGATCGAGCAGCCCGATACTACCGCCCCAAATCTGACGATGCTCCATAGCATCAGCCAAACGTCCCTCTTTTTCTGCAAATTCCGTCCACTGCGAAAGATGGGTTGGCACATCCAACCGCTCCAAGAAACGATATACCGCTTCCGTCTGACCTCGTACATCGACAGCCTTTCGAATCTCATCTTCCAACTCCGCTAATGGTTCCATAGCCTGACGGCGAAGCGAATCAATGCTGCCAAGTTTTGCAGCCACTGCCTCATCGAGCGATTCTTCCTCATCTTCCCATGCATACCGGCGGTGCCAACTCCACGGATCCGCTTGCGACCAGCGCTTCCGCCCACGAATGCCAAATTCCAGCACATAGTTTTCCAGCTTGTCAATATCTTCTCGAACCAACGGAAAGAAGCCAGTCCGCAGGCAGCGAAATACCGTTTCATACCGCCAGCCTTTTACCACAACTTCCAGCGCTGAACGCATCAGTTCAGCCAATGGATGATGGATACTCGGACGTTTGCTGTCCTGAAAAAAAGGAATTCCGTAATCTTGAAAAACCAATCGCAGAATATCGCCATAAGCTTCCTCGTCCCGAACCAGCACGCCTACCTCGTGATACCGGTAACTTTTTTCTCGAACCAGCCGCCTGATATCAGCCGCCACGGCCTCGACTTCGAGACGCCGATTAGCCGCTTCGGTCAACTTTACCGCATCTTCCGCTGCAACAGCCTGGCCGCCCCGAACAAAGAGCTTTTCTTCCACCTGTCGCAATGGTAATTTCCGGCTCCGATGATTCTCCTCCAAAAGCGTCACCGGATAATTTTCTACCTGCACCGATTGACCGGTCAAATTTCCTGCCAACGCACAAATACTTTCCATCGTACGATAGGAACGCTGAAACAACCCTGTTTCCTGTACATTTTCCGGCAGCTTCAGATTCACCCGGCCATCAGCCAGACGCACACCAGCCATAGGCAGCGTAATATGCACGCGATCTACGGTCTGCAATAACGCTGCTAAGACCTGCCGCTCCTGTGGGTTAAAGAAAATAAACCCGTCTATCCACACCTCCGCCTGCTTCAGAAAAGTGGCTTCCGGTAATTTTTCAGCCAACAGCGTCATCATGTCTTCCGCGTCGTTCGCCCGCCCCTGCATAGCAGTAGCAAACTCATCCGACAACGCAGCGAGTTCCGTCAGTTTACTGGCCAATCGACTGCTGTTCTCCCCGAGTCGGCCACTGGCTTTACGCAGGACATCTGTCGTCAAACGATAACTTTTAAATTCCTTAATCGCATCGGACAAACTAGCCGTAAATCCCCGCTGACGCGCAGCTCTGGCAAATACATCAAGATCTTTTTTCTTCTGATGCCCTACCAGCAGCTTACGCAGTAACAACCGTCTCCCCACTTCACTGATGCGCGGAATATCCGCTCCACCAGTCTCCAAAAGTACCTGTCTGGCAAAACGACGAAAACCAAACACGTAGCCACGGAAAAAACCCTGCCCTTGCGAAATCGACGATGCCAACTGTCGTTCGACTTTGTAAGTCATGTGCTCTGGCAGCAGCAAAACCAACGAGGGGCCCAAGGGATTCTGTTCCATCTGCTCCCGCATAGCAGCTAAGCATGCATGCGTCTTGCCGGTACCAGCCCGGCCAATGATAAAATCAAGTTTCGCTATCATAATATCCTGCCTCTTATCGAAAAAAGAAAGGACATATTCCCATACAAGGAATATGTCCTTTTCCCGCCTAAAATCACATGAAGGAAAACGGCGTTGTTACCCGACGAAGGGTACGCCCACAGCTGCAAGTATCTTCCTCCAACATTACAGCCTGCCCCGTCCGATAGCGAATTAGCGGCATAGCCTCAGCCATAAGGCTGGTGAGAACCAATTCGCCCATCTGATGTGGCTCCGTTACCACCTGATCACTGTTAAACGTGACAATTTCTGGATAAAAATAATCTTCCTGAATGTGGTAACCATTATGCGCTTCACATTGAAAGATTGCAGCAGCCATACCAATTTCTGCCGGCTCATAAAGATTAAAGACCTGGGCCTTGGTACGCTCCTGAATATGGCGCTGCATGGGATTCTGAACCCCCTGAACGTTGCGGCAAATCACGCGGGATAGCGGATAATCCGCAATGTTCTTGCCTGTAGCCTGCAGCTGAATAATCAGTTGCATGATAAGCTGTGGCGTACTCACCAAAGTATCCATGCCTACGAGCTCCATCAAACGAAGCCACTGCCGGTAATCAGTTCCCATCGGAACGACCGCTGCCCCAATCATTTCCAGTGCATACTGAACATCCAACAACCGGCTGTCCGACAAGTCCCCCTGCAACGCAACGATAGATGCATTGGTAATGCCGGCAGCCACTAAGCAACGGGTCATCATCTCCACATTATGTGCGACATCGCCATTGGTATAAAGTTTCGTGATTTCCCCAATCTCCTGCTGCATGACATTAAACCGCAGGATTCCCGAAATTGGTATTGTCAAGATATCCAATGCCTCAATCTGATAAAGCGTATTGCGCTCCAGGAAAGGAAACTTCGCAATGTCTTCCAGACAGTGAAGATCCTCATGGGAGACTCCCTTTTTCGTAAATTGCTGCTGATAGAAAAAGCTTTTCTCCTCAGCCCATCTTAACTGCTTCTTTAATCGCTGAAGCTGGAGCTCTCGCATCCTATCCATATCTAATTGTTCAATCTGCTGATTTGCGTACATGACTTAGCTCCATTCAACGTTAGTAATCATTTGTTTTACGTTAATGGTTTCTGATAGAAGAACGGCTGGAAGCTGGTATAGCCCAATTTGCGGAAATTCAAGATTGCCTCAGTAGCTCCCACAAACAGGATACCACCCGGCTTCAGTGCCTTGAAGAAGTTTGCATAAAGCTGATCCTTCGCTTCCTCCGTAAAGTAAATGACAACATTGCGGCAAAGAATCAAATCAAATCCCTCTTCGAACTTATCTTTCAAGAGATTATGACGTTTAAACTCAATACAGTCCTTGATTTCCTGCTTTACGGCGTACTTATCGCCTTCTACCACATCAAAATATTTTGCCCGACGCTGCGGGGTCATAGCCTTGAGCTCATTATCGGTATAAATACCGCGCTTTGCCTTGGCAAGAATTTCAACATCCAAATCCGAAGCCAGGATGCGATGACGGACATTCGGTGTCATCTCTTTCATGATCATCGCCAAAGAATACGGTTCCGCACCGATAGAACATCCTGCGCTCCAGATATTCAGCTTTGACGAACGAGTCAAAAGGTCTGGGATAACATCAGTCTCCAGCTTGCCGAATTTCTCCGGCGTACGGAAAAACTCCGACACATTAATAGTCAGATACTCAATGAACGAAGCAAAATCGTCCTTATCTTTTGCGGCCTGGTCAAAGTAGGCACAATACGAATCCATCCCAGCTCTGGTAACCAGATTGCCGATACGGCGCTTCATCTGTGGCTCCTTGTAGAGATCCAAATCAATCTCGGTCTTCGCCTTAAGCTTCCGTTTGAATTCTTCCCAGTCTTTTTCATCCATCATAGGTATTTCCCTCCCTATTTCCTCTTACATATTCCTACATCGTGAAGAAAACGTAACTATAATTCTATAGTGTATAGTATTCACGATACGCCAGCAAAATCCTGCTAGGAATGGGCAGGGAACGAAAATAAATTAGTCGATGTCAAATACCGTCCGTGACGATTTAGCCTCTTCTTTCGGAAGGATGATATGAAGGACTCCGTTTTCATAAGAGACCGATACATCTTCTTTTTTGATTCCATCAATCAGGAACGTCCGCTCAAACTCTCCCGTACGGCGTTCCCGGCAGAGGAACTTGACCTGCATATCGCTCTCCTGCCGTTCGGCTCGGATTCGTAAGTAATGGTTATCATCATAGGATACGTTTATCTGTTCTTTATAAAACCCGGGAAGCTCAGCAAAAAGCTCATACGCCGCCTCTGTCGAAATCACGTCCACGCGAAATGGCGATAAGGCGCTGCTGACTTTCCCCATCGGATTAAACGGCTGATCTGCCATAAACTCCAAAGCTTTTTCCAATGCCTCACGACCGCGTTCAGCATTTTCCCGCAGGTTAAATGGTACTGTCCGGAACATAAAAATCGCCTCCATAATAGAACATTTCCTACTGTCAGTACTATTATAACGCTATTGTCCGAATTTTGTCGACAGACAAAATCTTTCCCAACAAAATTCTAAAAAATGTCTCCAGCACTAAGCCAGAGACATCCTATAGACATTATTCTTTATTTTCGCTGGGGAAACTTTGCCAAAACTTCGCTGCAATCCTGAACGACTTCCACTGTTCCCAGATAATTTCCCTCTTCCCCGTAAACTGCCATATACTTCACCAGTATGGGTTTCCCCATGATATAGCGGGCAACTACCAAGGCTTCACGCTTCTTGGCCCGAAAATCTGCCAGTAAATTCTTGACCACTGGAACAATCTGCGGTGGATGACACTCAAAAACCAACCTCCCTAGCGCGGCTTTCGGCCGCGGGAAAACATTGCCTTCATTAATGAAGAAGCGCAACCTATCCTGCTCATCAATGAAGGTTATGTCCACCGGAAGCAAGGAAAACATTGCCCGCAACTGCTTTACAGTAAGTTCACCAGTCGGCAGCTGAACTTTCCCCGCCAAAATTTCCTGCTCTATCGTCTTCTGGAGTTCTGAATCTGCCCAAGCAGCGCCCGCATCCCATACCGGTGGATCCTCAACAAACACGATCCCCATGTCCGGAAAATCCCGATAGATACGCATCCATTCTTCTGTGGTGAAATAGTTTAAGCAAAGCGGGAACAAAATACGCTCTTCTTTAGCAGCCATTCCTTGGACGCGCTTCATTAGCGCAGCAATCCGTCCTTTATATAACAGAACGTTGTCTGCATCTTCCTTTATCGCCCGCGTCAGAGTTCCAAGCTCTTTCTTGATTTCATCATCTTCATTCCACATGACCTGTGAAGGGCCCGTAACACCATAATTGTATAAGAGCGGCATCAGCAATTCTTCCTTTTTGGCATAGTGGTTACGGATAGCATTCAATGCCGTCATAGCCTCGATTACCACCGCGGTATCGATTGTTGCACCTACACACTGTCCTTCGATTACCGTCCGGATTTTTTCCATGCCATCATTTTCTGCCCGCATCAAGGCGATTGGATGCCCCTCTTCCAATACCATGCCAGCTGCCGTTTCAATTTGTGCCGTTTTCAACTGACAGACTTCGTTGATATCATTCCCCACAGTTTCAAAACCATGTGCCGCCAGCAGCGCAATCACCTTTTCCATCGGAATATTGCGCACAGCTGCACCACGCGGCAATGTCATAATATTTCCCATTGCCTTCAATGCAGCGGGGGTCAAGATTTTCTCTAACCCAAGTTCTGCCAATATATCTATCAATTCGGGATAAGCTTTTACCAATTCCGCTACTGTCAGCTTCAAATCGATTCGCTTCATTATATCTCCTCATCTCTGCTGTTCTTACCTTAATCCAAATTACCCCTTTATTATACGAACTGCTTCTACATCCGTCTGTTGCAACGGTTACATAGCTCTCTGCTAATTGTTTTTCTCTCCCCCTTGCAAATTTCCTTTCCAGGCATTATGATAGAAGCGGTTATTTAATATATTTTTAAAATATATACTGCTTGTTCAATATATTATAAATGTATAGAAGGGATATTTTACACCTATGGACTTAAAACAATTGAATTATTTCCTAACCGTTGTAAACGAGCAACAGATTACAGCGGCCGCCAAAAAACTCCATATGGCACAGCCACCGCTCTCCCAGCAAATGAAACTGTTAGAAGAGGAGCTCGGAACCCAGCTTTTTAAACGTGGGCCTCATCGCATTGCGCTCACCGATGCGGGCCGGCTCTTAGCCCGTCGCGCCCAGCAACTGCTCGATATGGCCGACTCCACCACCCGGGAAATCGCCGACCTTTGCCAAGGACTTCGCGGGACACTTTCCATCGGAACGATTTCTTCCTCAGGAAGCATCTTATTAAGCCCAGGACTGCAAACTTTCCATGAAGAATTCCGCGATGTCCACTTCGAAATTCACGATGCCAACACCTACCAACTTATCGAGCTATTAGAACAGGGCATTATCGAAATCGGCATCGTCCGAACTCCTTTCAATGCCAGTCAATTTCACTGCGAATACCTTAGCTCTGAACCCATGGCCGTCGCAATGACCAGTCAATTAGACTGGTGTCCGGATAGAACGTCTATCCAGCTAGAGGAATTGGCGAAACGCCCGCTGATTGTCTATCGGCGCTTTAATCAGCTGCTTGCCGACGCCTTTACCGCCAAAAGCATCCAGCCCGAAATCTATTGCCGCAACGATGACGCCCGCACGACAGTACTTTGGGCGAATGCCGGTCTCGGCATCGCTCTCGCTCCATTATCTGCCATGAAACTTGCCGCCCATGAAAATCTTCATATCAAAACTATTATGGAACCATCGCTCGAAACAAAAATTGCGGTCATCTGGCGCCGTGACACCTATCTATCCCATATCGGTCAAAAGTTTCTGACCGCACTATGCGGAAAACCGATATCCGCAACGAAATAACCTGCAGGAGGAATCATTATGTCTAACGAAGAACTGAAATCCGTCGCCGCATCCTGTCCCCATTTTTATTGGAAACTATTCCAATCGACATTTTTAATCAGTGCCTTTACCGTAGGCGGCGGCTTTGTCATCATTCCGCTATTGCGGGCCAAATACGTGGATGAATACGGCTGGCTTAACGATAAAGACACGCTGAATCTCGTCTCCATCGCCCAATCTATGCCAGGCATCGTAGCCGTCAACGCTTCAATTATTCTTGGCTACCGCATGGCGGGGGTACGCGGCGCCCTGACGGCCCTGTCCGCCACCATCCTGCCCCCCCTCTTCACCCTCTCCCTTATCGCCTGCGCCTATGACTGGTTTGCTTCCAATCAATATGTACGCTACCTGCTAAAAGGCATGCAATGCGGTGCCACAGCACTGATTGTGAACGTATCCATTGATTTGCTGCAAAAACAGCTGAAGAAAAAATTACTTCTCCCCCTCGCCATCATCGTCGGCACCTTCCTTGCCAATTTCTGCTTCGATGTCAACATCATGCTGCTGATTATCTTCGACGGCCTTTTGGGACTCCTGTTCCTGCGCAGCCGCGAGTACGGGAACTAAGGAGGTTTTATCATGATTTACCTGACTCTGTTTTTTGAATTCGCGAAAGTAGCTATTTTCTGTGTAGGGGGAGGATATGCCTCCATGCCACTGATTCAGTCGGCTGTTGTCGACACCTATCACTGGCTGACACTCGCTGAATTCGTAGATATTTTCACCATTTCCCAGATGACACCGGGACCGATTGGCATCAACGCTGCCACCTTTGCCGGCATGAAGATTGCCGGCATCCCCGGCGCTATTTCCGCCACCCTCGGCTTTTGCACTCCATCCTTTCTGCTCGGTATCCTGCTGGCAAAACTATTTTTCAAGTACGGCGACATCGGGCCGATCCGTGGCATCCTGAACGGCCTTCGCCCGGCAGTAATCGCCTTGATTGCTGCAGCAGGCATAAGCTTTATCATCCTGGCCCTCTGGAACGAAGAAAAACTCCCGGCTGACCTTTCCACTATCGATCCCATCGGCATCGCCATCCTAGTTGGTTCACTGATAGCCGTCCGCCGAAAAATCGGGGTCATAAAACTGCTGGCAGGCTCCGGGCTTGCTGGTCTTGCACTAGGAATCATAAAACAACTCGTATAAAAAACGGCGCAGATTGTACAGTCTGCGCCGTTTTTGCCATCAGCAGAATAATTTTCCACCAATAATCGTCTGTTTTATATTCACTTCTTCATCAAAAATGACCACATCTGCCCGTTTGCCCAGTTCCAGCGAACCAAGCTCTTCATAAAGGTTCAACTCCATAGCTGGCGTCTTCGTTACCATTTCAATAACCTGAGCCAATGGTGCACCAGTATTTTCCCAGAAAATCTTGATACAACGGTTCATGGTCGCCACACTACCTGCAATCGTGCCATCTTCGAGCGTTGCGAGTTCTCCCTTGACGAACACCTTCTGCCCGCCAAGCTCGGAGGGGCCGTCCCCAACACCACAAGCTCTTAAAGAATCCGTAATCAAAATGATATTCTTGCCGCCCTTAGCATGATACAAAAGGCGCTGGGCTGCTGGATGAGAGTGGACATTGTCGGCAATGATTTCACAATTCGCCGTCGAGTCCAACGCCGCACCAACCACACCAGGATTGCGATGGTGGAACGGCGTCATGGCATTGTAAAGATGCGTGATATGATGAACGCCATGCTTTGTTACCGCCTCCATCACCGTCTCATAATCTGCGGCTGTATGTCCGATAGAAACCGTAATCCCCACTTCTTCACAAAGCTCCACAAAACGGTAGTCCGGCAATTCCTCCGGTGCCAACGTTATGATGCGAACCACATCCTGCCAAGGTTCTACCAACTCAAAATCAGCGGGACGAATATTGCACTCCGCCTGAGCTCCCTTCTTCGCTGGGCTGATAAAGGGGCCCTCCATATGCGCACCGAGAATTCGAGCACCTTCTGGCGGCTGCTGCTGATAGTGGCGAATATGCGCAAAGGCTTTCGCCACATCCTCCCAAGCACAAGTCATCGTAGTGGGCAGGAAACCAGTTACCCCAGTCTTAGCCTGCAAGCGGCTCATTTTCGGCAGTGCCGCATCCTCATCATCCATGGTATCCATTCCATCACAACCATGGATATGCACGTTGAGGAATCCCGGGGAAACATAACCGCCCTCCGCGTCAATCGTTTTCTCGACCTTCATAGCTGCCGCTTCGCTGTCAGAAACGATCCCCTTGATTCGCTCGCCTTCGCAGAGAATGACCTTTCCCGTCTGTATTGTAAAATCACCCTGCTCATCCGGCAGAATGCATTTGCCATTGATTATTGCCAGCATCTTCAATCCTCCACATAATGACTAAAACTACCGATGACCAGCTGCGGAAATTCTTTATGCAAGGTCTCGATAAAAGTTCGGGTTCCCACCGCTTTCCCCTGCGGTTCCGGCATGATATCCAGGAACGCATCGGGGTCGATATTGAGGTTGCGCACCTGAATCATCTGCACCGGTAGCTCGCGGAAAAATTCCTGCCAAGCCGCCAATTCTTCCTCCCGGTCATTGAATCCCGGGAAGTAAAGGAGATTCAGCGAGACATAGACACCGTGATCCAAGGCATAGCGAATCGACTCTTTGACATTTTCCAGATGATAGCTGGCCCGATAATAGGCATCATAGCCCTCATCACGGGCACTGATAATCGAAACCCGCAGCGAATCGAGTCCGGCATCAACGATTTTCTTGACGCCTTCCGTCCAGCCAACATTGGAATTCATATTAATCTGCCCCTTGTCGGTCTGTTCACGTATCAACTTAATGCCTGCCGCAATATTATCAGCAGCCAGCGACGGTTCCCCTTCACAGCCCTGACCAAAACTGATGATACCATCCGGTGCCACCGAAAGATGATATACACCTACCTCAGCAATCTCCTCCGGCGTCGGACGGAATTTGATGCGTTCCTGCGGCGACGGGCAGCATTCAGCAGGCTGCAGGGAAATACAGCCAAAGCAATTGGCATTGCAGACAGGTGACGTAGGAATGCCACACTCCCAACGACGATAAAAGAGATTCTGCGCCGTGCAGCAATGCCACTTGAGGCTGCAGCCTCCCACCTGTTCCACGATGCGGTTTCCGGGCAAATCCTTCTTCGTGCGTTTGACCAGATTCTTCAAGTCCTTCGTATTGTAGTGAATCGGGTCCCATTTATGATTTTCATCGGTATAGACCGCCGCACAATAGAGTTCGTCCTTGTAGACGACAACCGCCGTGTACCCGTATAAGGGCAGTCGCTGGGCCTCCTCAGCCCGCTCATAGGCTGGCAGATAAAGTCGGGTATAGCCTGCTGGCAGAATGGCGGCTACCGCCAGTCCGCTTATTGGCATGACTTCGCCATCCTCCGCACAGCCCACCGCCAAATGGTCCGGTAACAGCATGAGGTCCGCACTCTCCGGCAGCGGTATCAAATCTTCCGGTTTCAGCAGGATGTTCTCACGCCCGGTGCGGCCCATTCCCTGCATCCCCGGTGCATCCAAAATATTGCCGTCTTCATCAGCATAGACGGCGGTAATTCTCTCACCCATTGACTACTTCGCCCTCCTGTACCTCTTCTGTCTTCACTTTTTTCTTTTTGGCCTTCTTCGGATTATACTGATTCATGGCCTTATCCACATCATCCGTTACAATGCATTCCACCGCTGGAACCAAATATTTGATGGCCTCGTCAATTTTCGGCACATCCTCCGGCACAAAGGGTGCCAGTACATGGTTGACGACCGTCCAGCCTGGCAGCGGACGACAACCATGT
>Ga0256405_10008133_pt1 | contig 15235 bp, 14 predicted proteins | sample RumenRJG_02DNA_FD_189096 | JGI IMG/M metagenome (GOLD analysis project Ga0256405, IMG submission 189096) | Bovine rumen microbial communities from Lethbridge, Alberta, Canada - RJG_02 | ecosystem: Host-associated > Mammals > Digestive system > Stomach > Rumen | place: Canada: Alberta... | reverse complement strand
AGGGCTCCAAGGTTTTTTACTTTAGTTCGTTAAGATTACGGATATTGGAGCTATCCTTATGCCATACGAATTACCTGGAATACTTCTCCAAGCTCTTCCTTCTTCGCATTGAATTCAGACTCTAACATCTTGGGAGTTACAAAGCCAAGCTCGTTATCTACGCCCATATCAATGATTTCTGCATTCAAGAAGACCTTGGCAATTGCTCCACGGCCCTGATGAGCACGAACGAAATAACGATTTTCCTGCTTGTTCGGATCAGCGAGTTCAAGCTTCTCGTCCTTCCATTCCATGTAGATATTCTTACCAAGATGCTTTGCCATAGCCACAAGATCACCAACAACCGCACTTGCAGTCGGAAGCTTACCTGCACCACTACCGTAATACATGCTGTCGCCCAGCATATTGCCCTTTACAAATACTGCATTGAAAACACCCTTTACATAATAGAGAGGATGTTCAGGAGGCAGGAGGTAAGGAGCCACTCTGCAGCAATAGGTGTCACCTTCTTTTACCATACGAGCCAGGAGCTTGATGGAACGGCCTAACTTCTTCGCATAACGGATATCGTATGCTGTGATCTTAGAGATACCTTCGGTCGGAACATCATGAAAGTCAACCTGCTGACCAGCAACGATAGAGGTAAGGATTGCAATCTTTCGAGCTGCATCGAATCCTTCGATATCAGCTGTCGGATCCTTCTCCGCATAACCTCTTGCCTGGGCATCATGAAGAACATCATCGAAATCAGAACCATTCTCTTCCATCTCGGTCATCATATAATTGGTCGTACCATTCACGATACCGGTCACTTCATCAATCTCATCACCGGTAAGGCAGGTCTGAAGAGTACGGATGATAGGGATTCCACCACCAACGGATGCCTCGAACATGAAGTTAACCTTCTTCTCACGAGCGATGCGGATAAGATCATATCCCATATCTGCAACCAAGGCCTTATTGGATGTGGTAACAGACTTACCAGCCAAAAGATTCGCTTTAACGAATTCGTACGCAGGATGAACGCCACCCATGGTTTCAACGACGAGTGTAACTTCCGGGTCGTTGACGATCACGTTGATATCCTTGATGAACTTACCTTCCTCAGGATCTCCGGGGAATTCTCTTAAGTCCAGAATATACTTTACATCGATGGGCTCACCGACACGACCTGCGATAAGATCTCTGTTTACTCTTAAAACTTCTGCAACACCAGATCCGATGGTGCCATATCCCATGATAGCTGCTTTCATGCTAGTCTCCTTTTTCTTTTCCTTTTCCTTATTCCTGATAATCAGATGTATGTCTCTTTCAACACATATTCATCTAATGAAATAAAAACCGTCTTATTCTCTGGCAAGAACTCTTGCATAATGAACGCCATTCAGCGATTCAATCGCATCCACCATCTGACCTAAGTCACCCGTCTCCGGAAGCAGATCAATAGACAATGTCAAAGCTGCAATTCCATTGACAGGAACCGACTGATGAATTGTCAGGATGTTCGCTCTGTAATCCGCGATACTTCTCAGTATGTTCGACAGAAATCCCGGTTCATCATCTAACTGAATCACCATTGTTATCGTCGTTCCTCTGCTGGAAGAATGATACTCATAGATATCATCCTTGTACTTATAAAAAGAACTTCTACTAATACCAACTCTGTCAGACGCTTCCTGTACAGAAGCACACTTCCCAGAGTCTAAGAGACGCTTCGCCTCGACTACATTCAGAAGAACTTCCGGAACTGCTTTTTGTTTTAACACGTAGTATTTTGTTTCTTCCGCCATATGTCTTTCCTGCAAAAACAGTTGTCTTTTACTCAAGGAGTTTAGCACTTACTATCCATCTAGGCAAGCACGAATCCCCGTACATAAGAAATGCTTCATAAACCTATCACCTCCACTTCCTTTCTCGTCCGAGGAGAGGTGGTGTAATCCTCTTTGGAACAAGATAAACGCGGAAGGTAACGCAGAAGCAGTCTGCTCTAAGCCGGACAAAGGAGTCTGGTACATACGTCCCTCTTGAAGGGGACCATCCGGAGAAAGGTGGAGATCTGGAAATCGTAGGCTGTGAATGAAAAAAGCCGCCGGCCTGAGGCCGGCGGTTCAGAGTATTATTCGGCGTCTACGCCCTTCCACTTCGGCTTACCAAGAGAAAGCCAACGAAGGTATGCACGCAGGAACTGGTCAAGATCACCATCAAGAACCTTCTGCGCATTACCAGACTCTTCACCGGTACGAAGATCCTTAACCATGGTGTAAGGCTGCAGGACATAAGAACGAATCTGAGAACCAAAGCCATTCTCCATGACTTCACCACGGATCTCAGCCTCCTTCTCAGCATTCTCCTGCTCCTTGAGCATGAAGAGTTTCTGCTTCAGCATCTGCATCGCCTTGTCCTTGTTCTGGAGCTGGGAACGCTCATTCTGACAGGTAACAACGATACCGGAAGGGAAGTGAGTGATCCGGATTGCAGAGGAGGTCTTATTGATATGCTGACCACCAGCACCGGAGGAACGATAGGTATCGATACGGATATCATCATCTCTAACTTCTACATCCAGGTCCTTCTCGATATCCGGCATTACTTCGCAGGAAGAAAAGGAAGTCTGGCGCTTTGCATTCGCATTGAAGGGAGAGATACGAACCAGACGATGTACGCCGTGCTCAGACTTCAGTAAGCCATAAGCATTCTCACCATTGATCTGGAAGGTTACAGACTTAAGACCTGCCTCATCACCTTCAAGAGTATCTAAGACTTCTACCTGGAAACCATGCTGGTCAGCCCAACGAGTGTACATACGATAGAGCATGGAAGTCCAGTCACATGCTTCTGTTCCACCGGCACCGGCATGAAGGGTAATGATTGCATTCTGATCATCATATTCACCGGAAAGCAGAGTCTTGGTCTGGAGATTCTCGAGTTTCTCCTTGAACTTTGCATAGTCGGCTTCAACTTCTTCGATCATGTCGCGATCATCTTCTTCGTTCGCAAGTTCGATCAGATCCAGGATATCCTGATACTGAGCTTCGAGCTCATAGTAAGTGGATACATCGTCCTTTAAGCTCTTTAATTTTCTGGTCTTCTCGGTGGAAACCTGGGGGTCATCCCAGAAATCCGGAGCTGCCATCTCTCGCTCTAATTCTTCGATCTGACGGTCTTTATTTTCGAGGTCAAGGCCACGTCCGGCCTCTTCAAGTGCCGGCTTGTAAGTCGTAAGATCGGCACGCAGATTATCTAATTCTACCACTGCTACTCCTTTCCCCTGCTACCACAGCAGGGATTCGCGATATACATCTAATCATGGATAGTCCATATTTGTCAACCGAGGAGGCCGACTAGTCCGCGAGTTTCTCTCCGAGCACTTCCATCGCCTTCTGCACCTGGTTGTCCTTGAGCTCGTCATACTCTGTCGGATTCTCATCGGCATAGGAGAATTCCAGCTCGATATCCGGCTTGATTCCCTTCTCGTGAATGCATTCACCACTCGGCGTATAGTAGGTAGCGACGGTAATCTTGACCGCAGAACCATCCGACAGGGGAACCGTCGACTGCACAATGCCCTTACCGAAGGTGTTCGTTCCAATGATCGTTCCATAATTGAAGTCGCGGATAGCTCCGGTGAAGATCTCTGCTGCGCTCGCCGTATTCTCATTCACCAGGACCGTAACAGGGATATCAATCTTCTTCGCATCATCAGAGGTATAGTCCTCTCTCTTGCCACTCTTATCCATGGTATAGACCACTGTTCCTGCAGGGAGAATATCATCCAGGATCGCCACAACAGAGTCGACCATTCCGCCACCATTGTCTCTCATATCGAAGACAATGCCCTGCATGCCCTGACTCTGCAGATCAGCAAGTGCATCTTCAAAGTCCTTCTGAGTACCATTTACAAAACTCGAGATACGAATATAACCAATCTTGTCATCTAACATACGATGAGATACGGATGGAACAATAACCTCTTCTCTTGTGATCTCGATTGTGTGCTCCTGGTCATCACGTTTGTAGACCATCTCAATGGACGTGCCCTCTTCTCCACGGATGCGCTGAACAAAATCATCGAGTGACTCATCCGTTCCCAGATGTCCATCGACGGAGATGACGATGTCGCCTCTCTCCAGTCCGGCCCGGGCGGCGGGGGACCCCTCATAAACCTCTACGACACTTACTTCCTTCGTCACCTTATCCTGGGACAAGGTTGCACCGATTCCGCCGTAATCTCCCTCCATCGTTACCATCAGATCCTTGAATTCCTTAGGGCTGTAATAATCTGTATACTTATCGTTGGTGGAAGACATCAGGCCCTTATAGATTCCCTCCATCTTCTCCTCATCCGTGATGTCCTTGTAATAATACTGGTCGATCACATCCGATAAGAGGTTGACCTTCTCCACACCATGCTTGGTCATAAATCCGGAGCCAACGGTACTATGCAGCATTGTTTCCTTCACGATCACCACCATAAGTGCTATGACCAGGCAGACCGCTACGCCGGAGAGGAATCCGTTACGAAATGGATGCTTTTTCTTCTCTTTTTTTACAGAATCCTGCTCCGTCTCCGGAAGCTGGTTCTGAATCTCTTCCTGATTTTCTTCTAACATATCTCTACCTATCTCTCTTATTTCCAGTCAGATACAGTTCTAATGCCACAGGCATCATCATACGTGTGTCATTCGCTATTCAGTCGAATGCTACACCTGATTTTAAAGAAAAAAGAAATGCAGCACATGCTGCATTTCTTAAGATCTGGTCTACATTTCCACTAAACCTTCAGATGACGACGAAGTGTGAACTTAGATCCGACATAACCGATGCCGAGACCCAGAAGCAGCGCTACCGGAACCAGTACACGGAAAACCTGCTGTTCCGGAACAAAATTCAGAATGTTGGACAGGAAGCGGAACTTCTCAGCGACATACCGGATGATGCTTCCATAGAGGTACCAGAGGATTCCAAGAGGAATGACCGTACCGATCAGTCCAATCACAACACCTTCGACGACGAAGGGTGCTCGTACAAAGGAGTCCTTCGCACCGATCAGTTTCATGATGGCGATCTCATCCTTACGAACCGAGATACCAACAGTAATGGTATTCGAGATAAGGAAGATAGCAACCGCGATCAGGATGGTGACGATGGCAATCGAGATGAGGGTGATCAGCCGGTTGAAGTCAGACAGCGTATTCGCTGCAGTCTCTGACTGGTTGACCTGACGAATATCTTCAATCGTTCCTAAGTACTTAACGAGACTCTCCTGCTCAGAGATGTCATTCAGATAGATCTGATAGTTCGAAGACTGTGCCAGGGGATTATCTGCGCCATAAGACTCAGCAGCCTCTTCATGACCTTTGAAGTAGGTTTCCTTAAATGTGTTCCATGCTTCATCCGCACTGACATAGGTGCATTCGGCGACTTCCGGTCTGGACTTGATCTCTTCGCCGATCTCCTGAATCCTCTCCTCGGGAGTTCCTTCATTGAAGAATACGGTAACCGCAACACTCTCTTCTGCTTCCTTGACCATGTTCGAGAAGTTCACACCCAGGGAATAGAAGATTCCGAAGAGGAAGATACATGCTGACATGGTTGCAATCGACGCCAGAGAGAACATCTTGTTGCGCCAGATATTTCGAATGCCCTGATTCAGGCAATAGGTAAATGTGCTAAATTTCATACTTGGTCCTCCGGATCCACATCACTGACCAGGGAGCCCTTCTCAATCGTGATGACTCTCTTCTTCATCCTCTCGATGATTTCCATGTTATGCGTTACAACAATAACCGTAGTACCATTATCATTAATCTGCTTTAAGAGATCCATGATCTCCCATGCATTATTGTTATCCAGATTACCAGTCGGCTCATCGGCAAGGATAATCTTGGGATTATTTACAAGCGCACGTGCAATCGCTACTCTCTGCTGCTCACCACCGGAGAGATGCTTGGGAAGAGAACGATACTTTGCAGCCAGTCCTACCATTGACAGGACCAGCGGCACACGTTTCTTAATCTCTCTCGTGGATGCCTCGGTAACCTTCATTGCAAAGGCGACATTCTCATAGACGTTACGGTCCGGAAGCAGACGGAAGTCCTGGAATACGCAACCGATATTTCTGCGATAGAGGGGAACCATGCGGCGCTTGACACCTTGAAGATTCTTCCCATTCACGATAATCTTACCCTGGGTCGGGTCAAACTCATGAAGCATAAGCTTGATCAGGGTGGACTTACCGGAGCCGGAAGGTCCGGTAATGAAGACGAATTCGCCTGCTTCGATATTCAGACTGATATCGTTCAGTGCAGGTACACCCGTCTGATAAGTTTTGCTGACATTTTCCAATCGAATCATTAGAAGTTCTGATCCTCCATGTAATTCATATATTCAACGACCATGAGTGCAATCTTGAATGTGATCGCATCTTCGAAGATACGAAGATCGAGTCCTGTAGCCTTCTGCAGCTTGTCCAGACGATATACAAGAGTATTTCTATGGATGTAGAGCTGTCTGGAGGTCTCAGAGACATTCAGGTTGTTCTCGAAGAACTTATTGATCGTCGTCAGTGTTTCTTCATCGAACTCATCCGGGGACCGATCCTTGAAGATCTCCTGGATGAACATCTTGCAGAGGGGAATCGGAAGCTGGTAGATCAGACGACCGATACCGAGTACAGAGTATGCAATAATGGTATGTTCCTTGAAGAAGATCTTACCTACATCGAGAGCAAGACATGCTTCCTTATAGGAACGGGATACTTCCTTCAGTTCACTTACGATGGTGCCATAGGAGACGCGGATTTCTTTGCCCATCTCTCTCTTGAACATCTCTACAATACTATCTGCGAGATTCTTAACGTCTTCATAATCATCGGAAGAATTCAGTTCTCTTACGATGATGACATTGCCTTCATCTACAGCAGTGACGAAGTCTCTGGTCTTTCCATTGAAGAGAGAACGGATCTTCTCCATCTCATCGCCTTCACGGTCAGGACCAACTTCCGCTACCATGACAATTCTAGGAACTTCAGTTTCAATATGAAGCTTCTTGGCACGATTATAGATATCCACGAGAAGAAGGTTATCTAAGAGCAGGTTCTTAATGAAGTTATCACGATCATACCTCTCACGATATGCAACCATCAGCTGTTCGATCTGGAATACGCAGATCTTACCCACTTCCATTGCACGCTCATCTTCACCATACGTAACAACGATATACTCGAGATGCTGTTCATCATAGATTTTGAAGAACTGGCATCCGAAGACCACCTGACTTTCAGCCGGTGACTGGGAGAAGACCTTTGCAGCTTCTGACATCTGGCGTGCTTCATCCGATGTGGATGCAAGAATACCACCCTCTGTATCGATAATACAGAGACCGATCTTGGAGATCTGTGTCAGTCCGTCTAATGTTTTCTGGAGAACCTGGTTTGAAACCATGGTTAATATCCCCCTCTCACTCATACCCCGTGTCTAGCACTTTGAACAATTCCGAAGCATTGTTTTATGTGACTTTTACTATAACTACAGAACAGTTTAATATAATACACCAAAAAAGCCAAGAGCAAAGCGAGCACTTTTCGTCTATTTTTCACAATAGAAGCCTCTCTTTCCTTTGCATTACCCCAAAGTCCTTCTTCCAGGCTCCGGAAGAAACCCGATTTTTTCCTTAGTACCCCATCGAAATCGATATTTTCTGACAATTTTTCCTATCGAGAATACGATTATGAAGTCAATCCAATTTTCTTTTTTCGATCATTTTTAGCGAACTAACACAAAACGCTTGTTCTTTTCGATAACGTTTTCCAGTTTCGTTTTTGTGGATAAGGTGGATAAGTTCGTAGATAAGTCCATTTTTCGGCATTTGAGAACAAAAAAATGTGGATAAAGTTTAGAGTTTATAATTTGTTTATTTTTTCTTCACACTTGATTTATAAATCCTTTGTTCAATATTACCAAAAGGCGCCATTTACTGACCATGAGTCATGTCTGAAATTAACATCAAAATCCAGCATGAGTCAGAAGCCGACATAAAAACAGGGAATCGGCAAGCCGATTCCCTGTCTCTGTCATGCAATCTGTAATTAGAAGATACGTCTGACAGCAAGGATGTTGTCATAGTTTACGTTGGTGTAGATAATACCGGTGCTGGGAGTAGATGCATTGATGATCTGTCCGTTACCGGCATAGATGCCTACGTGACCGGAGTAGCATACGATATCTCCAGGTGCCATCTGATCTGTGCTTACCCCATAACCACATCCACGCATTGCTGAGGAGCTGTGAGGAAGGCCTACACCGAATGCACCGTAAACACTCATTACGAATCCGGAGCAGTCTGTTCCGTTGGTAAGAGAGGATCCACCATATACATAAGGATTACCCAGGAACTGAGCAGCGTAACCAACAACAGCGCTACCATTGCTGCTTGCAGAAGCTTCATAAGTCTGAGCAGCTGCTGCGGAAGATTTGGACTGCTGCTTTGCAAGAACTGCAGCTGCTGCCTTATCTGCTGCTTCTCTCTCAGCTGCTTCCTTCGCAAGTCTTGCTTCTTCTGCTTCTCTCGACTCAGCCAGAGTATATTCTGTAGAAAGGGTTACGAACTCGGTGGATACATATCCTTCACCTTCCGTAACACGAACCTTAACCCATCCGGAATCCTTAATGGACTCATCGGTAACGGTAAGATCATCCGTCATGGGAACCATACCGATCACCTGAGAATCTGTTGTAGGTTCAGAACGAACAAAGAGGGTCTCCGTTGTAACAGTTGCATATCTTCTGGAGCACTGGTTAATAAGATCACGATCACCTACAACCAGGTACTGCTTGTTGATATAACCGGTAACATCTCCGGAAGTGATCTGATACCAGTCGCCTTCTTCCCCGTTTACGGTTGCTGCAGCATTCGCATAGAGCTTACCAACATAATCGCTGTTCTCGTCTGCTGCGGAACGAATGTATACGTAGTCAGTTACGCGGGCAATACCAACGTTTGCATACTGAGCAGCTTCTGTTGCTGCTGCCTCAGCTGCCTGCTTTGCAGCTTCTGCTTCTGCAGCGGCTGCTGCTTCTGCATCGCTCTTAGCTGTTGCTTCCGATGTAACAACGATGCTGGAGAGCATCTGGCTGACACCGGAACGTGTGCTTAATGTATTGTCTGCTACTGTAGTCGCGTCAGATGAAGTATAACCGGTAACACCGGCAAGAGGTGCTGCACTGGCATTCAGCGCGGAAGATCCGACCAGCATACCTGCTGCAATAGAAAGTCCGGCAAAACGCACGGCTTTAGAATTCTGATTCATTGATAATAGTCCCCTTAGTATGTGCTTATTCAGCGAAATATTACAAAGATATTACAAATATTTCTTGTTCATTGTAACAAAGGAACTCCAAACTGTCAATCATTATCCAATAATGCCGGCTCTCATATCCTGCTGAATCGATACGATACTATTTGCCCCATCTGCAGCCGCAGTCACAACCTGGCGCAGTGCCTTGCTTCTAACATCACCAGCCGCATAGAGACCAGCGATGTCTGTGCGGCAATCTTCTCCGGCGATGAGATATCCTCTCTCGTCGGTCTTTGCCAGACCAGTCATATGTTCTGTGTTCGGAAGACTTCCAACTGCAATGAAGACACCCTTTACTTCCAGGGCAGATTCTTCCTTGCTCTCCTTATCCATCAGGATCAGTCCATCCACGCCGAACTTACCCTCGATCTTCTTAACAATCTTGTCATCGATCATCTGGATCTTATCATTCCCTGCTACCTGATCCTGGAGGATCTTAGCGCCAGTGATCTCTTCCTTACCAGGAATCAGATATACTGTCTCACTGGTGCGTGCGAGGAAGAGGACATCTTCTAAGGCAACATCTCCACCACCAATAACAGCAACCTTCTTATTACGGAAGAAAGCGCCATCACAGGTTGCACAGTAAGAGACTCCGCTGCCGGTAAGATCCTTCTCTCCAGGTACGCCCAGTAACTTATGGCCGGTACCGGTAGAGATAATGACTGCCTTGGTAAGATATTCGGACTTATCGGTAACTACGAGCTTGGATTTGCCTTCAGGGCTGACAGAAGACACGGTTTCGGTCCTCATTTCTGCACCAAGCTTCTTCGCATGTTCCTCGAACTTCATTCCGAGTTCCATACCGCCCACACCAGGAAGACCGGGGTAGTTGTCGACCTCATTCGTTGTCTGGATCTTGCCGCCGCCAATGGGATTCGGGTCGAGGACCAGGCACTTCAGGCCTGCTCTCTGTCCATAGATTGCTGCGGTGAGACCGCCGGGGCCGGCACCGATGATTACGATATCAAAATTGGTATCTGCCATAGATAAAACTCCTTATGGTATTAAACTTCTGCGATGCATTCGATCTCAAGCATTACATCCTTGGGAAGGCGTGCTACTTCGACACAGCTTCTTGCGGGATAGGGCTCAGGGAAATACTTCGCATATACTTCATTGATTGCGCCGAAGTCATTCATCTCCTTGATGAAGACTGTGGTCTTTACGACCTTAGATGCGTCAGTTCCAGCTGCTTCAAGAAGATTGGTCAGGTTCATGAATGCCTGCTCAGCCTGTGCAGCGGAGCCTTCTGCGATTGCACCTGTTGCAGGATCTACAGGGATAACACCAGAGGTGTAAACCAGATTGCCAACACGGATTGCCTGGGAGTAGGGTCCGATTGCTGCGGGTGCTTTGTCAGTTGCAATAACGTTTTTCATCTTAATCCTCTTTTCTTTTTCCTTTTACAAAAGAAGCCTCCCGACATGGTCGAAAGGCTTCCTGGTAACCAAAATTATATGAGTTAGACGCTCATATCGAAATTACTGCCAACGGAAGGATTCACAGATCTCTCCATCGCAGGTGCGGGCATCTGATTCATAGCATCAATCAGGCTCTGGCTCTGTGCCTCTGTCTGATCAAGTGTTTTTCCTAAGATTGCGGTACTAAGTGAATTCGCTGTACCGACATTACCAAGTGCAGTATCTAATGCTCCAAGACGCATATGGCACCTCCTATCTCAAATCTTGATAAGAGTATGGCATGATTTCTCTGCTTTCGCAAGTGAAGGATTCTAAAAAAACGATAAAGAAAAAGGAATTTCCTGCATCCTGCTTTCCTGGCACGATCAGATCTTACGGATCTTGCCGCCCTCTAAGCTGATCTTTCTCTCCTTATAGAGATGTCCCACCGCACGCTTGAATGCATTCTTCGAAAGTCCGGTCTCACGGAAGATAACTTCCGGAGATGCTTTCTCAGAGCAAGGAAGAACGCCAGCGTAAGAATCAATGATCTCCATCAGTCTGGCTGCATCCTCCGGGATCTCCTCGAAGGCTCTCTTACGAAGGGAGACATCCAGTTTTCCATCCGGCTTCACATCCGTAACACGAAGTTCTACCACGTCGCCGATGCGATATCTCGTAACGCTCTCATGCCTGGGAATCATGGCTGCATAGATATCATCGACAGCAACGAAGGTTCCGAAGTCATGACCGAATTCATAGATTCTGCCGGTCACATCCTGTCCCTTCTCATATGGAGAATCCTGTCTTAGCATAGTATGCAGGTCGCGCATGGACGCAGCCAGACGACCGCTCTTATCGATGTAGAGACGGCAGAGGATCTGATCCTCCGCTCTCACCTTGCCCACCTGTTCACGGTAAGGCAGGAAGAGATCCTTCTCCAGACCCCAATCCAGGAAAGCACCGATCCTGGTCACTTCCTTAACCGTCAGCACCTTGAGCTCATTCATCACGAGATTCGGTCTTCTCGTGGTAGCGATAGGACGGTCATTTGAATCCAGATAGACGAAGACCTCTAACTTATCGCCAACAGAGGCGAATTCCGGCACTTCCTTCTTCGGCAGCAGGATGTCAGAGTTCTTTCTCTGCGGGCGTCCGGAACGCATGTCACGTCCTCTTCCGCCGCGGGCATCTCTGCCAGGACCACGCAGGTCACGGACATCTCTGCCACGACCAGTCTCAGGACGTCTCGCCTCCGGTCCGGAGTTCTCTGCCCCTTCTTCTCCGAGATAGACGCCGAAATCCGTCTTTCTCCGTATGGTAAGTGTCTGCATTTCGCCAAGACGCATATCAATTCTCCTCTTTCGTTAAGAACCGAATGACGGCATAAGTATCCCCATCCGGCTTGTTCAGGAGCACCGTTACCGAGTCCTCCGTCACACATCTCTTCATATATATTGTATCCCCCAGAAGGGCCTGTGCCTTATATTCTGTTCGAATCCCTCTAATATGCTTTCCTTCCGGCAGCACCGTACTTGCTTCGTAAATGTAGAACGCATTGTTCATATGCTGATTCGTATCGATCATCTCCGGAGCCACATCGAATGCACGGCAATCTTCAAAAGTAAGATCCTTCTCTAAGCGTAGCTTTCTTCCACCCCACTCACCGGCAACCGGGCCTTCCTCCGGGAAGAATTCCTTCTCCTCATCTAACTTCAGAGGAAGCAGGCGGTCCAGATTCATAAGAGCCCAGATGGAACGAGCTCGAAGCAGGGACTTTCCATCCGAGTCCCGAAGGATCTCAAAGTCTCTGTTTACGATCACACCCTGATAAGAAGCCGGCCAGGTATTCACGCTTACTTCTTCTCCAAGTCTTGGCATCTCATCGATATCGATCTGCCAGGAGAAGATGTACCAGCCCTCATGTCTCGGAAGGTGGTAAGCAAGACCACGGCCACTCTCTTCTGTATGGAAGGTGGAGCAGTCCTGTAAGAGGTTGATCATAGCAGTAAGAGACAGCCTTCCATCCTGTTCCGTCTCGGTATAACGAATCTTTGTCTTCCAACTATACATTCCTTTGCCTCGCTTCCTCTGGTATTATCTTTTGCTTAGGTAAAAAATAAGCACTGAGTGATTCACTCAGTGCTAATCGCTGGCCCTATAGGATTCGAACCTATGAAATGACGGAGTCAGAGTCCGTTGCCTTACCGCTTGGCTAAGGGCCAATATCTTGTCGCTCTCTCGAACCGACATTGGATATAATACAGAAAACCTGATATGAAGTCAATAGTTTTTTATGATTTTTTTATCTTTTGTTACGGCGTATAAAACAGGCTCTCCTTCCTCCACCGGAAGGCTGCCATTCGAGAGCTCCGAAAGTTCCTTTTTCAGGGCACTAAGCCCGCTCTCCGGAATCAGAACATCTACAGTGACATCCTGTCCATATTCCTGATGCTCTACATTTCCGAGGGAGTTACGAAGCGCATACTCTACCTTGCCGGCCAGAGTATAAGGGTAGACGATGCGGAGCGGGATGCCAGCCGTGATGTCCAGGATCTCGCTGGCTGCGAGGGCATCCTTGGCTGCCTGGGTGTAGGCGCGGACCAGTCCGCCGGTGCCGAGCAGGGTTCCACCGAAGTAACGCGTTACCGTAAGCAGGCAGTTATAGAGGCCGAGTGATTCAAGTTCCTGCAGGATGGGGCGGCCGGCTGTTCCCTGAGGCTCGCCGTCATCTGCGGCACGCACCGTGCCACGATCGCTTCCTATAATATAGGCGTAACAAGTGTGGCGCGCATCGTAATACTGCTTCTTCACGGATTCGACGATGGCGATTGCCTCTTCTTCTGAAGTTACATGGTAGGTCTTGGCAAGGAACTTAGATCTCTTCTCCTCGTACTCGCCTTCTCCAGATTCATAGATAATACGGTCTGTCATCGCCATCTCCTGTGATCTTCTTCCCTGCGCCCTTTATGTTCTGCGCTCTACTGCCCTGATTTCTCCAGCCTTCGGGGACTACTTTTACATTAATCTTCTCTCTGCTATAATATATGAGATTGCCTTCTAAGGTAAAGGAGTAATTCAATATGAATCTTGGTAAAACGTATCTTTGCAAGAATACCAGAAAGAAGCGTAGGAGATCGACTCGCAAGAAGAGACATGCCATCCTTATCGCCCTTCGTTCTGTCCTGGTACTCTTCCTTGTGATTATCGCCGGTGGCATGGCCGCCGTAGCAATGTATGCCAAAAACCTGATCTCAGAGATTCCTGATGTTAGTACCATCAACATCTCTCCGACCGGTTTCCAGACTACCGTGCTTGATGCGAATGGATCACAGATTGAAACACTTGCAGCATCCGGTGCAAATCGAGTATATGTAACGCTTGATGAGATTCCGGACGACCTGCAGAACGCATTTATCGCAATTGAGGATGAACGTTTCTACACCCACAACGGTGTCGATCTCAAAGGTATTATCCGTGCTGTTGCTACCACCCTTTCCGGTGGACGCATGCAGGGCGCATCTACCATTACCCAGCAGCTCTTGAAGAATAACTACTTCACCACCTGGGTAAACGAAGATACCCTTCGTTCTTCCATCGATCGTAAGATCCAGGAACAGTACCTGGCAATTCAGCTCGAGAAGGTTACAGATAAGGATACCATCCTCGAGAACTACCTGAATACGATCAACTTAGGCCAGAATACACTCGGTGTAGAATCTGCATCCGAGCGTTACTTCAACAAGCCTGCTTCGGAACTGACTCTGTCGGAAGATGCTGTCATTGCAGCCATCACCCAGAATCCTTCCAAGTACAACCCCATCTCGCATCCCAAGCAGAATGCGAAGCGTCGTGAAGCAGTCCTCTCCAAGATGCTCTCCCTCGGTATGATCACCGAATCCGAGTACAAGGAAGCTGAGAACGACGATGTATATGACAGAATCGCAATCACCAACAGCGCTGTTGAGACAGATCAGATGACCTCTTATTTCGTTGATGCACTGACAGACGAAGTTGTTCAGGATCTGATCGACCAGAGAGGATACACAGACACTCAGGCATACCAGTTACTCTATGCCGGCGGTCTTACCATCTACTCTACTCAGCACCCCGACATCCAGACGATCGTAGACGAAGAAGTCAATAACCCGGACAACTATGCAACCGATCCTAAGACTTCCTTCTCTTATCGACTGACCATTAATAAGGCAGACGGGTCTCAGAAGAACTATTCCGAGCAGACCATGCTCTCCTATTATAAGAATGAGAATCGTAACTACTCGATCAACTTCGACTCCGAAGAAGAAGCACAGGCCGCCATTGATGCCTACCGTGCTGAGATGATGGAAGCAGGTGATACCGTCGCAGGTGAGAGCGTAATCTTCACTCTCCAGCCCCAGGCAGCGATGACCGTCATCGATCAGTCGAACGGCGAGGTCCTCGCCATCACCGGTGGTCGAGGCGACAAGGTAGCTTC
>Ga0256405_10008132_pt1 | contig 15235 bp, 16 predicted proteins | sample RumenRJG_02DNA_FD_189096 | JGI IMG/M metagenome (GOLD analysis project Ga0256405, IMG submission 189096) | Bovine rumen microbial communities from Lethbridge, Alberta, Canada - RJG_02 | ecosystem: Host-associated > Mammals > Digestive system > Stomach > Rumen | place: Canada: Alberta... | reverse complement strand
GTTCCCCTTTTTCCATACCAGGGAATTATCGCGCGTTTGATCCGCCTTTTCCATTTCCCTGTTGTCCTGGCCTTGATACTTTTCTTTAAGCTTGGCTTTCTCATCCCGAACTTCATTCTGTCATCCTCCCTGTACTATGTCTGATGAGATACTCTGCACCTTTCCGGCATCATTTCCCTGCCATAAAAATCAAAGGATATATTACCTTTCCTACCAGAAGTATAGCAAAAGACCGACCAAAAAACAGAGCCTAGCAAGAGAATTCCGCTAGGCAGGATGATGTATTATGCCGTTGATATTTATGATCCTGTACACATTCTGTGCCTTTCAAACTCATGAAGTATATAATTGAGTGCGCATACGCTCATGCCGATCAGCCAGGTCCAGAGCCTGTCACCACCAGACAGGTCATGGACGATGAAACCGGCAAGGTACCCCCAGAAGAGCATTGATATAAGCTCAAAAGCAGAAAACCATTTCTCCTTCATATAGAGGAACGTCATTCCTCCAAAAACTGCAGCTGAGGCCAGAATACAGAAAACCGGGTGCAGATGAAGGGCGACACGAAGCAGAACCCCTGACAAAACAGATATAACCAGAGTATCTGCCATCATGATGTTCGCGATACTGATCGTCAGAAACGCTGCAACTGGAATCAAAAAAACCGTTCCAAAAATAAGTGCAAGAATAATCATCTTAACAATGACATGAAGTCATTTGACCAGGATGTCGAATCTGCAAAACAGGAGCTGGGAATGAGCTCCGGAAGCTCCGGGACAGGTGGGGCAGGCTCCGGGAACGGAGGCGGTTCAGCCGGAGAAATTGTCATCGTCGCGGAGGGAGAGGATGCAGAGAGACTGAGACAGGCAGAGGAAGAGGGCCGGAAGAAGAACCCTCTTGAACAGATTGAGTCCCTTCGCAGGCGAAGCGTACTGGAACTGGTCCTTGGAAAGGGAAAGGTGTCGACGAGGAGACTGCAGAGTGAAAGTCTGTTCTCAAAGAGGAGCAGGAATCAGGGAAAGATGATCCTGGATACTCCGCGCGGGGGAAAGATGGATAACCTTCTGTTTCGCGAGTATCTTCTGGATCATTTCCGAAACTGCGCAGACCGGTATAACAGCAGTATTCTGAACTACCAGCTTGAGTACGTGATCATGGGGAAATACAGCGATGAGCAGAACCTTAAGAAGATTGCGAAGAAACTGCTGTTCCTCAGGGAGGGAATGAATTATGCGTTTCTGGTTACCAGTCCTTCCTGCAATGCGCAGATATCCGCGCTGGCGATGACGGTAGTCGGATGGACCGGGAAGCCGGTACTGGTCGAGGCGTTCAAGCACGCTGTTTTGCTGGCGTGGGCTTATGGTGAAAGTCTGTTTGACGTCCGGATCCTGTTTCATGGCGGTCGTGTGCCGCTGAAGAAAAGTGAAGCGTCATGGAATGTCCCCCTGGAGAATCTGATCTGCCTGGAGACTGATCTCAAGCGTGCCGACAATGTGGCGGCCGGCGGGACGACCGGCCTGAATTATGAGGATTTTCTCAGAATCCTGGTCAATATGACGCCCTTGCCGCAACTGAAGCGACGTTCGCTTGACCTGATCGAACTGAACATTCGGACGCTGGAAGGAAAGTCTTCCTTCCGTGTTGACAACTGTGTGATCGGGATGACGAGCAGTACGGACTGGGAGATCCCGGCAGTGTTCGGAAGGGTTCCGGCAGCGCTTCTTGGGACCGGAGAGGTGTCCTTTCACACAAAAGTGGAAGGCGGATTTGCCTATTGATCTTCTGATCGGATTCTGCGCGGAAAGTGAGGTGAGAAAGGATGTTCCCGCATTGCGCAAAACAAATAAAAGAGAATAAAAAAGCGGCTTTGTTGAGTCTCCCCTCCAACCTCGCGGAGGAGCTATCCTCCGTGTCTCATGCAGGCCGCGGCAAAACCTCAGAAAACCGATTGCTTAATCATATCAAAACCCATACTCGAATCTTTACTCAATTCAATATTCTTAACAGAAAGGAAAGCGTACTCTCTCCAAAAAACAAAAAGCAGTGTCCGGGAACATCCTTTCTGACTTCATTTTCAGGCAGTCTGACGGTTGAGGCAGCAATAGAACTTCCGCTGTTTTTTGTTCTGATCGCGATCGTGCTGCAGTATGCGGTCCTGTGCCGGGCTGCGGCACAGTTCTCCGGGCTTATGACGACCACTGCCCAGGAGATGGCAATGGCTGCGTACAAAGAAGAATACGGGGATGCGAACAATCTTATCAGGGGAGTCCTGTCGGATGCTTGGGCGTCATCACAGGTGATCGGCGGGGCATCCGACAGAGATGCTGTCCAAAATGCTTCATTTGTCAATTCCTCCTATATGAAGGATGGAGAAATGATCCGGCTGGTGCTTTCCTATCAGGCTAAGCCCAGATTCTCATTGATCCGCCTGCCGTTTACATTTTTTGTTCAGAAAGCAGTCGTGCGAGGATGGACCGGCGAGCGCGAATCATCGGGTGGCGCGGGCCCCGGAGACGGCCAGGCAGATCCGCACAGACAGGTCTATGTGACAGATACGGGTACGGTCTACCACACTGACCCGGAATGTTCTCATCTGAAAGTGACAATCATCCCGACAACAAAAGAAGGATTGAAGAAGGCAAGGAACAAGAGCGGGCACAAGTTTAAGCAGTGCCCTCACTGCGGCAGGTCTTCGGGAACCGGTCAGTATTATATCGATCCTTATGGAGAACGCTGGCATACCAGTCTTTCCTGTCCGGCGCTGAAAAGAAGCGTGAATACAGTATCTCTGGATGAATGCGACCACCTGCATGAATGCGCAGACTGCAAAAAGAAAAGGGGAGGGTGATGAGGGATGTTTTTCAGGATTGCCGTGATCTTAATGCTCATACTGCTTTCGGTCAGTGATCTGAAGAGCCATACGATACCGGTGCTGCCGGTCCTGGCGTTCGCTGTCGTGATGGCGGCTGTTCATCTGACTGTCCGGTACATCCCGCCATCCATACCGTTTGTGGAGAGCATCTCTGCAGACAGTCTGTCTGGCGAAGATCTTCCGGCGGTCCGGATCTTCACGGGGATGCTTCCGGGACTGTTTCTGCTGGCGGTCAGCCTGGCATCCCGGTCCTCCATAGGAACAGGCGACGGCATCGCCGTAGCAGCGTGCGGTGCAGCCATCGGTCTCTCTTCAGAGCTTGCGTCTCTTACCGCTGCACTTGTGCTGTGCTGCGCATATTCCATCGTATTGCTGATCAGGAAGAAGGCAGGGAGAAAAGACACGCTTCCCTTTCTGCCGTTCTTGACGGCCGGTCACATTCTGGTTCTGATCACGGAGGCCCGGATATGAACAGATTATCAGCAAGAGCCAGTTTTACTGTCGAGGCAGCCATGCTGATGACGTTGATCCTTCCGGCTCTGCTTGCTCTCATTTATCTGGGACTGTTTCTGCATGACAAGGGAGTCCTGAACGGGGCGGCACAGGAGACGGTTGCAATTGCTGACCTGAACAACTGGAAGAAGAGCGGCAATTCGCATCTGGCGGGAAGGGCAGGAAAACTGGCTGACAGGACAGGTCCTTCAGGCAAGGCCGGGGTATCTGTAAGCGTCTCCGACCAGCAGGCAAGTGCTGAGTACAGCGCGTCTATGAAACTCCCGGGACTGCTTCCGAAACTGTTTGGCAAGGGCACTCTGGATACGGGCGCTTCTGCCAGGCGGATCCTGCTGAAGCCTGCGGATACGATACGGATGATCCGCGGCCTGGAGTATGTAAGCAAGATGCTGGCGGAAGGCTGAGAGGAGGAGTGACTGGTGCCGGAGAAGTGAATGCTGGTGCGGTATGTGTATTGACAGGAGGAGTGTCAGAAGGAATGCCGGAAGGAGAATGAGATGGAAAGACGACTTGTGAAGGACCTGGACCGCATGTATCTTGTGTTTGATACGGAAGATATCGATGAAAATGAATATCTTCTTCAGATGGCTCTTCACGGGAATCTGCCGTCTCTTCTTTCGCTCAGCATCTCAACTACTGACGGGAAGACGATGCTGCGCGCCGATGTGACGGGCTGCACGGATATTGCGGCAAGGTACAGGACAGTTCAGCTGACAGGAAGTGATATCCGGAAGATTCTGACGACAATAAATGATGTGATACAGAAACTCCCGGGCTTCCTTCTTGATCCTAATGACCTTTGCCTGGAGCCGGAATATATATTTTTAGGACCGGGTGCGGATGAGATTCTGCTCACTTATATCCCCCATCTTTCCGAGTCCGCACCGGATACTCTGCGCACCCTGTCGGAATTCTTCCTGAAGAAACTGGATCATTCCGACAGGATAGCTGCAGATCTTGCCTATGGATTGTATGACCGGGTCCAGGCAGAGAATTATACAGCGGGAGAAGTCCTGGCAGGGCTGCTTCAGAGTGCGGGGGAACCTTTGCGGATGGACGGACAGACACAGGAAGATGGAAACTGTATCGTATCCGGCCAGAGTGATATACGTGATATGCGCAGACCGCAGCCGCCAGGCTGTGGAGTGAGATCGCCAGGTCCTGGAGTGAAACCGCAAGGTCCTGGAGTGAAACCGCCGGACAGTATCCGCACAGTCAAAACAAAACCTCCATCAAGGCGGAAGAATATAACACGGAAAACCGGGAAAAACAGAAGCCGGCGTAAGCAGGGCTGCAGACCCGGACAGAAGAGTGTGCTGAAAAAAGCTCTTCCTGTAATTGTCATATTGTCTGCTGCGGCAGCGCTCATTTTCCTGTTCCGCATGGACCTGACTCAGATCGGGGGTATGGGATTTCTCAGTGCGGCACTGATATGGCTCACATACAGCACTCTCGGCAAGCGCAGATCAGAGATTCATAATGTCTGGGCGGATGAGGATGATCCGGGGGATGACGCATTTTATCAGTCTCTCCTGAAACAGGTATATGCGGAGGACGCCGGGAGGGCAGAGTCTGGTGAAGGCAGCGTGCAGCAGAGGATGAATCTGCAGCAGGAGGGATACAGTCAACTGGGAAGATATCCGCTGAAGGAAAGAACTATACAGCCGGAAGAGCAGAAACCTGTCCGGATTATACGGACGGGGCCGTGTATGGTCAGTCTTCAGCCGCAGCTGTGTCCGGATATAATGCTGTCATCTTCTCATATACTTCTTGGGAAAAGCCGCCGCAAAGCGGATGTGATACTACCGGATGATACGGTCAGCCGTGTGCATGCAAGGATCGAACACAGAACAGACGGGTTTTACGTCAGCGATCTGTATTCAACCAACGGAACCTTGCTGAATGACAAGCGGCTTGAGAGCGGATGCGCAGTGCTGCTGAAAGACGGCGATGTGCTGAGGCTGGGGAAACTGCAGTTCCGATTCCGTATATGATCTGCACCGTGTTCGCGTACGATCTGCATTGACTCTGCACATTACCTCAAAAACGTGATATCATAAATGCATTATGAACGACTTCTCAGCATTTATTAAAAGCAGACGAAAAGTGAATATGGCAATGGTGGCGATTAACATCATTGTCTTTATTGTGCTGGAGATCATGGGCGACACACACAGTGCCCCCTTCATGCTGGAACATGGTGCGTCGTATGCGCCGATGGTCCTGGAGGGGCAGTACTGGAGACTGTTTTCCTGCATGTTCCTTCATTTCGGATTCGAGCATCTGGCCTACAATATGTTCAGCCTGATCTTTCTGGGAGATATCATTGAGTCCGTCATGGGGCCGGTTCGTTATCTGATCATCTATATTGTCGGCGGTCTGGGCGGCAATATCATCTCGGTCATGCTCAGCATGAGGTCCGGAAGATATGCAGTCGCAGCAGGGGCTTCCGGCGCAATCTTTGCGTGTATGGGTGCATTTCTGTATTTCGCGCTGCGCAACCGGAGCAGTTTCGGGCCCAGCCATATGAGAAGACTGGGTATGATGATCATGCTGATGATCATGCAGAGCCTGGTAGATAAAGGTGTAGACAATGCGGCGCATATCGGCGGCTTCGCCTCAGGCTTCATCCTGGCGGTGCTGCTGTACCATCCCAGAAAGATTTCTGTCCGGCGGATAGAGTAAAGAAGTCCGAGTAAAAAGCAACAGTGGGATAAGGGTTACTTTATTAATAGTTAAATGTTGATCAGGAGGTATCAGAACATGAAAGACGCTAACTGCATTTTCTGTAAGATCGCGAATGGTGAGATTCCGTCTGCCACACTGTATGAGGATGACCAGTTCAGAGTGATCCTGGATCTGAATCCGGCGGCGAAGGGGCATGCCCTGGTCCTTCCGAAGGATCACTATGCGAATCTGTTTGAGATTCCGGAAGAGGTTCTCGGCAAGGCAGCAGGCGTGGCGAAAAAGGTTGGGACCAGGCTCTATGAAGGCCTTCATGCGGACGGATTTAATCTGGTACAGAATAACGGAGAAAAAGCAGGTCAGACGGTATTTCATTTCCATATGCACCTGATTCCGAGATACGCAGATGATACAGTTTCCATGGGATGGAAGCCGGGAAGCCTTCAGGATGAGGATAAGGCGCAGATCCTGGATCTGTTCGAGTGATCCTGCCGGTTGATATGTAAGCAGATATTTGAGCAGTTGTTGTGTGAATACCTGTGCCGCCAGGGAACAACGGCAGATTGGTGATATATGAAGCTTGCGATTATCGGAACCGGAAAGATCGTGCATGAGGCGCTGAATGCTCTGACTGCAGTAGACAGTATCCATGTGGGGGCAATCTATGCCCGTCCGCACAGTGTACAGACAGGGGAGGAACTTGCGCGGCAGTATGGGATTGCAGAGGTCTATACAGACTATGACAGACTTCTGGCTGAGGCGGATGTGGAGGCAGTCTATATCGGTCTGATCAACTGTGCTCATTTCTCCTATACTAAAGCTGCGCTGCTTGCCGGAAAGCATGTCATCCTGGAGAAACCGCTGACATCGACCGTGGAGGAGGCGCAGGAGCTGAGCCGGATCTCAAAAGAGACCGGCTGTTATGTGCTGGAGGCGATCACGAGCACGCACAATAAAGTCTTTGGCCATATGAAAGAAGTGCTGGAGGACCTGGGACAGATAAGGATCGCGCAGTTCACATTTTCCCAGTATTCGAGCAAATATGCGGACTATCTGAACGGAAAGATCGCGCCGACATTTGACCCGCAGCTGTCCGGAGGAGCGCTCTATGACATGAATCTCTACAACATTTATCTGGCGACCGGATTGTTCGGCGCACCGGAGAATGTGATGTACTATCCGAATATTGGCTATAACGGTATTGATACTTCAGGGATCGTGGTTCTGTCTTATCCGCAGTTCAAGGCAATATGTATCGGAACGAAGGATACGGACGGTCCTAACGCGGCAGTGATCCAGGGTGAAAATGGATGGATGAGGATGGATGGCAAGCCGAATGTGGACAATAACCTTGAGGTGGCAGTTGTCGGGAATGCAGCTCATGCTGACGGATGCGGCGCCGTTCTGACAGACCCGAAAGCCGGAAAATCCGGAAAAGCCGGAGGCCAGCTGCAGCTAAGTGCTTCGGGAAGTGTGGACCGTTCATTTACAAAGCGCCATTATGAAGCGGAGAAGGTTCATCACCGTATGTGTGCGGAGTTTAAGGATTTTGCAAGGATCATCGATGAGAAAGATGACGCTGAGGCGGAAGCTCTTCTTCAGAACAGTCTGACGGTCATGCAGGTGTTGGAGAAGGCGAGAAAGTCCGCAGGGATCCGTTTCGGGTGTGACGGATAACGGTATGGTTCAGAAACTGCCGGGTCCGGAAAGACGGTGACAGAATTCTGCGCGTATCGTGACGGAAATCTGCGCAGAGCATGACGAAAGTTTCGGAGCCCATCTTGACACGGGAGGCAGTTCTGTTTATTATTCTTAATAAGTGCTAGGGGAGCGTAAGCTGAGAGAGTAACCTTTGTTACTGACCCTCATTACCTGATCCGGATCATACCGGCGTAGGGAAGCGATCAAAAGCATATTTTGATAAGCTTTGATTCCTCTTGCATGTGCAGGAGGTTTTTTTATGCAGTTTATTTGCAGAAAGGAGTGTTCTCATGGAAGCAAGTGTAGCTATTCAGTCTCTTCCGGGCGTACAGGATGAGGATGAGCTTTGCAGGATCGTTGACGAGGTGATCGCGTATATCAAGAGTACCGGTTACAACTATTATGTAGGTCCGTTTGAGACTACGATCGAGGGTCCGTACGATGAGCTGATGGATATTGTCAAGGAATGCCAGCATATCGCGATCAAAGCCGGCGCTCCGTCGGTTGCGGCTTATGTCAAGGTGAGTTACAAACCGGAAGGTGAGGTTCTCTCAATTGAAAGAAAGATCGGAAAATATCACCAGTAAAGTACCTGCAGTGATTGCGCTGGCGCTGATACTGCTTCTTTGGTGGGGGCTCTGTGCTTCGGGTATGATACCCTCTTACATGCTGCCTTCTCCGGCAGATGTGGTCAGGGCGTTTATCGGAGATTTCCCGAACCTGATGTATCACGCAAAGACATCCTTGCAGGAGGCAGCCTATGGCCTTGTGATCGGAATCGGGCTTGCTTTTGTGATCGCAACGGTGATGGACCGTTTCCGGTGGCTGGATCAGGCGCTGTCGCCGATTCTGGTCATCACGCAGACGATCCCGACGATCGCCATCGCTCCGCTGCTGGTACTGTGGATGGGGTTTGGGATGGCGCCGAAGATCACACTGGTAGTCATTACGACATTTTTCCCGATCGCAGTCGGTCTGCTGGAAGGGTACCGGTCGGTCGACCCGGATGAGATCAGTCTTATGCGGGCGATGGGAGCAGACCGGTATCAGATCTTCCGGTTCGTTAAGATCCCGTCCGCTCTTCCGCACTTCTTCTCGGGACTGAAGATCTCCGCCTCCTATGCTGTGGTCGGAGCGGTCATTTCCGAATGGCTGGGCGGATTTGAAGGTCTTGGCGTGTATATGACGAGGGTCAAGAAAGCATATGCGTTCGACAGGATGTTCGCAGTGATCATTTTAATCGTAATCATAAGTCTGCTGCTGATGGCTCTTGTGGATCTGATCCGGACTGTCTCGATGCCGTGGACTGATGTAAAAGCAGAACACAGAAATGAAAGGACCTGAATTATGAAAAGAAATACTATTTTTGCAGCAGTCATTACCGTCAGCCTTGCAGTATCTGCGGCGGCTCCTGCCTGTGCGGATGAGACGGAAGCGAAGGAGCTGACTAAGATCACCTTCTGCCTGGACTGGACGCCCAATACCAACCATACGGGAATCTATGCAGCGCAGTCACTTGGTTATTTTGAAGAGGCCGGACTGGATGTTTCCATCGTACAGCCGCCGGAAAACGGCGCGGTACTTATGTGTGCGGCAGGACAGGCTGAGTTTGCGGTCGATGCGCAGGATACCATGGCTGCGTCTCTTGATCTCGATGAACCTCTGGGTGTTACCGCCGTCGCTGCTATGATCCAGCACAATACTTCCGGAATCCTCTCCAGAGCAGGAGACGGGATCACATCGCCGAAGGGACTGGCAGGAAAGACCTATTCTACATGGGAGTCTCCGATCGAGATGGCGATGATCAAATACTGCATGGAACAGGAAGGCGCTTCATTTGACGACCTGACGCTTATCCCCAATGACATCACGGATGAGCCGGCGGCTCTGGCTGCCCATCAGACCGATGCAGTCTGGGTGTTCTACGGCTGGAGCGGAGTAAACTCGGAAGTCGAGGGAGTTGACTGCGATTACTGGAACTTCAGAGACATCGCTCCTGAACTGGATTACTATACGCCGGTTCTTCTTGCGAACAATGAATTCCTTGAAAAGAATCCGGAGACTGCGAAGGCATTTCTGGACGCAGCCCGCAGGGGTTATGAATATGCAGTCGAGAATCCGAAGGAAGCAGCGGACATGCTGATCGAGGGTGACTCCACCGGTTCCCTGAAAGGCTCTGAGGATCTGGTATACGCAAGCCAGGAATGGCTGTCTTCAAAGTATATCGACGATGCGGAGAAGTGGGGCGTAATCGATCCGGAGCGCTGGGATGCATTCTATGGCTGGCTGTATGAAAATGAGCTGACCTCGCATGATCTTCGCACGATGGGTTACACCAATGATTATCTGAAGTAAGGATTGCCGGAGGGTTTATGGAGGCACTGAGCACACAACATATCACGAAGTCATTTTCAGGGAGAGTGATCATAGAAGATATCTCGATCCGTCTTATGGAAAATGAACTCGTCTCTCTCCTGGGTGTGAGCGGGTCGGGAAAGACTACGCTGTTCAATGTGATCTCCGGGATCCTTCAGCCTGACAGCGGCCAGGTACTCCTTCGCGGGGAGGATGTGACCGGTCATCCGGGAAAGATCAGCTATATGCTGCAGAAGGATCTTCTGCTGGAGCATATGAAAGTGATCGATAACGTATCACTGCCTCTGAGGCTGAACGGGATCAGTAAAAAAGAAGCGCGCATGCGGACAGGTCCGCTGTTTGAGGAATTCGGCCTGGAAGGGACGCAGGAGCTCTTTCCGGCTGCAATGTCGGGAGGCATGCGGCAGAGGGCGGCGCTTCTGCGCACCTATCTCGGATCCCAGGGCGGCGTAGCACTCCTGGATGAGCCGTTCAGTGCGCTGGATACCATTACGAAGGGCCAGATCCACACCTGGTATCTGGATATTATGGAGAAGATCGACCTGTCGACCATCTTCATCACACATGATATCGATGAAGCGATCCTGCTGTCGAACCGGATCTATATCATGACCGGGGCGCCGGGACAGATCAAAGATGAGATCGTTATAGACCGTCCGAGAAATGACCGTAAGGAATTCAACCTGACGGAGGAATTCCTGTCCTGCAAAAAGAAAGTGCTGAAGACACTTGAAAACCGGTAAGAGTCAGACTGCACAAAAAAGATGCCATTATTTTTGCATGCAGCAATCATAATGACTTTGCCTCATTGACACTGATTGTTGAATAATGCTAAAATTATTCCAGTATTCACAGGAAACCTGTTCAACAGTCACAACAAGGAGGAAATGCCATGAGAAAGCTTGCAACAATCATTATGGCTGGTGCCCTTGCAGTTACAGTGATGGGCATCACTGCGAACGCAGATGAGATCAAAGTCTGGGTTGCAGACAATGTAGTGGATTTTACAAATGGACAGATCGAAGCCTTCAAGGAGGCGAACCCGGATTATGCAGATTATGATTATGTTGTTGAACCCGTGGGAGAAGGCGATGCGGCAGGCAACATGATCACGGACGTTGAAGCCGGAGCAGATATCTTTGGTTTTGCGCAGGATCAGATCGCTCGCCTGGTTTCGGCCGGTGCTCTGATCGATGTGGAGCCGGAGAATGCAGAGAAGGTAAAAGCGGAGAATGATCCGGGTGCTGTGGCTGCAGCTACCGTCGGAGAAACGCTGTATGCGTATCCGCTGACCTCTGATAACGGCTACTTCCTGTACTATGACAAGAGTGTCGTGACCGATCCTTCCAGTCTGGAAGCAATCGTTGCAGACTGCGAGGCAGCCGGCAAGAATTTCTACATGGAGATCAATTCCGGCTGGTATCAGACAGCATTTTTCTTTGCCACCGGTGCAGAACTGACCTATGATACTGACGATGAAGGTAACTTTACCGCATGCAATACCAACTATGCTTCCGATGAAGGACTTGTCGCCCTGAAGGAGATCGTTGAACTCAAAGCATCTCCGGCGTTCCAGAACGGTTCCGCGGCAGGAGAGGCGACGAATGTTGCAGCGATCGTAGATGGTACCTGGGATGCAGGCGCGGTGCAGGATCTCTTCGGTGACAATTACGCCTGCGCGAAGCTTCCGACCTTTGAAGGCTCTGATGGCAATACTTACCAGATGAGCGGCTTCGGCGGTTTCAAACTGCTTGGCGTAAAGCCGCAGGAAGACGAAGACAAGCTGGCTGCCTGCGATGCTCTGGCAGCATGGCTGTCCGGAGAGGAAGCACAGATCGCCCGCTTTGAGGCAGTTGAGTGGGGACCCTCCAATCTGGCAGCACAGGGCAGCGATGCAGTACAGGCCAATGAAGCGCTTGCAGCACTTGGAGAACAGCTGCAGTATACGATTCCGCAGGGACAGTATCCCGGCGATTACTGGAGTCTTGCAACATCTCTCGGCGATTCTATCATCAGCGGCGAGCTGTCCAAGGATAGCTCGGATGATGATCTGATGGCTGCTCTTGAGAAATTCCAGGAGACCTGCCAATCCTACGCACAGTAATAATATGACCTTGATACAGCGGCGGGGCATTATGCCCCGCCGTAATCATTCGGTCTGCTGACAGCAGACCGGCATCTGCTGCGGAGGGAAGAGAGATGAAAACAGGTAACAAAAATGCTGCAGCGGGGGGATTCTCCGCATTAGGCAAGAGCATATCGCAGATTGGGTCGACATTTGCGGAAGGTGACTGGAAAACGCGGCTGTCGTACCTTATTTTTGGTTTTGGACCTCTGGCAAGAGGACAGATTGTAAAAGGGCTTGCTTATCTCGCATCAGAGATTGCATTTATCCTCTATATGGTCTTCTTCGGAGCGGAATACCTGAGCAAGATTACGACACTGGGTACGGTTGAGACAGCAAAGAAAGGCAGGGTGACTGTGTATGGCGACAACAGTTTCCTGATTCTTCTGTTTGGTCTGCTGACGATCATCCTGATCGGCGTCATCATCCTGATCTGGTACCTGAACATTCAGGAAAACCGCAATGAAGAAATCCTTCTGAAAAGCGGCAAAAACCTTCCGTCTAACAGGAAGGTACTGGGATCGCTTCTTGACACCAATTTTGACAAGACCCTGCTGGCGCTTCCGACATTGGGGATCTTTGTGTTTACGGTGCTGCCCATTCTTTTCATGATCTGTGTGGCTTTCACAAATTATGATAAGAATCATCAGTCACCCTCGAATCTGTTTACCTGGGTAGGACTGGAGAATTTCGGCAAACTGTTTGCTTTTGGTAAGGCAGGCTTTGGAAGCACTTTCCTGACCGTTCTGCTCTGGACGCTGGTCTGGGCGTTTTTTGCTACCTTCCTGAACTATTTTCTGGGGATGGGCGTGGCAATCCTTATCAACAAGAAGGGAATCCGTTTCAAGAAGCTCTGGCGGACGATTCTGGTTCTGACGATCGCAGTGCCGCAGTTTGTTTCCCTGCTGTACATCTATAAGATGTTCGCGAACGACGGTCTGGTAAACGGATACCTGCTGAAGTGGGGCTGGATTAATTCTCCCATTCATTTCTGGACTGATCCGATGCTGGCGAGGATCACGATCATCGTGGTAAATGTATGGATCGGTATCCCGTACATGATGCTGATCGCAACCGGTCTTCTGATGAATATCCCGGAGGAACTGTACGAGAGCGCAAGAATTGACGGCGCCTCTCCGTTCCAGATGTTCTGGAGCATTACGCTTCCGTATATGCTCTTTGTGACGGGACCTTTCCTGCTGACACAGTTTACGGGCAACCTGAACAACTTCAATGTAATCTATCTTCTGACCAAGGGACAGCCTCAGTCCATGCGGCTGACAGACCATGCCGGACAGACAGACCTTCTGGTCACATGGCTGTATAAAATGACTGTCACGGACACGAATTACAAGATGGCGGCCGTGATCGGAATCATGGTCTTCCTGGTGACAGCTGTGGTGTCGCTGATCGTTTACAACATGCTGCCGTCTGTAAAGGATGAAGGGGGGTTCCAGTGATGAAAGAAAAAGATTCAGGATCCATGAAACGAAACCGGCTGATCGGAAACACCATCACATACATCATTCTGATTCTGATGAGCATCATATGGCTGTTTCCGTTTTTCGGACTGATCATGCAGAGTTTCCGGTCCTATGATTCGGCTGTGGAGTACGGAGGAATGGTCGACTATATCATTCCGAAGCATTTCTCTCTGGACAATTACAATTTCCTGTTTTCCGGAGAGACCAACTATCTCCTCTGGTATAAAAATACACTGATCATAGCCATCTTCGTGTCGGTCCTGCAGACGATCATTATTCTGTGTGTGAGTTACGCACTCTCCAGAATGCGTTTCAGGGGCAGGACCCTGCTGATGCGCTTCTGGCTGATCCTTGGAATGTTTCCGGGCTTCCTGACACTGATCTGTCTGTACTTCCTGCTCAAACAGTTTGGACTGACACAGGCAGGAGCAGTTCCGGGTTTGATCCTGGTTTCAGTGGCAAGCTCCGGTATGGGCTATTATGTGTGCAAGGGGTATTTTGACACGCTGCCCATCGCTCTCGATGAGGCAGCGAGAATTGACGGGGCCTCGCGTGCACGCATTTTCCTGGAGCTGACCATACCGCTGTCCAAGCCCATTATCATCTATACCGCGCTGGTTGCTTTCATGGCTCCGTGGTGCGACTTCGTAATGGCTTCCTACATTGCGTTCGGTCATGACAAGAGCTACAACGTAGCCGTTGCCCTGCAGAGATGGGTGTGGACCAATGACTATCAGGGATATTTCACCAGATTCTGCGCAGGCGGTATACTGGTTGCAATCCCTGTGACAGTGCTGTTTATGTTCCTGCAGAAATACTATGTGGAAGGTGTTACAGGCGGTGCAGTCAAAGGCTGAGGACATGTGCATCCGAATCCGGGTGCGGTTATTTCTTCAGTATGGCGACAGAAAATGGCGGAAGAGTCAGCTGTCCTTCATCAAGCAGGACAGGGTCTGCCGAAACACAGAGGCAGTCCGCCAGAGTCAGGAAAGGATCGCTCAGGGAGGAAAGATCGACCGTCTGCGTCTCTTCGGAAGTATTGAAGAGAATCTCGACGGATTCCTGATCAGGGCCGCTCTCGGGTGAGCCGGGGACTTTTCGATATGCGCCGACAGTATCTGATTCAAGTTCCGGGATGGGTATTACGATCCCGTCCCGGATTACATTGTATTTATTTCTCACCGCGATCGCCTGTTTTGTGTAATTCAGGACAGAGAGCGGATCATTTTCCTGTTCCGCGGCAGAAGGGAATTTCTGTTTGATGGAATCCATACCCTCCGGACCGGTACACATGCCGGCCGCGGAGGGGTTTTCTGTATCTTCCGGAACCCAGATCATCGGAGCGCGCTTATTTTCATCTTTCCCGGAGCCTTTCATACCGATCTCATCTCCGTAGTAGAGAAATGCATTTCCGGACATCATCAGATTCAGCCCCAGTGCAAACTTCGTCCGGCTTCCGTCATCGTATGCATAGTATCC
>Ga0256405_10008131_pt1 | contig 15237 bp, 13 predicted proteins | sample RumenRJG_02DNA_FD_189096 | JGI IMG/M metagenome (GOLD analysis project Ga0256405, IMG submission 189096) | Bovine rumen microbial communities from Lethbridge, Alberta, Canada - RJG_02 | ecosystem: Host-associated > Mammals > Digestive system > Stomach > Rumen | place: Canada: Alberta... | reverse complement strand
ATAAATGTTGAATCCAAGATATTAAGGGATGGTAAAGATGTAGATGTAGATGTCTTAAAAGTTGGACATCATGGCTCTAAGACAAGCAGTTCTTATGAATTTCTTGTCAAATCTAGTCCAAAAGAAGCAATAATAAGCTGTGGTTATAACAATAGATATCATCACCCAAGTGACGAAGTTGTAGAAAGACTCACATCTTTAGGCGCTAAGATTAGAAGAACAGATTTAGAAGGAACAATTAAATACAAATTTTGGTTTTAAGATAGTAAAATATTGAAGATGATTTATTTAATTTACGGAAATCAGAATTTAATGATTAAAAATCGCCTTAAAAAAGTAAAAAAAGAAATTTTTGGCGATGAAGAAGAGAATATCATAACCATGGATTTGAATGATGATTCAGTTGGCAAGCTTTATGATGAAGTTTGCCAAATCGGATTAGGTTTTTCAAAAAAGATGATTCTTGTTTATAATTCTTCGTTTTTTAATGAATTAGCTAAACGTAAATCTAAAAAAACTAAGTCAACTAAAAAAGCCCAAACAGAAGATTTTGACGGAGAAAACGAAACAAGCGAGTTTATCAAAATGCTAGATTCACTCGATGTAGATACCTCGGTTGTTTTTGTTATTACAACTACTGAAATTGATAAATCTAGAGAATTATATAAATATATTGCTGATAATGGCACGATTTTTGAATTAAAAGAATTGGGTAAAGATGAGTGGCCACTCTATATAAAACAGTATTTCCAAAAAAGAGAAATCAAAATTACAGATGATGCTATAGAAGAACTTGTAAAAAGAATAAACGGCGATCTTAATGTTTTTAATAACGAAGCAACTAAATTATTGATGTATGCTGATGATAAAATTATCAATTTGCAAATTATCGAAGACTTAGTACCTGATTCTTTAGATGAAGATGCTTTTAAAATGCTTAATAGCCTAACAAGTGGCAAAAAAGATATCGCTCTAAGAGTTTATAGAGATCTTAGACTTAAAAATGTAGAGCCAATGACATTGATTAATATGTTAGCCACAAATTTGATTTATATGTTAAATGTCAAATTGATGCTCGAGCAACGTTATTCGAATGAAGAAATAGCACAAAAAACAGGTTCAAGTACTGGAAGAGTGTATGTCACAGTTAAAAATAGCAAAGCATTAAAACGTGAATACATTTCCAAGAAAATCGAAGAATTATACGAATTAGAAAGAGCAATTAAGCATAGTGAAGTTGATCGTTTCATTGCTTTTGAGATGTATTTAATTAATTTTTAAAAGCACAAAAAAACCAACGATAAATCGTTGGAGAATTGAAAAATTAATAGTAACTAGGAAACTATTTTCCGAGTCCGTTGACTAATTTTTGTAAGTTAGATTTTTGTCTAGCACCAGTTTCTTTCTTTTCGATGCCTTTGACAACTGCTCTATCGATGACTGAGAATGCAACTTTTAAAGCATCAGCTGCAGCTGCGGCATCACCTGCTTTGCAAGCAACTCTAACTTTTTTCATTGCAGTTCTTAATTTTGATTTATAAGAAACATTTCTAACTCTAGCTTTTTCATTTGTGAGAATTCTTTTCTTTTGTTGTTTAATGTTTGCCATAATTCTTACCTCTTTAAAATGCTTTAAAATAATATCACATATTAAATAGTAAAATCAAACATAAAATGATAAAATCATTTAACGAATGAGGTTTATAGCATGCTAGGTAAGAAAATACGTATTATTTTTTTGGGAACACCTGAAATTAGTGCCCATGTTTTAAAGAAAATTATCGATTCTGGCTATAATGTTGTAGCTGTTATTTCACAAACCGATAAACCTAGCGGAAGAAAGATGGTTTTAAAGCCAACACCTGTAAAAGAAGTGGCGTTAAGCTATGGCATACCAGTCTTTCAACCTGAGAAGTTAAATTTAGATTTTGATTTTATAAATCAATTTGAGCCAGATTTACTCTTGACGATGGCATATGGGCAAATTATTTCTGAGAAAGTTCTTTCACTTTCTAAATTGCCACCTTTAAATTTACACGCTTCATTACTTCCAAAATATAGAGGCGCAAGCCCAATTCAAGCTGCACTCTTAAACGGTGATAAAGAAACCGGTGTTTCATTAATGGAAATGGTCAAAAAGATGGATGCAGGTAGAGTGTTTGGAACCTCGAAAATTGCAATTTCAGATGATGATAATTTTGACTCTTTAGCCATGAAGATTGTTGATGCTTCTTTTGATGTTTTTGATAGATATATCGAAGACATTGCTAATGGTATAAATGTTGGTGTAGAGCAAGATGAAAATCTAGTAACGTTTGTTGGCAAAATCGGAAGCGAAGATCAAGTTATCGACTTTAAAAACGATGGTCAACAATTAGTTAATAAAATAAGAGCTTTAAACTCAGAACCAGGTACATATTTTGTCTATAAAGATACAAAATATAAAGTCGGAAAAGCTAAATATGTTAAATGTGAAAGATCAGTTCCTGGCATAGTTAAAAAATACGATAAGAATGGGTTTTTTGTCGATGTCAATGATGGGTATATTGAGATCTTAGAAATCCAAAAACCTGGTAAAAAAATGATGCCAATTAAAGACTTCTTTAATGGCAATCAAAATTTATTTGTTGTAGATGAGAATATTGGATGATTGAAGTAAGTTTAAGTGTCCATGAACTTGTAGATTTTGTTTTAAGAACTGGTAGTATCGATACCAGATATTTTAATCTTGAAACAATGCAAGAAGGTACTAGACTTCACAATATTTATCAATCTAAACAAGGCCCTAATTATATCTCAGAATTACCATTAAACGGATATATTGAATTTGATGAATATAATGTATTTTTACATGGTCGAGCTGATGGAATTATTGTTGAAGATGAAAAAGTAATTATTGAAGAAATTAAGACAACAAATATGCCTCTAGAAAAGTTTTTTGAGGAGAATAAAGATTGGCATTTAGGGCAAGCTGTTTGCTATGGTTATTTATATTGCAAAGAGCATGATGTTGATGAAGCTGAAGTCTGCTTAACTTATATTAGTCAAGTTGATGAAGGCGTAATCAAAAAATCCTTTAAATATACATTCCAAGAATTTAAAAATGCTTTAATTGGATATCTTTTAAAATATTTAAATTTCCAAAGAATACTCACTAAAAGACATAAGGAAATGGTTGAATCCTTCAAAAAGTATTCGTTTCCATTTGAATCAAAGAGAAAGGGCCAAGATGAGCTAATTTCGTCGGTTGATGAAGCCTTAAAGACAAAGGAAATTTATTTTATTGAAGCATCGACTGGTATTGGTAAAACTATTTCAACTATTTATGGAACGTTTGATGAAATTGCTAATGAACACTTGAACAAAGTCTTTTATTTATGTCCTAAGAATTCTGGTTTCGATAGTTCCATTAATGCGTTTAAGATTTTATGCGAAGGAAAATTTAAATTTATCGCCTCAACATTATCTGCAAAAGAGAAAGAATGTCCTTTTAAACTTGATAGACCTTGCACTCCGAAATTTTGTCCTTATGCAGAAAATTTCTACTATAGAGAAAGAGAAGCTCTTTTTGAAATAATCGCAAACGAGTCAATTATTGATTTATCGATTATCAGATATTATTCGGAAAAACACAAAATTTGTCCTTTTGAATTTAATTTAGATGTTTTACTTTATTCAGATTTCATTGTTTGCGATTTAAATTATGTGTTTAATCCAACTTCATATTTAAAACGTTTCTTTGAAATGCCTGATAAAACATATTTTTCAGCAGCATTAGTGGACGAAAGTCATAATTTTTTATCTAGAACACGCGATATGTACTCAATTTCTCTTTCTTATGAAGATTTTAAAACTACAAGAAAAATCTATGATGCACTTGGCGACAAGAAGATAAAGAATCTCACTAAGAATATTAATCACGATTTCCGACTATTCGAATCAATGGAAGAAGATGATTTTGAAATGGAAGTCCAACAATTTGACGAGACATTTATCAAACACTTAAAAAAACTTCGTGAAGTGATGCTTGATTATAAAGAGAAGAACCCAGACTTTAACGAGAATCAATGTAGAGCTTTTTCGCTTAATTTAAAAACTTTCTTGGATATTTACCAAATGGTTGATGAGACCTTTGTTCTTTATATCAAAAAAGAAGATAATGATTTAAATATTTCAATACAATCAATCGATCCTTCAAAATTTGTTAGAGAAAGATTAAGTCAATTTGAATCAACAGTCTTCTTTAGTGCAACACTTACACCTTTTGAATTCTACGAGAATACGATTTTGGGAAGAAACAACGTTAAATCTTTGGCAATTCCTTCTCCATTTGACCCAGATAATTTTAAAGTCATGGTAAACAATACACTTTCAGTAAAGTATAAGGATAGAGAATCGACGATTAGTGATATAGCAAAGCAAATTAACGCTTATGTTAACTGTCGAATCGGAAACTATCTTGTTTTCGTGCCAAGTTTTGCCTATTTAGAACTTCTTAGGAAGTATTTTTATAACGATGAAAGATTTGTGTTCCAAGAAAAGAATATGAGTGCAAACCAAACTCAAGAGTTCTTAGAAGATTTTAAGATTGATCCAGAAGTTAGTAGAGTAGGAGTCTGCGTACTTGGCGGTTCTTTTAGTGAAGGAATTGACTTAATTGGCTCTAGACTAATTGGTGCTGTAATTGTTGGTGTTGGAATTCCACAAATTAATAAAGAAAACGACAGAATTAAAGAATATTATGATTCAATTGAACTTAATGGATTTGAGTTTTCTTATACTTATCCAGGAATAAATAAAGTAATGCAAGCTATGGGTCGAGTTATTAGAACTAAAGATGATAAGGGTTCAGTGTTGCTTATCGACAATCGACTTTTATGGCAAAAATACAAAGACACTATTCTTAAGAATAGACCTTATGTTGTAGTAAAAAACGAAAACGACATAGAAAAGGAACTTAAAACTTTTTATAAAAAGTAAATAATGATATACTTTTACCCATGAAATACGACCAATCAAGGATTAGAAATTTTAGTGTAATTGCCCATATTGATCACGGTAAATCAACATTATGTGATCGTATTTTGGAATTGACTGAAACAATCGAAAAACGCGAGATGAAAGAACAAATCCTTGATGATATGGATCTTGAAAGAGAAAGAGGAATTACCATCAAACTTAACGCAGTTACTGCAAAGTACACTGCAAAAGATGGACAAGAATATATTTTCAACTTGATTGACACTCCAGGGCATGTCGACTTTACTTATGAAGTTTCTCGTTCTTTAGCTGCATGTGATGGTGCTTTACTTGTCATCGATGCAACTCAAGGGGTAGAAGCACAAACTTTAGCCAACATGTATCTTGCTGTCGATAATAATCTTGAAATTGTTCCAGTTATCAACAAAATCGATTTACAAAGCGCAAGAGTTGAAATGTGCAAAGAAGAGATTTCTTCTAGAATTGGCCTTGATGGAGAAAAAGCTGTTTTAGTTAGCGCAAAAACTGGAGAGAACATCCGTGAAGTATTAGAGAAAGTTGTTACCGATATTCCTGCACCTTCAGGAAATCCAGATGCTCCATTAAAAGCATTAATTTTCGATAGCTATTATGATTCATATCGTGGCGTTGTCGTTTTAATTAGAATTAAAGATGGCAGCGTAAAAGTTGGCGATACAATACACTTGATGCGCTCAAATTGTGACTTCTTAGTTACTGAATTAGGCATCAGAACTCCAAAAGAAATCAAAAGAGATGAACTTTCTTGTGGCGAAGTCGGTTATTTATGCGCACAAATTAAAGATATTAAAGAAGTTCGTGTTGGTGACACAATCACTTTAAGAGATAACCCCGCTTTATTGCCTCTCCCAGGTTACAAAAAGATTAATCCAATGGTTTATTGTGGTGTTTATCCAACAGATTCAAAGAAATATGAAGATTTAAAAGAAGCATTAGAAAAGCTTTCTTTAAATGATGCAAGTCTTACTTTTGAAGCAGAAACTTCTCAAGCTTTAGGCTTTGGCTTTAGATGTGGTTTCTTAGGACTTTTACATATGGATGTCGTCCAAGAAAGACTTGAGAGAGAATACAATTTAGACTTAATTTTAACCGCACCAAGTGTTATTTATAAGATTACTTTAACTGATGGCACAGTCATTGATCTTGATAACCCAAGCAAAATGCCTGAGTTGACATTAGTTAAAAAGATAGAAGAACCATACGTAGTTGCACAAATGATGATGCCAAAAGAATACATTGGCCCAGTCATGCAACTTTGCCAAGATAGACGTGGCATTTATAAGAACATGGAGTTCTTCGATGAAACTCGTACAATCGTAACTTATGAAATTCCATTGAGTGAAATTATTTATAATTTCTTTGATAAACTTAAATCCTTCACTAAAGGTTATGCAAGTTTAGATTATGAATTATCTGATTATAAAGAAGGTAATTTGACAAAGATGGACATTCTTTTAAATGGCGATATTGTTGATGCTTTAAGCACTATTGTCTATCGTCCATTTGCGTATAATAGAGCTTTAAAGCTAGTTTCAAAATTAAAAGAAGTAATTCCACGTCAACAATTTGAGATTCCAATTCAAGCTGCAATCAGTGGAAAAATTATTGCAAGAGCAGATGTTAAAGCAGTTCGCAAAGATGTTTTAGCAAAATGTTATGGCGGCGATATTACCAGAAAGAAGAAGCTTTTAGAAAAGCAAAAAGAAGGTAAAAAGAGAATGAAATCTATTGGAATTGTTGAAGTTCCACAAGAAGCATTTATGTCTCTTTTAAGTATTGACGAAGAAGAAAAGTAAATTTTAGTTATAAATTAGTAGTTATTTATGACTTAAATTAGTAATAAAATAGTAGTTTTGCATTGCAAAATAAATTAATTAAATTATAATTTAATTAATGAATAAAATTCATTGAGGAGTTTATTATGGCTGCAAATGAAAAAGTAAAATATTTCTGCAATGAAATGTATGCAACTCGTGAAGATGTAGAGCATGAAATGAAGACGCCTCTTATTTCTGGTATTTGGAAACAAATTCTAGATTATAGAAAAGAGTATGAAAAGAATCTTGATCTTAGACATACCAACGGCATTCAACTTCATGTAAATTACACGCCAAGAATATCAGATAGAATTAGCGCAATTGAAAGAAAACTTAATTCAAACACAATTGCTTTCATGCGTTTAAAAACATCTTTAAGTGAAGACTACTTTTTAAGAGAATCTTTTAGACAAATTCTTGCTTATATTGCTTCAGTTAATAATGTCAATGTTAGTGAGGCTGTTCTTGATGCAATCATTGATGGCAGAGGTGAATTTATTAGCGAAGAACATAAATTCTTACTAAATTACTACAATTGCATCCTTCATTTATATGCAAATCCATTAGAAGATATCGATGACAATACAATCGGAAATATTTTTGAACGTATTTCAGGAAGTGAAGATTTAACTGAATATTATCGTTCACATGATATCCGTTCAAGTTTAGATGATATGGCCTCCAATCGCCCATTCACAGGTGTACCTGTGAGAATGATTGACTCCTTAGTAGAACAACTTTTAGATTTCTGCAAATACAGCAATGAAGGATTATTTGTAAAAGCAGTTGCTACATTCTATTTCTTCTATTTTATTCAACCATTTGAATCAAAGAATAAAGAAATCGGCATGTTACTTTTAAAGAAAGTACTCGCATATAATGATATTGAATCCTATGCAGCATGTATTCCTTTAGAAAAAGCTATTAATAAAGAAATTAAATTAGCCAGCGTAATCAAAAACGTTCAAAAAGACTTAGATTTAACTTATTTAGTCGTTTATTTCTTAGATTTGTTAGAACCAATGCTTGGTGAAAGCGCAGATTTAATGCTTAAATCCCAAGAAGTTGAAGTTAAAAAAGATTTATATCAAGCAGATGAAGAAGTCGTTGAAGATACAAAAATTGAAGTTGAACCTGAACCAGATTTATTTGCTTCATTTAAAACTGAAGAAGAAAAACCTGAACCAGTAGTTGAAGCGAAGGTTGAAGAACCAGAAGCAATACCAGAACCAATTATTGAAGAATCTGAAGATAAAGAACCTGAAGTTCATAAAGAAAAGGAAGAAATCAAAGAAGAACCAAAAGTTGAACAATTTGATTTTGAACCTAGATTTGTCGAACCAAAAGTTCAATATTCTCAAGCAATGAGTATTGGTGTTCCTATGACAATTAGCGAAGAAGAAGCAGAAATTATTTCTGATCGTCTTCTTGAAATGGACCCACGATTATCAAAAGGACAAGCTCACTTCTTAGCAAGACATTGCTTAGTTGGAATGAGTTATACTGTCGATCAATATAAAAAAGAACTTGATTGTGCATATGAAACCGCAAGATCAAGCATGAATGGCCTTGTTGAAATGGGCTATTATGAGAAAAAAGCATTCCGCAAAAAGTTTGTTTATACTCCAATTAGAAGAAAGTAGGGATAGTTTATGAGAGTTTTAGTAGATTTATTTAAACAAGGTTGGTTTATTTTCCTCCTTTTAGTAGTCATTTTTGGTCTTTTAACATTAGCTATTTTCTTAATTAGAAAATTCATTATCAATAAAAATAAAAAAGATGACAAACCAACTGATGAAAAAGCAGCGGAAGAAACTTTAGGCAGATATCTTGAAGATGTCAAAGATCCTGAAGCCATCAAAGAATTTGATGAATATGATAAATCAAAAGAAGACTAGGAGTCTTTATATTCATATTCCATTTTGCAAAAACATTTGCCCTTATTGTGATTTTATAAAGTTTATTTATAATGAATCTTTTTTGAGCAACTATTTAGTCGAGATTGAAAAAGATTTAGATAAACTCATTGAACAAAAGTTCAAATTTAAGACAATTTATATTGGTGGAGGAACTCCATCAATTCTTTCTGACGAACAATTAGAGAAATTGCTTTCCAAAATTGAACCTCTTAAGGATTTTTCTTGTGAATTTACCATCGAAGCAAACCCTGAATCTATTACAGAAAGCAAACTACAAATATTGAACAAACACGAAGTTAATCGTATTTCGATAGGTATTCAATCATTTAATAAATCAATACTAAAAGAGATTGGCCGAGATTTTGATGTTGATTATTTTACTTTAATTGAACTAGTTAAAAAATACGTCGAGAACATCAATGTTGATTTAATTTATGGTTTTGAAAATGAAACTGAAGAAATTTTGAAAGAGGATTTAGCTAACTTCATAAAGCTCGACATTGATCATATCTCAATTTATAGTTTGACGATTTATCCAAACACCGTTTTTGCAGTTAAGGGTAAAAAAGAACAAAAAGAAGAAGATTCAAGAAGTTTCTATAACTTAATTCTTTCTACACTTAGAGAACATGGTTACGAAAGATACGAAGTCTCTAATTTTGCTAGAAACAAAAAATATAGCAATCACAACTTAACATACTGGAATAATGAAGAATATGTTGGCATTGGCGTTGGTTCTAGTGGATATGAAAATGGTATTAGATATACAAATTCAGGCAATTTATCTTCTTATTTAAAAGGTGAACGAAATAAAGAAGAAGAAAAAGTTTCACTTTTCAGCAAAATGGAATACCACTTAATAACATCATCAAGGCTCGAAAAAGGATTATCTTTGCCTTTGTTTAAAAATTTATATGGTGTTGATTTCTTTGAAAAATTTCCAAAATCAAAACAATTTATTGAACAAAAATTGCTTAAAATTGATGGAGATTATATCCATTGTACGGATGAAGGAATGCTACTTTTAGACTATATTTTGCTTAGAATTCTCTAATTTGTTGGCAAAAATTTGCCTACAATTTCTATCTTATATTATATATAGTGCTGAATTTTTTAAAATTTAGCACTTTTTTGTTGACAGTGCTAAACTGCTGAATATAATTAAGTTAGCACTTAAAAATATAGAGTGCTAGAAAGGGTTATGTATGGCGTTAACAAGAAGAGACAAGATACTAAAATTAATCGTTGAAGACTTCATTCAAACAGCTACACCAGTTGGAAGTGAGTACTTGATTTCTAAATATAATTTAGATGTATCAAGCGCAACCGTGCGTAATGAAATGAAATCTCTTGAAGATGATGGATACATTGAAAAAATGCATACATCAGGCGGAAGAGTTCCTTCCTCATTAGGTTATAGATATTACATCGAAAACTTAAGAACCAGCGTAATCCAGGAAGATAAAAGAAATGAACTCAATGCGATGTTTGCAAATTCGAATTCCATTGATGACATTTTAAAAGAAAGTTGCGAAATACTTTCTAACATGACAAATCTTGCAAGTGTTGTTCTTGGAAATGGAGCAAATGAAGAAACATTAGTTAACATTCAACTTGTTCCAATTAACAAAAACAACGCAACCGCAATATTTGTAACAGACAAAGGTTATGTTGAGAATAAAACATTCACTATCTCAAAAGATACAGAAATGAACGATGTCAAAAAGTGTATGGAATTGCTCAATGATAGACTCGTTGGAACAAAAGTTAGTGAACTTGTAGAAAAATTGGAAAACTTAAAACCAGTTTTATCCGATTATGTATCAAATTATTCCTTTGTCTATAACACAATTCTTAAAACTTTCTATGATTTAGCAAAAGAAAGAACTAATGAATTTTATGGAAAAGAAAATCTGATTAAACAACCTGAATTCAATAACGACGCAGACGAGCTTAAGAGGTTGTTCGGATTATTCGAAAAACCAACTATCTTAGAACAAATCGTCAATAAAGGTGGCAAAGAAATCTTGATCGATGCTGGAGAAATTGACGATTCATTAAAAGACGTTAGTGTCATCTCGAAAGAAATTAAAGTTAATGATGAGATTTTAGGAAAAATCGCAGTCGTAGGACCTTCGAGAATGGACTACAACATGGCAATTGATTCGCTTAACTTAATTGTTCAAACAATTATGAGCAAATTGTCAGTTGATACTGATGAGACGGGAGGTACAGATGAAGGAAAAGAATGTTAAAAAAGAGGAGCAAGTTGAAGTAAAAGAAAACGAAGAACTTGTTAAAGCAAAAAAAGATTGTGAATACCGGAAAAACGAATATTATAAAGTATTCGCAGACCTCGCAAATTTAAGAAAAGATATCGAAAAAGATCATCGAGAAGCACTTAAGTATCGACTTGAAGGCTTCGCAAGCGATCTCTTACCAGTTCTAGATGCCTTCGAAATGGCGCTTAAGAACGAACCATCTTCTCCAGAAACAAGAAATTATCTTGTAGGATTCCAATATGTTTATCGCCAACTTATGGCAATTCTTGAAAACGAAGGAATCAAGGTAATCTCAGTTGCACCAGGCGCAAAGTTTGATGAAAAAACAATGCATGCAGTTGAAGTTGTTGAAGATGATGGTGAAGAAAACATTGTAAAAGAAGCTTCACTAAGCGGCTATAAATTACATGATCACTTAGTGAGACCAGCATATGTAAAAGTTAGTAAACATAAAGCTCCTGCTGAAGAAGCTAAAGAAGAAAACAAAGAAGAAAAGGTAGAAGAAACTACCACGGAGGAAAATTAGTTATGGCAAAAGAAATTATTCTTGGTATTGACTTAGGTACAACAAATTCAGTTGTTAGTTATTTACAAAGTGATGGCACAGTTAAAGTTATTCCTAACCCAGAAGGAACAATGACCACTCCATCAGTTGTTGGTTTTAAGCCAAACGGCGAAACAATCGTTGGTAATGCTGCAAAACGTCAAGCAATCACCAATCCTGATACAGTTTCATCCATTAAGAGATATATGGGTACAGATCATAAGGCTCATATCAAATCATTAAATAAAGATTTCACACCACAAGAAATCAGTGCAAAAGTTCTTGCATATATGAAATCATATGCAGAAGCAAATTTAGGTCAACCTATTAAAAAAGCAGTTATCACATGTCCAGCATACTTCAATGATGCTCAAAGACAAGCAACCAAAGATGCAGGTACAATCGCGGGTCTTGAAGTCGTTAGAATTATCAACGAACCAACAGCTGCAGCACTTGCTTATGGTTTAGGTAAAGATAAGAGTGAAAAAATCTGTGTCTTCGACCTTGGTGGTGGTACATTAGATGTTTCTATCCTTGATATTGGCGATGGCACATTCGAAGTTATCTCAACAAGTGGTGATAACAAACTTGGTGGCGATGACTGGGATAATGTCTTAAGTGATTGGATTAAAGCACAAATCAAGATTCAATTCGGACTTGATCTTAAAGATTTAATGGCAATTCAAAGATTTAAAGAAGCTGCTGAAAAAGCAAAAATTGAACTTTCAAGTAACTTAGTTACCACAATCTCATTACCATTCATTGGTTATGGTGCAAATGGTCCTATCTCATTTGAAACTGAATTAAGCAGAGCAAAATTCGAAGAAATGACAAAACATCTTTTAGATAGATGTGTCGAACCATTAAATAACGCAATTAGAGATGCAAAAATGTCCTATAACGATATCGATGAAGTCTTATTAATTGGTGGTTCAATCCGTATGCCAGCTGTTCAAGCTCTTGTTACAAGAATTACAGGAAAGAAACCAAACTTAAGTGTTAACCCAGATGAAGCTGTCTCAATCGGTGCAGCCTTCCAAGGCGGTATCTTAAGTGGTGATGTTAAAGATGTCATCTTACTTGATGTTACACCTTTAACACTTGGTATTGAAACAATGGGTGGCGTTATGACTCCATTAATCACAAGAAATACCACAATTCCTACAACAAAATCACAAATCTTCTCAACAGCCGCTGATAACCAACCAGCAGTCGATATCATGGTTTACCAAGGTGAAAGACCAATGGCTCACGATAACAAATTACTTGGTCACTTCCAATTAACTGGAATCAAACCAGCGCCAAGAGGTACACCAAGAATTGAAGTTACATTCAATATCGATGTCAATGGTATCGTCAAAGTTAGCGCAAAAGATCTTGATACACAAAAAGAACAAGAAATCACAATTAGTGGAAGCAACGGACTTTCAAAAGAAGAAATCGATAGAATGGTCAGAGAAGCTGAAGCTAATAAAGAAAACGATGAAAAACGTAAGGAAGAAGTCGAACTTAAGAATAAAACTGAATCCTATATTGCTTCAATCGATCAAGGTTTAAGAGAAAAAGGCGATTCAATTGATCCAAAACAAAAAGAAGAGACAGAAAAATTAAGAAATGAATTAAAGACTGCTCTTGATAACAACGATATCAATACTCTTAGACAAAAGATTGGTGACTTAGAAAAAGCTGCTGCATTCATGCAACAACAACAAGCAAATGGTGGAGCTTATGGCAACCCACAAGGCAGCGCACAACAAGACTTCAACCAAGGTGGAGCTCAACAAGGACAAAACGACTCATCATTTAAGAAAGATGATGATGTAATTGATGCGGATTTCACCGATAAATAAATTTAAGAATTCAAAAAACAGATAGGGAAGTTCTTAAAACTTCCCTTTCTCGCAATATAAAAGGAGTACGTTATGGCCCAAAAAAGAGATTATTATGATGTTTTAGGCGTTAATAAAAACGCAACTCAAGATGAAATTAAAAAGGCATATCGTAAATTAGCAAAAATGTATCACCCAGATAACCAAGAAACTGGTGATGCTGAGAAATTTAAAGAATGTTCTGAAGCTTTCTCAGTTTTAAGTGATGAACAAAAACGTGCAAGATACGACCAATTTGGTCATGCAGCATTTGACCAAGCAAATGGCGGCGGAAACCCATTCAGCGGTTCTGGATTTGATGGATTTGACTTCAATAATGGCTCATTTGGCGATTTAAACGATATTTTAAATAAAGTTTTTGGAGGCTTTGGTGGATTTGGAGGCTTTGGTGGAGGCTATTCCTCAAGAGGTAAAGCTGGCGCAGTCAAAGGTGATGATACATTAGTTAGAATCAAAATCAATTTCATGGATGCAATCAATGGCAAAAAGATTGAGATACCTCTAACTTATGATGAAAAATGTGAAGATTGTCATGGAACAGGCGCTAAAGATGGCACCGAATTCACTCAATGTACAAAATGTGGCGGAAGAGGTAGAGTTATTGTTCAAGAAAGAAGCTTCTTTGGAGTAGTTCAAAGCGAAAGAGCATGTCCAGATTGTCATGGAACAGGCAAAATCATCAAAACCAAATGTGATAAATGTGGTGGTAAAGGTTATTCAAGAGTTTCGAAGAAGATTCCTTTAGATATTCCAGCCGGCATTTCAAATGGCCAACAAATGAGAAAAACAGGACTTGGTGAACGTGGAATGAACGGAGGAGACAATGGAGACTTATATATCGAAGTTATCGTTGCACCACACAATTTCTTTGAAAGAAAAGGAAATGATATCAACATCGAAATTCCATTAGATTTTGTTGATGCATGTTTAGGCACAACAATTAAAGTTCCTACCGTTTATGGCGATGCTGAATTAAAGATTCCAGCAGGAACACAACACGGTGATGTCTTCACATTAAAAGGGAAAGGCGCAAAAGACGTTAGAGGTTCAACTTATGGAAATGAAAACGTCAAAGTTAATGTCAAGATTCCAACAAAATTAAATGCAAAACAAAAGAAAGCACTCCAAGATTATCAAATTGCTTCTGAAAAAGAGTCAATTTTTGATAAATTCTTAAAAGGATTTAAGAGATAGCTATGCCTAAATGTAAATATTGTGGTGAAAATATCACTAAATTCGACAAAGCAATTTGCCCATATTGTGGCAAAGAGAACCCTATTGACCAGAACGCTCAAAATACATCTCAAATTACTCAAACAATTGCTACAGTCGATAAAGCTGAAATTGATAAATATATAGACCACAAGCGATTATATGCTGTATTATTGTGTATATTTTTAGGAATTTTCGGAGTTGATGAATTCTATTTAGGATTCAAAAAGCTTGGGTTCTTAAAAATAGCTTTAACAGCTATTATGGTTGGAGGAGCTGGCTCATTATTGTTCTTTTTCACCCCATTAAAGATTTATGGCTATTTAATTTCTTTAGGAGCAATCTATTTATTAAATATAGTTAGTGGTTTATTATTATTAAATGATAAAACTAAAGTGGATTCGAAAGGTATCCCATTAAGATAATGCAACGTTATTTCGCACAAAATTTTAATCTTAAAGAAAATGTTATCACTTTATCAAGTGACGACATTTTTCATATTTCAAAAGTAATGAGAATGCGTGTTGGCGACACTTTTGAGTGTGTTGCTGATGG